>Ga0214252_1000141_pt1 | contig 38808 bp, 49 predicted proteins | sample TroBogypolimnion_47_FD_153090 | JGI IMG/M metagenome (GOLD analysis project Ga0214252, IMG submission 153090) | Freshwater microbial communities from Trout Bog Lake, WI - 13JUL2009 hypolimnion | ecosystem: Environmental > Aquatic > Freshwater > Lake > Hypolimnion/Profundal zone | place: Trout...
GTCTGGTACGGTAGTAGTTGGTTTAATTGCTGGTTCTGTGCTTGGAACAAGCCACCCATAGCAGTTTGGGTGTTTGGGGTCACAGCACCAGTTGTTGGATCTGTTATCCAAGGGTTGGCAGCGCCAGAAGCAATAGTATTTAAACTGCCTTGTGCTTGAGTAAATGGGTTGGCCGCGCCCGGTTGTAAAGTATTAACCGCACCTTGAGCAGCAGTTTGACCAAATGCCGGGGCCGCACCTTGAGCAGTACCAGCTTGGGAAATAACATTTTGCTGCGCCGTATCCATCCATGTTGGTAACGTTGTCTGTACTTGTTGAGTATCAGTCAACATGTTATTCAAACCAGAAGAAGTTGTTGTTCCTGCCATTATGCTCTCGCTTTTTGTTTTGCTTTTAATAAGTAAGCTAACGCACCCTTAGAATCTGGGGGCAGATGCTTAGCGTCGTGCTTTTGTTTATGTTCTCTAACTGTCTTTAAAAATGCGTCTAATACATGCGCACCACTTTCGTTACTACCGTTACCTAAACTAGATACTACGTCGGCAGGTATAACAAATTCGCCGTTTGCCAACATAGCTGGAACGCTATCGCTAGTGCCATCACCAGGACCTTGCACAAACTTATTGTGCAATGAATTTAACCCACCTTCACTAAAGAATTGTGGGTTATGTCCTTCTGGTAGGGTTCTATCTTGCATAGATTGGCCACCAGCTTGTAAATGTGGTACATTAGTTAATGGCGATCCGTGCATACCAAACAAATTTGCGTGTGTTGTTTGGTGTCCGCGTAATTGTTGTGGACTCATTGGCAAATCACCACCATCTGCTTTATGAATTATACCACCATTTTTAGCTTGTTGAATTTCTTGCAAAGATAATGGGTTTGGAGCTGGAGGAGCATAGTTATATACTTGCTCAGCAGGGGCGCCAAATAGGGATGCAATTTGAGTACCTTTTAACAAGGTAGCTTTTGGTGCTGTTGGTTTAGTTGCCACAGTAGGTGTTCCTGATGTTGTCGTTGTACCAGTGCCGCTTCCTGTACCTGTACCTGTGCCTGTACCTGTACCTGTACCTGTACCTGTACCTGTACCTGTACCTGTACCTGTACCTGTACCTGTACCTGTACCTGTACCTGTACCTGTGCCAGCTAAGATAGAAGCTACAACAGCTGCTGCTCCAGCATCTGCTGCCACATTAGATACGCCACCTGTTGTGGTAGGAGTTGTAGTTGCTGTAGAAGTTCCGCCAGTAGTAACTGGTGTAGTAACTGGTGTAGTAACTGGTGTAGTAACTGGTGTAGTAACTGGTGTAGTAACTGGTGTAGTTGTTCCAGCGGATGGTACAGTTGCTGGTGTTGTTACCGGAGTAGTTACCGAAGTTTGTACTGTGCTTGTTCCGCTTACTGGAGATGGAATATCCGGAGTAGTTACCGGAGTTGTTACTGGCTGTTGTACCGGAGTTGGTACTGGTGTTGCGTTATCAACCACCGTCCCTGTACCGCTACCAGTTCCTGTTCCACCAGTTACAGCACCAGGTCCTGTACCAGTGCCTCCTGTGCCGCCAGATGTGCCTGTTACTCCCGGTGTTGGTGTTGAAACTGCGCTTGTTCCTGTGTTTCCTGTGTTTGTTCCAGTTCCAGAAGAACCCGCTGTTCCGGTGTTGCTTGCAATAATACTAGCAACTAAATCACTAGTGGTTTTAGCATTTATTTGAGCTAAGTAGTTATCGTATTCTGCTTGACTGATTTGATTGTCCGCCAAAGCAGTATTTAGCTCATCTATTGTCGGTAAACTATTATTTTGAACACCCGTAGTTACTATAGATCCTGTTGTTGCGTCATTACTTGTACCAGTTGTGTTGGTTGCGCCGGTTGTTACGCCACCAGTATCTGTTGGGAGAACGGATACCGAAGGAATCATTTGTCCTGTTTTGGGGTCCTGTATGTACTGTGTTGGAGCATTCGGATCTACAGCAGACTGAACTCCTATGAGATTGTTTGCAGCTACTTGACCAGATTGCCCAGTAAATTGTGAAGTAGAATCCGAAGCGATTACTGTGCCATTAGAATCCAATGTTACTGTACTACCGTTTGCTACACCTGTTGCTGGTATTGTGGTGACACTACCGTCTGTACCCAGCACGGAAGCTGTATTTGTTGCCGGGTCAATACCAATAACAACACCAGTAGGTGTTGGTGTGGCTGCCGGTGCTGGGTTTGGCCCAATTTGAGCAGATGGGGCAGACATAGCGACTTCTGGAATATTCATGCCAGAAGTAAGTTGACCACCAGCAATTTGTGACAGGCCGCCCAGCGTAGTACCTAATTGACTAGACAAATTACTTAAAGTACTTTTATCTGTTCCGTATGTTGCTAAGTTAGAATTTAAAGTTGCTGTTGCAGTTGTTGCGGTATCAACCAAAGGTTTAATCTGGCTATCATATAAACTTTGTAAGTTTGTATTAGCTGTAGTAAACGCCTCATTAGCTGGCATAAAAGCATTGACAGCGTTTTGATACGCAGTACCGGCTGCTTGAGCAGCATTGTAGTTTTCTTGAGTCGGGTCGGCCGTTAGTTTTGCTTGCGCTGCGTTATACGCATCTTCCGCAGCTTTAGCAGTTGTATACAATCCACTAGCAGTTTGTTGTAAGTTAACTACATTATCTTTAGCAGGCTGAAAAATACTTGTATTAGCTTTATCTAAAGCCGCTTGGGCATTTTGGGCGTCAGTAAGTGCGCTATTTGTTGCTGCAAGACCGCCCGTAACAGCAGTTTGTGCATCATTTACTTGATTTAATTGGTCTAAAGCAGTTCCAGATAACTGGTGTGCTTCAGCAGCTAATTGATCTTTAAAAACGGTGCTATCGGGGGGAGTCCAAGTTGTGCTATTGTCTGTTACAGGAGTGGGAGTTATTGATGCAGAAGGGGCTGTTAAACTACCAATTCCAGAACCAATAGCACCGCTTTCTGCTCCGGCAGCAATATTACCACCTTTAACAGCAGAACTTATAGCGCCAGTTCCAGCACCAATTAAAGTACTTCCTATTGTAGACGGTACTCCTGCAGTATTTAACGCAGTATTAACTTGGCCGCCAATAGCAGCTAGTCCGCCACCCAGCACAGCATTTTCTAAAGCTGTAGTCGGATTTGCGCCAGAAGCAATAGATTTACTAGCAGCTACTAGCCCCGCTGCAATAGAAGAGGGTATTCCAATGGAAGTTAAACCACCTATAGCACCAGCGGTTAAACCACCCTGTATTGCTCCCTGCAATGCTGCTTGTAAAACATCTTGCCCAGTTAGTGCTGCCCTGGTGCCACTTAAAGCACCGCCAGTTAATGCACCTTTACCGACCGTGGCAATCATATTATCTAATGCAGCACTACCAGTAATGCTGTTAGCATCGGCAATCGCTTGTGTACCACCAGCCATATCTTCAGCTGCTTGAGTTGCAGCAAAAGTTGAGTTGGCAGCAGCATCTGTAGCAGCAGTGCCTTCAGCTGCAGCAGCAGTGCCTTCAGCTGCAGTAGCGCCAGCTGCGGTAGCTTCTCCAGCGGCGGCGGCTTCTTCAGCCGCTGCTGCCGTTAATGCTTCCGGTTCTAGGTCAACCGTGCCCATAGACAACGCAGATATGGCTACGGCACCAATCATTGCCCAACCACCAGGAATAGCAGTACGAACAGATTTATCTAGATCTGCTAAACCACCCAATAAACCTGCCTGGCTACCATCTGTACCCAACTGATGAGATACCCAATCGGTTACACCACTAAATGGATTTCCGCCACTCATAAGCTAGCCATCCAATAATATTTTAAGTTATCAGATTTTTCTATTTTAAGTCCAAGTTTTTCAAGTAGCTTTAATGTTTTATTTAATATCGGACCGCCGTTTTCCCCGTATACTTTATTAAAACCGGCTTGTTTAACTTGTTTTATAAAATACACCATTGAAGATTTAATTTTTTGCGGTGAATCAGCGGTAAAGAAATTAATTTCAGCTGCTTTGTTTCCGAGATTAACTAAAAACAAAAGCGAATCACCATGCTGGATTAAATGCGCCATGTTCTTTTTAATCATGGCTTGCATAGTTTCGGCTAAACGAGCAGTATCCTTTTGACTATGGCCAAAGCGTTTATGGTCTGCTTGTATAATTTGAGATGGTGTCATGTCTATGTCTACTAATGCAAAAAATAGGCTGTTTTCGCCCTAGTTAATGGGATTTACCGTTAATAATCAAGGTTACTTCTTTAGCCCAATCTTGCCAGTTTTCAAAGTCATCTGGGGTGGGGACAGGAAAAGCGGAAAAAGTAAACGTACTGGCAATTACACTAGCAGTGTCTTTCCAGTTTTCTTCAGGGTTGTGCGGTACGTTAAGCTGACCATAGTAAATAATAAAGTTACCGTTCCAATCTTCCCAACTTGACATTTCTGGTACAAACGGAAAGAACTGTTGGTTATTCTTATTGACATAAATTGTCATGGCCGCATTCTAGGGTCTTTCGTCCCCAAACTCACAAGTAATCAAGTTACGGCCCATCTCATAGTTGCCGTTAATCTCATTGGATTCAAACTTCAAACGAATTAAACGATGCTCAACACGAAGGTCAATCTTGCCAGTATCTTGGGTAAAGTAGTATGGACCAGAATCTTCTTCCAAGGCACTAGAAGCAAACTTACGACCTAAAATGGTCATAGACATGGTACCAGTTTGTAAAAAGTTAGGCTCAACACGACGTAAGTGCATACGGCGGTTAACGCCCACTAAACCATCTTGGCTTGGGTTACCCGTTAACCAACCAATATCACTGGTAGTAATGCTAGAATACACGGCAGTTTCATCGTTTAAATTTACTTGATTTTGACCATACTCATGCTGCCAGATAGTAAACCCACCAATTTGTTGGTACACCAAAGCACCGGGTACAACTGTAATTGGTGACTGTTCTGTAAACGTCACTAAGGTAACACCTGGGGCACCAATAGTGGTGTTAATAGTAAATACCGCAGAACTTACTTGATATGTTGAGTTATAGTCCGCAGTCTTATCAAATGTGATAATAGTGCCGGGACTAAATACAGGAGTAACATCACCAGAAAGATACATTTGATCTGTAGTAGGTGCAGGTAAACTAGCTGGATGTGTTATTACTGTGTATGGCTGACTAAATGATGGTGCGTAGTTCCAATCAGCCCAAATAGGTGTTGGAAAAATCTCAGTGGTGTATCCACAGGATCTTTGTGAACCGACTGCAGAACCCGAATCGTACCAGAGTTTATCTTTGGTATTATAGATAATAGCATCGGTACATTCTGTAGCAGTACCTCTAGGATAAAAGAACCAAATCTCATTGTAACGGGGAACCTTAGTTGCCCATACTTTTTGGCGCTGCGTATAGTTAATGTTGTCAAATAGCCAGTTTACATTTTTATCGTTAGGTACTACTTGTACACTACCGTTGTAGGCATAAAAACGATCAACACCCATCCACCAATACACGCCATCCATCTCGACCACAGCATTAGATGACATGATTGAGATTTGGCTAGAAATAATATCGTAGTTCCAAAACTGATTTGTGGTAGTGGTACCAGAAGCCGAAGAGTTAAAGGAAACACGAATAAGAGAGTCAGTAGCCCAAAACAGTCCAGCGGGGGAGTTAGTACCCCCGCGCATTGGTATACCTTTAACAATCTTGGAAGAGGCTACGTTAGTTTGGTTGGCTAATGGGCCATTCCAATCATAAAAGTTTTGCTGTAAATATGTGCTACTAACATTGTTATTAGCGATGTAGCCATGTGAGCCATATACAAAAATAAACGGATACAGCACACATACACCACCATCAACGCTAATTGGTTGATATGTTGGATTGGCCCCAGCACTATCAGATAAACCGCTAAAGTTCCAAGTATTTCCTGTTGACGGAGCGATATTACCAACTAATACTTGTGATGTAACACCGCTATCAATATCATTAAGATTAAAACCAGGGTGCGCAAACAATGAAAGATTGCCACCTTGGGGACTAAACTGAGAGTCAAACTGCCAAGTAATGCGATATGGCCCGGACTGTGGATCTTCAACAAACGTGGGAGTGTTATTTAACCAAACACTTGTGGGGCTTCCAGTAATTGTTGTGGTTACAGTAACGGTTGTGTTTGGTGCTGTGTATACCGGCGTTCCGGTTGTTGTATAGTTAACTGGAGAAGTTTGACTAAATATTACTATTGTGCCACTTGGAAATAAAGATCTAACATCACCAGCAACAACAAACGTAGTAGTCACACTAGATACAAGAGTAAACTGCACCGTGCCCGGTAAAATATTTGCAGTAAACGGACCGGCACCTGTACCGTAGTTAATACCACACGTAAATACATCAAGCTCTTGATACGTACCAGCAAAAATATAGTTTACGCCGTTGTATGGTTGTGAAACCATACCACGATAAATACCTATGTTACTTGTAAACAGCGTACGATAGCCCCCCATTTTCTTGGGATCACCACGTTGAAAACGACACCACACACCATCTGTGTATTGGTCGTTTTGAAACTGCGTACCATCGCGCTTAATCCCAGCCGGTATTGCTAGGCTGTAAATTGAAGTATATTGTGAAGTATCTTGTTGCTGATTATCAGCCGCCATTTAGAACGTTCCACCGCTAAGAGTTGTTGCGTATAGTCTTCCGTTTACTGTCACTATTGGGGCAGATAAATTGGTCGCATTAATATCAATAATTTCGGCGCCGTTTGCCGCTAATCCTAAAATACCAGTTCCTGTTAAATACATGCCTGTTGAATTGTCATTAAGGAATGAATATGAAGGTGCTCCAGCAATTCCGTTAATAGCTTTAAATGAACTAGATGACGAGGAATTTAAAATGTATAAAAACTCACCATCACTTAGTATGGTGTAAGTGTTTCCAGTGGTTAACGCCAATGGCGCTTGACTACTTCCTTGATTTTGAAATGTAACACTGTATCCAGACTGATTAGTATTGTTAACTAAAATGTACAGCTGAGTAATTGCTGGAAATGTTACAGCTAATGTTTGTGTGCGAGTACCAGATTGTGCTATGTATGTTTGAATAATTGGTGCATTAGAAACAAGATTAAGTGTATTTCCAACAATAGCATCAACGTCATAAGTAGCGGAAGTAAACACTACGTTATTAGGGGTTACCCAACCAACTGTAATAAATGCACCAGCACTAATATCATAAAAAATAAATCCTGAATCACCCGGATTTGTAACAATAGTTGTTTCGCCGTTAATTAGTTGCGGGGAGCTTGGTGCAAATGTAAGTGCGCCGGACCCACTATTTCTAAATCCAATAAACCACCCACGCGACAATGTCGATACGTTAGGTAAATTAAAAGTAGCAACACCAGCTGTCCAGTTATATGTTACGGCACGACTGGCGTCATTTATTACTGGAACAGTAGAAACATCAGCAATGTTTTGAGTTGTAGCTAGTTGGCCACTAACAGTAGTTAAACCAGCACCAGCTAATGAGGCTGCATCTGCAGAAGAAGTGCCAGTTCCAAATGTTACATTGTTCCAAGTGCCTGCGGTTGTAGAATTATCGGTGAGATAAAAGTATTTAGATACGCCAGCGCCAATAGTTACGGAATTGCCGCCTAAAAAATCTTCAACTACAAATGAACTTGAGCCAAGATTGCGAAATAAAATATCAGCGCCTAGTGTTCCTTGATCACCTTCAGGAAGAGTGATAGACAGACCACTAGTAGAAGGGGTGCAATCAATAATACGGGCAGCAACAACTTGGCTACCATTAACAGTTGAAGGCCAAAAGAGAGCTTGATTTGAACTAAATGGGAGAGCAAGATAGGATACATCCGTTGGGGTTACAACGGTGCCTGTAAAGGGTGAGGTGTATACTGGTGTGGTCATCTATTATGGTTCCTGAATCGTTGTATTGCGATCAATACGACGTGAATTATCTTCTTTTTTGAGTGCTGCAAGTGCGTCGGTGTAATAGCTTTTCCAAACAGGCAATTTGTCTATTGCTTTTAAATAGCCTTGTGCTTGCAATAAAGCGCCGTATAACATAGCTTGTGGTGCAATCGAAGTCCACAAATTTTGTTGGTTAGAAGTATCTAATGGTTGAATTTCAGCGTAGTAGATAATTTCTACAGGATAGCTTTGGTTTGGCACTGGTGCAAAGTTCCAATTGCTATAATCATAGTCAGCGTAATAAAGTGGAGTGCCTGGTTGAGATTCTGCTTGGTATTGCGCTATATAATCTTGACTGCGCAACAGCACAGGCTGTCCGTTAATCTTCATTGAAACAGTTTTGCGCCAACGAGCAGGTTTATTTAAAACTGCTACGTTTGATGTAAGATTAGTTTCCACCACAATTAATTGTAAGAATGTCTTTAACTCAGCGGCAATTGAAGATTCTGCCAAAGCAATTAAGTTAGGAATTTGCGCAATGAAATCTGGATCATTACGCTCCATATATTGCTGGATGTTTAACACCAGCGAATCGTACGTCATTATTACGCTCATTTTAAGACCTCATATCCATACTTAGCTGCATTTCTGTAAACCCTATTAGTTAATGTGGAATATTTAATTCCAAGGTAGCTGGCTAAATCTTCAAAGCTGTTGTAAATAATATTTTGATATTTGACTTTAACTTTGCGACGTTCAGAAGCTAATTGTTTTTCTTTGTCAGATACTTTTCTTCCAATCATCCAAGGAGTTTCTTTTTTCTTGCCTTTTAACGGGCTTACGTAATTGTCTCCACGATACTGGGATGCTGGCGGTTTTGCACCGCCTTCAGCAATGTTCCAGCCAATTTGCTTAGTTGGCCTAATCTTTGATTCTAAATTGTAACAGTATGTTTCTTGACCAATTAAAACAACTTCTTTAATTAAATTGTCCCAGCCATATTTTTTAATAGCTGCTTTAAGGTGTTGATTATCTGAATATCTGCTATGCCTAAACCAGCGAGCTTGTGTATTTTTAGAGACACCAACATACCCCTGACTAAACATGTCAGTGTGGTTTTTATGACGAATCCAATACAAAGAAGCACTCATCTCGTATAATACGCGATGTTGGGTTGGAAATAGATTGGTGACTTATCGCGCTCTTCTTCACTAGCTTGTAAGAATGCTTTGTCAGCTTGACCTTCTAAGTATTGAATACGTGGCATATCTACACCTGGAAGTTGTAACGACATAGCGTGAGATAAACTCTTCTGAATTGAGTTTATCCAACGGTCGGGCACATAGATTTGATTTGTCAATGTACCAACGTCTTGCATTTGAACTTCAACAATTAGTTGGAACATTTGGTATGGGTTGTTTGGGACCGGCCAAAGATACATTGAGGGCTCAATAGTACGATCAAACCAATACTGTAGGGAACGAACAGATGGAAACTGTTTATTTGGAAGGTTCCAGTAATCATCGCGGTTTAAGCGGGCTAATGGAATAACTTGTTGGCTAGTGGAGAACACCACTTGGCGTATAGAATAGCTAGACGCTACAGTCTCACGCAGGCGCCAGTAAAGATGTGGCTCGGTGGTTGAAATATTGTAGTACTGCCATTCATAGTCAGACATTGTGATTGCTGGGAACTGTTCTTTTAAGAACCAGTTAACTCCATCATCACTGTATTCAAATGCTAAATTATAGGTTTGAGTTGTATTTGGAGCATAAGCATTCCAACCAACATAATATACGCTTTGTGATTGCTGATAAGTAGAACCAAAATAGTTTGCGTATCCCAGTGTAGAAGCTGGTGTAGATAATGTTGGACTTAAATCAAATGCTGCTGGGGATTCTGGATTGTCCGCGGGTAAATACTCAGAAGCCTGAATGTTCTGTACATACACCCAGTTAGCTTCACGAACGTCAATAACTGTTTTTGGAAGAACTAGCTGTTGTTGCTGGGTTAGAACACCGTATAGTTGGTTTTCTAAGAGCCAAAGGTTGACACCGCGGTTAGATAAGTTTTGTAAATTATAAAAAAGAGCCTGTTTGGCTGCTTCTACGTATTCGGGCGTGACCTCTTCTGCAGTTTTACCTGCATCACGGTACGCATAGGAAATTAGCTGGTCAACATTAATTGTGGTGTTGCCCGTGGTGTTTGAATACGCCATTTAGCGCCCTCGGCCAGCGGCCCTTTTAGTTATTTTTTGTGGAAGATTTGACTTAGCTTTTCCGGCTTTTACAAACTCTTTTCCAACTTTTTTAGGTATGCCTAGCGTAGATTTACCTGCAGCGGCTGCGTACATTGCTTTTTGTTGGTCTTTACTTACTACTGGCAAAATATTCTCCTTGTTTGTGGTGTTTGCTATTTACACCACCAAAAAGCTCTGAAAAAGCTCTATGGGTTAATTTGTGGCAGGTTTTGCATAAAGTTATTCCGTTTTCAACTGTTTCTCGTAGCTTTGGAAAAAGACTATACGGAGCTTTGTGATGTGCTTCTAGTAAGCCCCCATTTTTGAAACACTGTTTGCAGGTAAATTTATCTTTTGTAAATACTGCGTTGCGCCACTCATTTTTTTCTGGACGTGGCCTATTTTTCAACAAACTTCTGTCTTCAATCCATTTAAAATGTTTTTCGCGTTTATGGCCTTTTTTGGCATTTATTTCTGGGGTATTATTTTTATCCCAAAGTTTAGTCATATCTAATTTTTTGCCATTAAATTTTGCTCGGCAAACTTTACTACAAAACTTTTTTCTTTCTATATCTCGAGTGTTGTTAAGCTGTAAAGTCCTATTGCACTCTAAACAATACTTAACAACACGTTTAAACATATTAGCACTTACCTGCTTTGCCACCACGCTTTTGCATTGGGATTGCGCCAGCTGGACTTACACCACCCGGAGCTTGTGGCATTGGGTTTGGTACTGGTGGTTGTGCTGCTGTTGCAGTGGCTTGTTGTTGAGCCAATTGAGCTTGTTGTGTTGGGCTTAAATACTGAGCAATACGCTTCTTGCGCTCTTGGTCTTGTGCCATACCAGCCAAACCACCACCTAAAGCACCACCAATTAATGCACCGCTTGAACCACCAGTTTGCATCTTTTTAACATTACCACCGCATTTAAATTTTGCTACAGTGCCTTCAGCTTTAGCTTTACGGCCTTTTACAGCGGCGCTAGGCGCATCTGGAGTTTTTCCAGATTCTTTGCTTTTAATATATGGATCTTTGTGGCTGGATGGCTTGCTTTTTTCTTTAGCTACATCACTACCAGCAAACGCAGGTTTTGCGGCAGCTTTAGACGGGGCATCAGCTTTTTTATCGCCAGTTACTGGAGTCTTAACTAATCCACCAGTTTTCATCTTTACAATCTTTTTGAATCCGTCCATAATTTCCTCGAGGTTATTGGTTAAATAGGTGATCAGCCCTTATATCTACTAATGCAAAAAACAAGCTGTTTTCGCCCTAAATTGGGGTTAAAAACAGCTTTCTTTCTTTTTCACGGCGCGGTTTTAGCACTACTGGAGTCACCCAATTCATAAATGCGTTTGCAGCATTGTTATAGTCATTTTGATTGAGGTGTTTAACTACTTCAGACTGTTTAAAATGGTCTGCTCCTATATTGAAGCATAAGCTGTATAGGGCGTCGTATTGGTTCTGGTTAAGGTGTGCCCTTACAGAACTACTTACGGCCTCGTCACACCACTTTAAATCGCGTTTAAATAGCTCTTCTACATCGTGGTCTGTTAGGGTTATGGTCTTTAGGAATTCTTCATCCGGTTTGATGAGATGACCCACCCCGATAGTCCAAAGTCCTTTTGAGTCTTTGTAGGCTTTGTTTCTTTTACCTTCAAAGTTTGTAATAAAGTTAAATGTTGATTCTGTAATGGCCATAATATCTGTTTCCATTGTTTGTACAAATTTGAAACTCTGTAGAATTATAATTAGCGTACATAACCATATTGCTATAAATAGCTTTGTATTCATGTATTCTCCTTTTTTACGCTATTATAGCGCAATTGAGGGTTACTTACTTAGCGAGTCGTATTGTTGGTAGCAGGCGTCGAGCCCTGTGCGGATGATGTCTGCTCTGGCAGCTTCCCTTGTAAGAAACTCTGCATCCTCGGCAGAAAGGGTTGCCCCAGTTCCACCTTGTCCATTTGCGGCGCCTTGGGTGCGACTGGGACGGCTGCGCAGCTGCACAAGAGCATCAGCGAGGCTGTTATTGATAGCAGCAATTTGAGCATCTTTTTCTTTCCTTATTTGGTCTGCGGCGGCTTGGTGTTCTTCTTGGAGCGTTTGGGTAAGGGCTTGTTGGCTCGCCTTGTAGCGATCGAATCGCGCAGCTTCCAAGCTAAAGCCAGTATAGCCAGCCAAAAATAAAAGTGCAGCAAAAAGTCCAATTTTGACATAGGTCAGTATTCCTAAAGGAAACATTATTGTGGCTCGGTGTCTTTTTTCATCATGGTCGACGCACCACCCGCTGCCGAAACAATTCCCAGAGCCTCCGCAAGTTCTCGAAGGCTGACCTGCGATGTGGACACCTCGAAAGCAGCCAGAGCAATAACAGCGAAGGTACCAAGTAGCCAAGTAAAGCGAGAGATATCATACGTCTGATTATCCTTACCAGTTAGTAGCTGCTTGATAAGTAATTTCATTTACGAAGGGCATCAAGTTTATCCTCGATACGGTGAACTGCTTTTAGCACCTCATCCCAGCGGCTTGCAAAGTCTTCTTTTTTGACGTAGTTGTCTGCTAGGTGGGTCCGGATGTCGGTTAGGTCGTTTTTCAGATCCTGAACAGCGTTCCAGAGTTCCTTGCAGAACCAGCCGATGGCTACACAAATTAATGGTAGCACTGTGTTGATGAGGGTTTGTAAGTCCATGTTATATATTTATCCATGCTTGATTAATATCATCAGCACTTGAAATTTTTTGCTGAATTGGGGGTACTAAATTGCCAACTTGTTCTTCTATACTTTTCTGTGCCGCTTTAGCATCAGCTAAATTAGAGCAAGCAGTATATTGACCAGTAAAAGTATCAAATACTTGGTAATCATCTTCTTGGTCAAAACTAAAAGGATCTACGGGAGTCCATGTTATCGAACCATCAGGATTATCAATATCCATATTGACTGAAAATCTTTCTTTTTGATTGACAATGTATTCTTGTTTATTGGAAGTCTGTTTATTTGTAGCGTCATCTAAAGAATTATAGTAATCATAAACTCCTGTAACAGTATTTAATACTCTGTATGATCCATAAATAGGATTTGGGTTTAATAAAATTATATTAGCTTTTTTATTAATAAGCCAAAGTGCAAAATCATTTTGATTATTATCTTTTAAAGTTTGAATAGCAAGGTTGTATTCCATGTTATTTAACCCTAAAGCTACGCCTGTATCAATTCCTTCTTGACAAGCGTTTAATTCTTTCATTATTTCTACTGTAATAATCACGATACTGCTCCATATACTCTAGTTGTATCCCCAGAAACCCAAGAAACTGAATAACCATTAAGTGCAACTGCTTTACCGCCAGATGCTCCGGGGTATGTAGTAGAAGTGATGTTGTTGCGCCCAGTTCCGCCAGAAGCCCCCCATCCCCCGCCACCACCGCCAGCGTTACCTGTTCCCATATTTACAACACCATTAACTCCAGCTGAACTACCACTACCCCCGTTACCAGCAGTAGAAGAGCCAGCATTGGCATAAGATGCGCCTCCGCCGCCAGCAGTTCCACCAGATCCGGCGTATGCTGTTTTATTTGTACTACCAACGCCACCAGCCCCGCCAGTTCCGGGGAATACTCTACCGCCTCCACCGCTAGATGCCGCACCAGCGGATGCAGAGCCGTTACCACCACTACCTCCTATAGAACCGCCAGTACCACCAGCTTGAGCTTGATATACTCCGCCAACACCTCCGCCAGCACCCCCACCACCAGATTCAGCCCCACTACTTCCGTCTGTTCCGCCGCCGCCACCGCCACCACCGCCAATGTAAGCAGATCCATTTGTATTGTTTATGGTTGCATTAAATCCTAATGAAAGTGCCGTTCCACCAATTCCCGGATAAATATTTACATTTGCAGTAGTAAATCCAGTACCAACACCACCGCAACCCATAATGTAACCATTATTGACAATGGTAAGTGTGTCGCCAGAAGTTCCACCAGTAAGCGTTAAACCGGCGTTTCCTGTAGAACTTGCCCATAAATAAATACCGCTATTAACTGTAACAGTAATATCGGTAGTGCCTGCAACATATCCACCAATAGAAGTTACATTTAAAGATGCGTCTGCGGTATTGGAGCTAAATGTATAGCTAATAGCAACACGATTGGCTATTGGTCCAGTCCCATGAAAACTGTTCATGTCTATGGCGCCGCTAGAAAAAGTAAATGGTCCGGCAGTAGAAGTGTAGTATGTTGTGCCTCGGTATGAGTTTAAGTTATTTCCACGACCAAATACAGTGTTAATATTATTTAATGAAATTGCTCCAGAGCCAGGTAAATATGTTGCCATTATGGTGTTCCGTATGCAGTTACGTTAGCAAGGGTTGTAAAATTACCAGAAGAATCTAAAGAAGCAATTGCTGTTGCCCCATTATAGAAATATAGTTTACCACCAGACTCTGTAATTGTGAAGTTGGTGGTGCTGTGGCTTGCTGCGGTAACAGAACCGTTAACCAGCAAATTGCCTACGCCGGCGTCTGTACTTGTTCCTATAGACACACCACCAGCGGTAGAGATTCGCATACGTTCAACAGTAGCAGCTTTAAATACTACTGGGGCACCTGCGTCAGTGCCGAATACAAGCAACGTATTTGTTTGGTCCCAGTACATCTGGGCTTTTTCAGTGCCATTGTTGTATAATGATAGTGTAGTAAACTGCTGCCCACCATTATCAACGGAAAGGTTATTTGAGTTACCGCCTTTGACGTACAGTGTCGCTGGTGTAGCAGTTGATCCAATAGATACGTTACCACTAGCATCTTTGTAAAACTGGCCAGAACCCAAGTTAACAATACCAGTACCGCCAGTAAGAGTAGTGGAATATGTAATGCTTGTTGCACTCACATAACCACCGGATAAGTTGGTTGCGGTGTAAGACGTTGAACCAGAGTATCCACTAAAACCCGACGCACCCGCTGATCCGTTTTGACCAGAGTAGCCACTAATACCACTGTAACCAGAAGCTCCAGATCCGCTGTAGCCAGAAAAGCCGCTGTATCCCGAGATGCCTAAAGAACCACTAGAACCATTAATACCGCTGTATCCAGAAAAGCCGCTGCAACCTGAGATGCCAGAGCCGCTGTAACCAGACACGCCAGAGCCACTATAGCCTGAGTAGCCAGAAAGGCCGCTGTAACCAGACGTTCCGTTAGTTCCTGTCCCGCCACTGTATCCGCTGTAGCCACTAAAGCCACTTGTGCCGGACGCTCCGGTACTAGATGACCAGTAAAAGCCGCTGCCGTTGTATCCTAGGTACGTGCCAGAGGTTCCGGGCGCCGCCATAAAAGTAGTAGAACTTACACCATTTTGGTATGGAATTTGACCTGATGTTCCACCAGAAAGATTGGTTGCGGCCACAGCACCTGCTGCAGAGGCAAGTAAAGTCACAGCACCACTGGTGTTTTTAAAATACAACTTGCCGTCAGTGATGTTGATAGCCAACTCGCCACTGACAAGGTTACCCGATGTAGGGGCTACTCCTGACGTTGAGCTGTAGTAAAGACTAAGCGGTGTATAGCCGGATTGGGCCATAGTTTATTCCTCTAAATATTTTAAAACTTCTTTTGGTTTTACAAACCGGTCGTTTTTATGCTCGGTGGCTTCCCACCAAATAAACTGATTTTCTACTAAACAAGACCGGTCTTTTAGTAGGTTAATATTTTCTGGATGTCCAAAGATCAACGGATCAGATGGACCCCATAACACAATTCCTTTTTTGCCTTCGTCCCACCCTAGGTGCTGGATGAAACTGTCAATGCTAATCCAAATCCGGCACTCTTTTAGCAGTGTGCGTAATTCTAGTATTGGTAGATTTTTTCTAAAATCTGGTACCAACTGTGTTTCGCCTTCTACACCTACTTGAATAATTGGCTCTTTTATTTGCTCAATAAGCTCTTTCCAGTACGGATAGTTTTTTGGGTTTAAATTACCCGTTCTGAGCTTTTGTGCATACGGTGCTATGATAATCATAGGTACATTTTCCTGTATGCGTTTTCTAAACTATCTTTCCATTTCCACTGGTCCATCTTTTTGTATATATTCCAAGGATCAATATCGCCAAATATTTGGTGTGCTTGGGCTATCGACTTCCCGGGAACCACTTCAGGGTAGCAAGTAAACACTTCAGCATTAGGTATTGAAGGAAGTACATGACTGAATACAATATGGTCACCAAGACCGCAATTGAGAACCACAATGGTTTTATCACTACATCTAAGAATATTTCTAAAAATCTGTTCATCATGGTCGTACATTTCCTTCTTTGTCTCGCTGCGAATCCCCCCTTCGGGGTTCTTCATGTGCCACGTTATTGCGCTGGGTATTGCCCAGTTAATATAGCCTTTTTGGTGCAGGCTATAGGTAAACAGTGTTTCTTCTCTGTGCGCTACCCGTGACAAACCCAAATTATAATCACACACCCCAGCACGATATAAGAAAGTACAGTGTAGATGCTCAACTTGTCTCCCAATATTAAACTTGCCCCATTGCACATTTGGCTCTGAGTCAATGTTATCAATCTTGCCAGTCACTTCATTTGTGTCTGGCATGTACGGTGGGGTTAATACTTGTCCACCGACAGCGCCTGTACTGGGTCCTATAAACCGATAAAGCTCTTCTAATACGTTAGGCTCTGGTATGGCATCATCATCACAGCGCCACACCCACTCGTAGCCCATCGTATTGGCACGTTGATGAATGTGGTGCTGACCTTTTTTATCAGCATACAACCACTCCCATGCAATACCCTTGATGTCTAACATCTGGAAAAAGTACTGGTAAATCATCTCACTGCGCATGTCTTGCGGCTCGTCGTTATCATCAAAGATGACCAGCTTATCCACTGGCCTTGTCTGATTGATAATGGCGTTTAGTACTAGGGGCAGTGTTGTGAAGTACCGCCCCCGTGTTGCTACGGAGCACAGTACTTTACTCATTGTCCCACCTGCAAATCACTAGATTGCTGATGTTGGACTCTGACACTGGCTCCATTACATCTGATATATTGCCTGCATGGTTGATGTACGCAAACTTAAAGCCGGGGAAGTCTTTTTCGGTCAAACCATGCAGCTTGTGATGCTCGCCCCAAAAACCCTTAGGCTCGTTGTGCGGTACTGTAATCAATAGCCGTTTGCAATGCTGTTTTAGTTTTTCTACAATCTCTAAGCCGTTATCAAGGTGCTCAATTACTTCAAAGGCGATGATGGTGTCGTAGTCACCTAAAATAAACTGATTAATGTCTCCGCTAACAAATAGGTTGTTAGGTCCGTCCCAGTTTTGCTCTTTGGCAACCTCAACAATAATTGGGTCATAGTCTAACCCAAGGTAGTTAATGTAGTTATTAAAAAACTGCCTACCATAGCCGGTCGAGCAACCAATTTCAAATACACTATTGCCTGTAATATTTTTCTGTGCCCATTCATATCTTTGCGTTTCTCTTGGAAACACCGGATCGCCTTTTAGAAACACAGCCCTCTCGTAGTTGTTTGACAGGCGCCACTTGTACCATTCTTTATTGTATTTCTCAGCTAACTTGAGCTCGTTTAGCAAGAAAACATTGCTCCAATCTGACACAAGCTCAGGATCATGTACTGTTCCTTCTGCTTTGTGGTAAATTGGGAACGTACCGTCATCCCAGTTAGCGTGGATTGTGTGCCCCATAAAACGTGCTCTTGCACAAAACTCTATGTCCTCACAACCACCTATTTCGTAATCTTCGTTTAAGTAGCCAATGCTTTCAAACACATTACGATAAATCATTACACAGAAAAATACAGCAAAACGTTGCTGAGTGATGTCAGACCACTGGGTCCATACTGCAGATATATCACTACCAGCATCCAATTTTTCCAACCAACCATCTGCTAGGATAACTGTATCATTATTGAGGAGTACAATTTTGTCTCCTGTAGCTTGCTTGATACCTTCGTTTACCGCTTTGGCAAACCCCAAAGGCTTGTCATTCCAAACTTCTTTAAAGTTCATTCCAACACTATGCAAATACGTCATGTAGTAATTGGTGTTGTCTGTACACCCGTTGGCTGATATAATCAGCTCTACGTCATCCATGTTAGTGTGCTTAATAATCGAGTCCACACACGGCTTTAAGTACTTCTCACAGTGATTGTACGTGGGTATTACTACGCTATATTTTTTCATTTTTTCCTATAAAGTTCGTACGAACTTAGATTATATCATTACTTATACTAATGCAAAAAATAGGATAAAAACTGCCTTAAATTGGGTTGTCCTACAACTACTAATACGCAAAAAAGCTATTTAGCGGCCTAAATTATGCTACAGTTGAAACTATTGGAGCGGGAGGTAATGGAGATACAAATACGGCGTTCCAAAAAGCCTGTACCAATGCGCATTCCTGAGAAATATTACTCGATGCCGTTAATGAGTATGTGTTTGTAGATGTAATTGGCGCAACAGATGGATCACTATCCGTAGTTACAGAGGTCCAGGTAACAAAAATAGTATCGGGTTGTTGTAATGGCGCCAATGTTGCGTTAGCAAAATTTACGTAAGTTAATGTGGTTGTGGTCGTTTTGGACATTTATTATTCCGGTCTATTAAGTAATGCACCAGATTCAATATGGTTTTGAATCGTGTTTTTAAGTTTTTCTATTACTTTTAACTGGTGCTCTTTAGTAAATTCCACGTTTAATTCTGCAAAAATACGTATTGTTCCGGGTACTACTAAAGATAAATCATAGGTATCTTCGTGTGTAACACCTTGATGCGTAAACTTTAAGTGGGCTTTTGCGCTAGCTTCATCATGCGAAATTATTTCTAAATTCATTTTATTAGGCTTTCAATAATTGCTTCTAGTTTTTTAATTCTTTCTTCCAAAAGCGCAACTTTGTCGTCTGTCATTTTTGATGTTACAGCTAATACTGCGGCAGTTTCACCATAGTCTACCGACAAAGTGCCGGTGCCGGTAGCAATTTTATACGCATCGTCTGCTTCATGTACAAACTCAGGGCATGCCCCATCACGAAGTATTTGTGCGCCATAACCAATTCGTGTGCGCCCATCTCGTTCATACTTAATTGCGCCTGCTGCTAAGGTGTCACGACGCTCAACAACATTGTCAATTTCACGGACGTTTTCTTTTAATCGTAAATCAGAATAAGCGGTAACGTTTCCGTTAAATGTAGTGTTGCCGCTGGTATCCATATCCATCAGCCAAATACCGCCCGCTGGACTATAAAAACCGTGCGTACCGCCATTGGACATAAAAATACAGTTATTATTTGTATTTATAGACCAACCCTGCCAGCCATTTAAGCCGGAACCATATACACAAGCATTACCATAACTCACAGTTCCATCGGGTGGCTGCACACCGCGGCCATAAGAAGCAAAATAAAGTCCAGCAACGCCATTAGAACGCCACCATCCATCGGAATTATTGGTGTACGCTGGTGCGCCTGTTAAATATGCCGCATAAGAAGCTGCTGTTGCATAGTTTACAGACTGTGAACCAATGTTTGCAGATGTTATTAAATCAGCAGTCCAATTTATATTGTTTCCATTTCCACCGCCAATTTTTGCTCCTGCACTTGAATAGTTAACAGCAATAAAACCTTGAGTATCGGATGCCCCCCAGCCAATAGAAGTTCCGTATGAACTCAAACCAGAAAATGGCGCTGGTGTACTGTTCCATCTAGTAGTCGCTATTGCGGCGGCATTTGTTGTTGTGCCAAAGTATGTGCTTCTAAAATTTCCAGTAGTTAAACCATCAATAGAAGCAGTTGGAGTTAGCCTATCAACCATTAAACCAGTGTTGCCAGTAATAGACGATACTGTTGCGGAATTACCAGAGCATGAAGTAGATGAGCCAGCAATATTCATTGTCTGACCGCTAATAGCTGCGGCTACTGCCGCCGGGGTGTAACTACGAATGTAGTAATCGCTAGAATTAAATCCAGCAAAATAACCCATGCCAGATGCGTTTCTTTCTGAACCTCCACCTGATGTATAGAAATAATTATTTTGAATATATCCGTTTGTATCACGCTGAACTAATGTATTTGCACCACTAGATGCAGAATACCCGAGTGAGGTTGTCCATGCCGAACCTGTTGATACGGCAACGCCAGCCCCCGGATACACTGTTGGGCCAGTTGCGCCACTATATCCAGAATAACCGGATGTGCCCGTTGCGCCAGTTGAGCCATTAATGCCGCTGAATCCTGAGTATCCAGAATAGCCAGAAGTTCCTGTTGATCCGTTGCTACCGCTGTAGCCAGAGTATCCAGAAGTTCCTGTTGATCCGTTGCTACCGCTGTAGCCAGAGTATCCAGATGTACCTGTTGCACCAGTGGCGCCATTTATACCGCTGTACCCGCTGTAACCAGAGACGCCTGTTGAACCATTTTGACCGCTATATCCACTAAATCCACTATATCCTGATGCACCAGTTGTACCGTTTTGGCCGCTGTACCCAGAATATCCGGAGATACCAGACCAACCAGAAATACCAGAAAAGCCACTATAGCCGCTTATTCCAGACCATCCCGAGATACCGCTGTATCCAGAAAATCCAGACCAGCCAGAGATACCAGAAAAACCACTGTAGCCAGAAATACCAGATCCACTATATCCAGAGATGCCGGATCCGCTGTATCCAGAAATGCCACTAAAACCAGATACGCCACTGTAACCAGACGTGCCACTATAACCAGAAAAGCCGCTAAATCCGCTTGCGCCTGTTGGGCCAACTATTTCGCCAACGTTGTTCCAAACTAATCCAGTCCATACGTACAGATCGCCGTTAGAGTCTACAATATATGCGTCGTTTGGTAGATTTCCTACCAATGGTAGATCTGCAGGGGTAGCTACAGATCCTTTAATATTAATTGAGGTTCCCGGAGCTCCAGAGAAGCCGCTGTAGCCGCTTATACCCGATCCGGAATACCCACTATAGCCCGATGTTCCACTGGAGCCTGATAGGCCGCTATAGCCGCTTATACCACTGTATCCAGATATGCCACTATATCCAGATAAGCCAGAACCACTGTAGCCACTTATCCCCGACCAACCGCTGTAGCCACTATAGCCGCTAAAGCCACTTATTCCAGACCAACCAGAAATTCCGCTGTATCCTGAATATCCAGACCAACCGGAGATACCGGACCAACCAGAAAAACCGCTAAAACCGCTGTATCCAGAAATACCGCTAAAACCGCTATAACCAGATAAGCCAGAACCACTGTAGCCAGATATTCCGCTAAAACCACTGTAGCCAGATATTCCGCTAAAACCGCTGTAGCCAGATATTCCGGAAAAGCCAGATATTCCAGATTGGCCGCTATAGCCAGATATTCCGGAAAAGCCACTAAAACCTGAATAGCCAGAATATCCAGAAACCCCAGAAAAACCTGAGTATCCAGAATATCCAGAAATACCACTAAACCCAGAATAGCCTGAAATTCCAGAAAAACCGCTTAGCCCTGAAGCTCCACTAAAACCAGAAAAGCCGCTATAGCCTGAGACACCAGAAAAGCCGCTGTAGCCTGAGATACCAGAAAAGCCGCTGTAGCCTGAGATACCAGAAAAGCCGCTGTAGCCTGAGATACCCGAACCACTGTAGCCCGATTTACCACTATATCCTGAGATGCCAGAAAAACCACTATAACCAGACCAGCCGGATACTGGGCCGACGACTTCTGTTGATCCGTCGCTGTAATAAATAATTAAGTCACCGTTTGATGGATTGTAAACGATGTTTGTGATCAGTTTACCCGGCGAGGCAGCATTAGCGATCTGCGAAACAGACGCCTGTTTTGTTACACCACGTTGTACAATAGGTACCTGCTCGTCACCCGTTAGCGGGGTAGCAATTGGTAACTGTGTTATTGACTGATCGGCCATGTATTATGCTGTGTAAGTAAAGGCGCCGTGAGAGATGCCGTTTCCAAATGGGGACATTGCTGTTACGTCAACTAGACCAGTAACAGGATGTGCAGGAACAATTGCTGTAATTTCTGTGGAATTAACTAAAGTAAATATCGCGACAGTACCACCAAATTTTATAGTAAAAACATCCGTAAAGTTTGCGCCTGTGATGACTACTGAAGTCCCCCCAACTTTTGAACCAATGTTTGGAGTAACATTGTAAATGTATGGGTTAAGCGTCATTGGTGATGGAACAATGTTACTATTTTTGTTTAGATCACCAGTATTATTGGCGTATGTGCCATTGGTGCCCTCAATAAACATAGAGTTATCGTTAGTAAAACCGTTCTCTGTCATAATTTGATTGCCGCCGATTGGGCCGGTAGCAATGTCTACATCGGGGCGGGGAAAGCGAAGAGCAATGTTTTCAGTTTGTAGTGCTGGAAGACGCCAGGGGTCAAAGTTATCTAGGTCGTCCTTACACACCCGCATCCCCGGAAAATTGGGGTCGGGCATAAGTTCTGTGTAGCCAAACTTCCTATTGCAGCGGTCACAGACCGCTACAGATAGGACAGAGTTACCACGGGTGTCAATGTAGACAGGCATTTAACTGCCTTATAGAGCTGAAGGTAGTGCTTGGCCGTCGTTTTGAATCAAGAAACATTCAACTGCAACACTAATAGCAGCTGTACCAGTACTTGTCGAAAATTGAATTTGAAGATCTGTTTTTTCAGTAAAAGGACGGGGCATTACACGCTGTGCTGCATAGAACTGGGTAAACGGAGATTGTTGTGTTACGGACACTACACCAGATGAAGAGACGCTTTGATTTCTGTACGTTACATAGTTGGCATTGTTGCCATTGAACGAAGTATACGCGTTAACTCGACTTAAATACAAAGTATAGCCAGCTGGTACAGTGTAAATAGCCATTTGGGTTCTACCAATACCAGTATTAATCTGTGCGTATGTTGTAGTATTTGTTACATCTTTTAATGTAACTGCACCAGATGGGTTTGATGCGCTACCAGAAGTTACAAACATGCTATTAATTCGGAAATATTTGTTTACTGTTGGTACAGCAGTCGCGCCGCTTAATGTTAGTGTTTCAGATATTTCCAAATAATTTGCATCTAATCCAACAATGGTAATTTTAGCAGTATCACCAGAAGTACCTGCTAAATTCATAGTAATAGCAGAACTTGGGTATGTATAAGTCGTTGCGTTTTCCCATAAAGGAATAACTGATGTTGTTACAGAGGTTTGGTAACCATAAATGTTAACAGTGCTGTGTCCCATAATCTGGGAGCGAGCAACTTGAAGGTCAAATGGCTCATAAGCGCCGACCTTAGTTACAGATTCAATTGCATAGGGTGTTGCTTGTAAATTTGTTACTAAACTAGACATAATTAATTTCCTTAAATGTTAAAGTAGGGGGACTAGCCCCCTAGGCAATTAATTATTGGTGTAGCCAGAACCGTATGCAGTTGTAGAACCGTCAGTATTACGGGCTGTGTACTCAACAGTGAACGTGCCAGCTAAAGAACCAGTTAAAGCACTAACAGTAGCTTGGCTAAACTGTACTGTTGCATCCAAAGTACCGATGTTAGCTAACAGAGCTGTAGCAGCTGCAGTAGTAGCAAAAGCAATAGAGATAACACCGCCATTGGTTGCTGTTGGGGTAATTGTGCCAATAGCTGTAGTTGTAACAGCGCCAGTTGATGGGTTAGTTACGAGCAAATTAACAGTAACTACACCACCAGTCAAAGCTGAAGGGATAGTTGTTTCGTAAAACTTAACGTTTTCAATGATAGAACCGGCTGGCAATACAAATGGAGTTGCAGTTGTCTGACCAATATCGAAAGTTGGAAGAACTACAGCGCCAGAAGTTGTGGAAGCAACAGGAGCAATAGAGCTCTGTTGTGAGCAGCGAGCTGCACCAGTGTTATCTGGAGCGATTACGCCGTTGTTTGTTGGGTTGTTACGCTTAAAAATGCGTAATGGAGTTGTAAATGTTGATGACATGGTATTTCCTTAATCTCAGTGGGTATCCCAAGCTGTCTCTGAGTCGTCTCACCGGGAAGTTCGGTGGTCAGAATGGGATGATTCTTCCTATACCTACTAATGCAAAAAATAGGATAAATCCGCCCTAAAATGCAAAAAAGCCACCTTGTGGGTGGCTTTTTTGTTATTGCTAGTGGTTTTATTACAAACCAGCTGTTCCAAAAATGTTACGCGCATCGTGCCAACCTGTAGCATAACGCTCAGTGGCCTTATAACGCATAGAATCAGTTTCGAAATCGCCTTCCATGGATTTCTCCATGTTACGGCGGTTAACGAGCATGAGACCATTTTCAGCATCAGTCTGAACCCACCAGGCTTTGCTAGAGGACAAACGTGTAACCACGTGTGTGCCTTTAGGCAACATGCCTGTTGATTTGATTGGGTTCAAATCGTTGTCAGCAGTTCCTGAACGGAGAACAGACTTCAGAATTACTTCTGATTGGAACTCGAGTGCAGGTGGAACTACTAACTGTTCAGCTTTCAGACGAATACGCTTACCGTTGTTGTCAACAGCAGAGCGAATTTGAATCAACATCTGTTCAACAGAAGTTTGGCTCAAAGAAGCAGCTGTAGATAACTGGTTAGAGTAAGAACCGCCGTTAGCGATTGGGTGAGCAGCGTTGATCAAAGTTACGCCATCGCCACCGATGTAGCCAGGAGTGAAAGCAAAGTTCAAAATGTTTGCACATAATGTTTCTTTAGTTTCAATCATTGACTGCGCCAAGTGTTTAGCGAAAGTTGAGCCGATACGGATGTGATCGCCGTCTTCCATCAAAACTTTGGTCAAGGCGTATGCCAAGCCATAGATTTGGTAGATGAAACGGGTGATGTACAAAGTACCACCTTGATCGTAGCTAACTGGAGTGCCGTCAGGCATTGCAGGAGCTGCGTTCATACCATAAAGCATTACTTCTTCGTGGTAGTTACGTGGAATACCTTGGATCTCTTCTACAAATCCCTTCCACTCGTCGGCGCGTTGTTCATAAACGCCATCAAAGACTTCGTTGATAATCGGTTCGACTACCGCACGAAAGTCGGTACTACGCATTGGGGTTGCCATTGCTTATCCTTTCGTATTAATTAAACGGACGTCGACGGAGCGGCGAACTGGTTGTTGCAGATCTGAACCTGAACGATTGTGTAGGCATCGCCCCAAGCATTGGTATTACCAGCTGGGTATGCTACTTCACGTCCCAATCCAACTACGCGAACTTGACCTTGGTTTGTACTACCAACAGCAGTTGCAAGCAATGCAGTAGTAGAGAAACCAGCACCACCGTTACCGATAGCATAGCCATCAGCAGTAGTATAGTTAGTTGTTGTGTCGAAATTGTATTCAGTACCGATGGCAGAAGCTGTTGCTGAGCCGTTGATTTGAGCTTCGTATACGATTGCTGGGTCAGCGAAGATCCAGAAAACGATATTTGTAGAAGCATCAAGTGTCAATTTAGAAGCATATTTAGCTACTGAACGACGACCGTCAGAGTTGGTGTACTCTACGCCGTCAAATACGCCATAAACTTTACCGCTTGATGCGGTTTGGTTGGCGATAGTCAATTGGCCAGAAGAAGTAATCGCTAAAGGTTGATACTGCCAGAAAGACTGGCCAGAACTCAAACTGTAAGGAGCACTGTAACCTGAAACACCAGTGACATAGCTGTTAGTACCGGCGAACGGTACTGCACGATCTAAACCACTTGGGTGATACGCAGGCTTCAGACCAAAGGGTTGAAATGTTGAAGACATTTATTTTCCTTTGTTATTTTTGAAGATTGATATTAAAAGCGAACATTAGCGTTTGCTTTTGCGGCTTCCTTTTCCATTTCCAAAATACCACCTTCAAGAATTGATCTACCACCTTTACCTTCTTGAGCAGAGCTCCGAACGTTTGCGGTAATATTACGTTGATGCTCGAGGGGATCCTCAAGATGCAACATTTTCATCACTTCTTGATAGATTTCTTCTGGTAACTTGAAGAGAACCATTTCATTACAACTAATACAGCCTTCAAACTTGCCCGAGCTCATTTTACCTAGTCCTTCAAAGCCTTTACCTAAATCCGAGGCTTTAACTGGTTCATAACCCAACGCTATGCGTTTGTCGATACTGTCATACGTGTTGGTTGTTGATAACCAGCACAAGTGGAATCCGGGAAGGACTCCGTTTGGCAAATCCGGCAAAGCCGAGTTTTGCCACTTATCACGAAACGCAGCCACACGCTCCTTCTTGGATAATGTTTCTGGATCGTCATTAGCGATCCGTTCTTTCGTTTCTTCGACTCGGTCTAAAAGACGGTCTTCTAAGTCACGTTTAATTCTTGGGTTCGTTGCCATTTTAATTAACCTTTATTTTGACGATCATACGAAGCATAAGCTCGGATCATTTTGTTTCGTTTTTCTGTATTATCCCATGCGCCTGCGTCTTTAATTGCTTGTACACGTTCACGGCTTAATGTGATTGTGCCAGGCTTTTGCGCTGTTGCATTAGATGCTCTGCTTGAGGCTGTTGGGCCTGAAGAGCGCCTACCTTCTTTACTACCTTTACTGGTGTAGCGGTGTGGTAAACGGGACTGCAAACGATTATCTAGCTCTTCCCAATATTCAGGATCACTTGGATCCCAACCATCGGTTACGAGCTCTTGGTCAACTACTTTGGCAATTCTACTATCTGTATCTCTAGCTTGTGGATCATACCAAGAGTTCTTTTTAAGCCATTTTGTGGCATTTTGTTGAACTTCTGTTGCGATTGGGTTTGGCACATTCTGTTTTGGTGACTGTGCTTGGTCCACTTGCTGTTTTTTGTAATGCTGAGCTTGGTTAAGACGTTGTTTAGCGTCTGTTAACTGTTCTAAGTATTCCATTTGACTTACTGCATCATTAGCTTGAGCTGCTTGAAGCATTTTCATCTTAGCGTACTCAACACGAGTGGCTTCGTCTTCGATAGCCTTGTCTAGTTGTGCAAACTCGTAAGATGATGCTGTGTTTTCAACCTTAGCTAAGCGTTCTGCAAGTTCTGCATTCCGACGCTCAAGTGCATTAATCTTATTCTTTGAAGAAAGATCGCGCTGTTTCTTTAATTCTTTTTTGAGTCTGCGCTCTTCACGACGAGCTTCACGAATTGACTCGCGTTCTTCGTCAGTCTCTGCCGCGTCCATTTCGTCGTCGCCGCCATCTTCTTCATGGTCGCCGTTTTCGTTATCTTCGTGCTCTTCTTTTTTGTGTCTAGGCTCTTCTTGGTCTTCTACTTCATCCGGGATTTCCAATTTGGCGAGCACTGTGCCATCTTCCCGTTCCTTAATAGGAACATCTTTATCATTATCTGCCATACATACTTTCTACAAAGTTATTAATCAACAAACGCTTTCATTTTTTGTGCTGCTTCAAATGATTTGATCTTGGAGATCACTTCACGCGCTTGCAGTGTAATAAACACCACAGCCGCGCCATCATCTTCAGGTTGCACTACGAATCGGTCGCCGCCGTACTTAATGGTGCGAACTAAATCGCCAACATTACACCAATTGCCTTCCGGCCAAGGTGCTAAATCGTCTGGACTCTTATATGCTAAGGGGCCAATTCCACGTACTTTAGCTACTGTCTCGTTATAACGAAGAGTTTGCTTGGTTTCATCCACAAGAATGATACCGCCTTTACTTGTTGTCTTTTCCCTGCGCAATTGCACCAGTACTCGGTCACCAAGAATCTCTACACCGGGGTCTACTTCAGGAAAACACTCTAATTCTGAGCGTAAATCTGGTTCTTCCCTACTATTAAAATCAATCGCCATTCGGCAATCCCTTTCTGAATCTTACGATTCGTCGTCTTCCGTCAAAAGTTCGTCAATAATGTCCAAAACTGCTTGAAACCCCTCGGCACGGCCAACTAAGCGTTGGTAGTCCTCAAAATTGTTTACATTATGACCCGCAGTGACAGCTTCTGCGATTTTTTGCTTTTCATTTCTCATGCGAGAAATAATTTCACTGATAAAGTCTTTCATACTCTTACTAATGCAATAAAGGCGAAAAATCCGCCCTTAAATCAATAAAAGTTTCCGCCTTTAATATCTTTAAGGTTCTTACTTTGACCAACTTTGCTGTCTTTGGCCATTTTGTTGCCATTAAGAACGGCATTATTAGCGCGTTTGGAGCCTGAATTACCTTTGTCGATGGTTGTTTCACCAGGACCGCCAGCATAGCCAGGGGTACCAGTCATTTTGTATGATTTGCGAAAGCCTAATTCGCCGCCGTCTTGTTTTTTAGTTGCCATTATTGTCCTTGTGGGGGTTGTGGGGCTGCTGCTTGTTGTTCTTGTTGCTGTTGTAATTGCTGCTCATGCTGCTGTTGAGCCTGTTGTAGTGCTTGTTGATGCTGTTGGTCAGCTTGTTGCAAGCCTTGTTGGTGCTGTTGGTCTTGCTGAGCTACTTGTTGCTGGTGAGCTTGGGCTTGTTGCAGTTGATCTTGCTGTGCTTTTTGAGCTTCAATCTGGTTTTGAACTTGTTGAGACTGTTGTTCAAACTGTTGTTGCTGTACAGCTAAACCGTGCTGACGTATATCTGCTTCTGAAGTTTGAATCGCTTCTTGTGCAGACTGATTTTGTGCTGCATCAAGAGCAATTTGTTGCTGGCTCATTTGTGATTTTGCATTAATCAAGGCAATACGCTCTTTAGCGGAGTTATTGATGTTAGCCATAGCAATGTCTGTAGCATTACGTTGGTTATCAATGCTGGTTTGAGTACCGTACTTAGCTTGAAGTTCTTGAACTTTTTGCTGAAGTTGAGCGATTTCCAGTTGATAGTTTTGTTGCTGTTTCTGTGTTTCAAATTGTTGCTGAGTCTGAGCTTCTGCAGCTTTACGTTTTGTTTCTGCCATCTGTGTTTGCATAATAACCGCAGCAGTTGGGTCAGACATCATTGCAGATTGCTGTTGAGCCTGTTGAGCTTGAGCAACTTTCTGAGCCAGAGCTTGAATTTGCTGGATATACGGAGCTAAATTGGTTTTGGCGTCGTTATCTACCATACGTGACGCCAATGCAATTGCTTTTTGTGCATCGCCGTCAAGTGGTCTTTCTTTATGCAACTCAAATTTGTCTTTGCCGTTGCTAGCTTTTGCTACATAGCCACGCATTTCTTGCAAATAGTGCAATGTTAAATGCTGCTTAATATGTTCTAAAGCGTGTGGGGAGAACATAGGTCCAATAACTGGGTTACCACCGTAGGCAGGATTATTTGCGTATTCTAAGTGAACTTGAATGTGGGAAATATGATCTTGGTCTGGGAACGCAGCAGCTGCTTGCCCCATTGTCATTGATACGTTTTCCAATGCTGGATTAGATTCAACTACACCTTGTGGGTTTGGTAATACTTCTCCAACCGCTGGAATTTTAAGCTGTCCTAAAATTCGTGAGTAAACCGCACGAAGGTTAAACATTCCTGGGGGCGCAGTAGACGCCATTTGTAAGAGTGCTTGGTTCTGAGCAAGACGTTGGGTCTCAGAGAAAATGTTAGGATCTGATACTGGGCGTACATCTGAGTTGTAAGCAAAGTCCCGAACTTCAATCTCTTCGCCGGACTGATTGTCCATTTCATCTAAGTACCAATGATTGATACGTGAAACGATTTTAAGAGATTTAGCTTGTGAACGGTGTAAACGGCCATGGATGCTAGAGAATACTTTAGCACCTTGCTCAATAAGAGCTTGGGTTGTGCCCACAGGCATTTGGTTGTTAGCTTCACCAATCTTTTCTTCTGCTGTTGTTACTACACCTTTAGCTGCAGCAGTTAACCAACCAAGCAAATCATAAAGAACGCTTGATGGTGGATTGAATGGCATTGGCATTGCAATCTTACGTACATCATCAACACCAGGTGCGCCTTCAATTTCTACAACTTGGGTTGGTTCGATTCGGTCTGACTGCCCACCAATTCGTCCACCTTTAAGTTTAAGCATTGTCTGGCTGTTGTTGATATGAGCAGCATCAAGCAGAGCGCGCAAAGAGCCAGTAAGAGCAGCGGAGAGACCGCCAATAAGATGAGGCAGTCCGATAGCGTAAGCTCCACGCCATGGGATAAATTTGAACTCCACGAACCAATCCAGCTTCTCAAGTTTTTCATCGCCGGCTTCCCAGTTACGGTAGAGTGACAGAACCTTAGAAGTGGTTTCGTCAATTGTTAAAATGTATGGGGCGCGTTTGCCTTCTGTTTTTGGATCTTCTTCCATGCGCATGAAACATGTGATTTCATAGATTCGGCGCAGGCCATCAATGTTCTTGGACGGTAGATCTTTACCTTCGATTTTGTCGTTGGCTTTTTGTGATCTGGTTTGGTCATTAAGTGGGGCATCTGAAGAGTAATCAGAATCAATATCACGGTAAATACCGGACTCAACTCGCTGTAGGAAAGTATCTTCAGTAATGTCTTGTACTTCAGTTACACGTTGAGCTGTGTAGAAGTTTGTTGAGGACCAAGGTAATAGAATGTTATCAATCGGCACCCATTCGCATGTTGGACGACGTTGTTCATCGTCATAGCGCCATTTAAGGAATTGGGAACCGCCGAGTGGGAGCTGGGTCAGCAGCTGCTCCATCTCGTCACGGTATTCTGGAATTTGCTCAGTGAGCTGCCAGTTCATAAAGGTTACTTTACGATCGGCTGTATCTTCTTTTCGTTTGTCAGCATCACCTTTGATGTTCGATTTGACAAGTCCGTCGGGTGGTAATAGCTCTTTTGACGAGGAAGCTGCGAAGTCAACGCAAGCCTCGGCCATGACGGGATGCACAACTTTAGAAGCACCGTCGAAAGTAGCACCGCCAGGGGCGTCCTTACCAAGGCCGGTCCTACGAAGTCCTTCTTCGTACTGTTTATCCCTTTGGGACCGCGATTCTGTGTCGACATCAATCAAGTCCAAATATTCGTTGGCAAGGGAATTTAAAGTTTGCTCATCAAATTCTTCTGCCAAGTTTGTATAGAACTCAGGATTCTTTTGTGGGCCTTGTGTTTCTTTAAAGTTAACTACTACGGAACCGTCATCAAGTTCAATAACTTCTTGCTCAACTTCGTCGTCGTCCAAATCAAATTGTTCGGCGTACGCATCCATTTCGTCGTCTTGACCTTCTTTTTCGTGAAGGTTATCTTCGGCGTCTAAATTTAGCAAGTTACTGCCTTGTTGAATCGGTAATTGTGGTTGTGCCATAATTTCTATTAATTTGGTGGATATATGTTCCTATTCATACTAATGCAAAAAATAGGGGGAATCCGCCCCTTATTGGGCGTATGGATTTGCAGTTCTTTTACGTGGGTCCTCGTCAGCATAGTCATAATCGCGGGCTGGGAGTGGATCTAACCTAATCCATCCAGAATCACGCAGGACTCGCAGGGCTTGGGATAGTGAGTCAACATAGTCATCATGGCCGCCCATTTCTGGGAATGAACAGACTTGGCGCAAGAAACGTTTGGCCCAATCTGCAAACTCGCCTTTGATTTTGGCGTCTTCTGGAATATAGATTTTACCTTTTGATACCAAGGGGGCTACGATATTAAGACGCTGTACTTTATCAGCCCTGCCAGGATTGTAGGCTCTTACAGGCACCCCAGAGCCCTGTAGCTCTTGGATAAGGGAGATACCTGCTGACTTATCTTCCATGAGGATAAGGTCTGCTTTACGGCCTTTACCGAATGTATTGTCTGCCCCGTATACAACTTCTTTAAAATCTTCAATTACTTTGCGGCGAAGTTCTGGGTAGGATAAATGCTGGTCCCAAGCATCCAATAGAATGGCACAAGTTCCCACGTCGGTGTTTTCAAAGATACCCCACACTGTGCAAGCTGTTGGGTCGTTGTGTGTTTTTTCTGAGGTAGCAGGGTCATAGGAAGCAATAACGTATTCTAGGTTTGGTGTTGGCTTGGAAGCCGGCCATTGCTTAAACATCTTGCGTTTGATAATACCCGCTTGCTCCGGATCAAGAATCTCACCGTAAATCTCTTGCCGACCAATGTCGGTTCCGTCGTAGGTTTCTAGCTGTTTGAAAAATGTCTCGGAGAGGTTCGCCCGATTGTCATACGAGGATGCGTTTGCAACGTAGACGTCACCACCGACTTTACCTTCGTTGAGGTCAACAATGAGCTCTTTTGGCTTGGGGGTGGTGGTAATGATTTGCTGGACCCTTGGAAGGCGAGGGTCTCTAAGACGCAATGTGAACTGTACTCCGTCGTATGCTGCGTCAATATAATCGAAGGCACACAACTCGTCAAACCAAGCTCCATGGTATTGTTTACCACGATACCGTTCTGGTTCTGAAGCTGGGATTCCTTGAATGAGGCTTCCGTTGATAAGGGTAATTTCAAAGAGGGACTTGTTGTAATCTCGTATAAGTGACGCGGGTATGATATTGAGAAGACCGGAGTCTCCTTCAAAGCAAGTTGCACGGATATCATTAGAGGTTGGGGCGGTGACAAGCCAGCGAGTGTTGTCAAAGATCCAAGCGCGAATGCCGATCCAATGAGACGCAGTGTGCGTCTTGCCAGACCCCCGGCCCGCAAGCATAAGAAATGTGTCATACTCTCCATCCTCAGGTTCCTTTTGGTGTGGCAGTGCCTGTAGCTTCCATTTAATCTGCCAAACGGCGGCGTCAAGCTGTGCTTTAGGCCAGTGTTGCCTTTCAGTAATAAATTTGGTAAGGGTCTTTTCTTGTTGCGGGGTTAACATACAGCTATGAATCCTTCTCCGACCAGGTAACTATTATCAGCTCCTTCGGTTTCAATGTGAACGCACAATTGCGGCGGCAACTTGGAAATTGCTTTGATGTACCTACGTCCTTGGTGTACTAAAGGCTTTGGGTGTGGTATTTGGTTATTTACTAATTGTAACTTAGATCTGAAAATAAGTATATAGCTTTTACGCTGTTCATTTATTTCCAAAGTTGTTTTATGTCCTAATGATTCCACTAGCGCTTGTATCTGTTGGACAATTGGTAAATGCCCGTTAGTAAACCGGAATAGACCGGTTTTCTTGGAGTAGGATTTGGGTTTGGCGCACAAGATACCTTTGAGCAGTTCCAATCGTTGCTCTGCAGAAGCTAAGAGATAATTGTTTGGAATTCGGTACGGAAGGTCAAAGTTAAGGTGTGACTCAATGGTTGGGTGTACAGAAAAGTACTTTTCTCCATTTGAGTGTTTGCCCCGCTCTATTATGGAATACCCAGCGTCTTTAAAGGTTTCGGTAAGGAAGTCGTGGTTGCCCTTAGAGAAGTGCATCCTTCTATTGCGGGTTTCATGGGTAAAGAACCAATAGCCAAAGATGAAAGGTGGGACGGGTAGGGACTGGTGGGGAAACTGAAGTGGCTTGGTGGTGGGTATAGAAAACGCATGGCTCCCATTGTTTTGCATTAGGTTGTCTGCTGGTAAGTCCGAAACCTTTTTAAACTTTAACGGGCGCTTGAATTTAAACTTGCCTTTGTACTGGTCTAGGCGATCACGGTAGCGCTTGTCTTCAATTTGGAACCCAAGGTGCTGGTCGCCCTCCACTGTTAGGTGGTCATTGAATGTGACACGGTAGCAGCTGTCTGACCGGTATTCTTGGACCAGGGTTACTTTTTGGAGCCTACCCTCTTTGTCAAATACGTAATCCCCTGCCCGTAGGTCATGGGCTGTCTTCCAATAATCAAGCGTTAGTATTTTTTGGTTTGCAAGGATTGCCAAAGTTTTTCATTATCCAATAATCTAGCCAATGCCCTAACGGCATCCTAATACTGCTCTCCACGGATGGGGGTAGTTTTCGTATATCAAACCGTTCTGTGACTCTTAGCCTAAACTGAATGTAAGCTGAGGTTTCTTTTGGAAACACTTCGGCAGGTACATCGGCAAGATCCATAAAGTCCTTGTTGGCTACCAACACTCGAAAGCCACAAAACTTTCTTTCTGCATTTTCCAATGCACCTTGTATTTGGTATACATACTTAGTCATACATCAACTAATGCAAAATTGCTTTTGTTTTCGCCCTAATCCAGGAAATAAACATCTCCGGGACAGGGAAGACATAGAAGACAGGGTATATTTATCTATTTTATTAAAAAAAAAAAAAAAAAAAAAAATCTAAGAAAGAGTGAACATACCCTGTCTTCTGTGTCCTCCCTGTCCCGGGATGCTGTAAGTCATTGATTTATATAGAGCGTCCAGTTTTTGGCAAAAAATATAAAAACTCACGGTCTGTGGGGCCCCCGGACCGAGGCCATGGGGGTCTAAAATTTTGGGGTGTCGTGTTTAAACAACACCCCCTTACCGCTAAAAAGGAGGGGTATTCCACATTATGAGATAGCATTTCACAATGTGGAACGCACCGACTCTGTCCCTATTGTTTATGTTGCACCGCACCAATGCACCAATGTGGTGCAGGTATCTGTCCCCATTATGATGCACCAATGTGGTGCGGTGTGTTGCGGTGCAACATGGCAGATTGGTGGCGTGGTGTTTAAACTATGCGGGCGCGAGTGGCTAGGTGGTGATGTGGTATGAATACCACAGTAATTCAAGGAAACATACTACTAACATGACAATCCAATAGGAAGCGTTTTAAGCCCCTTTTTAGCCGACCTGACACCCGATGAGAGGATAGTATTCCCACCCCCTTCAGCGCAATTTTGCACTATTTTGGTGCAGTTATATAGAATCCAATTATCATAACTAAATATTATTAAGGCAAACAGGCACAAGCCCAAAATGTATGTCAGTATTAGTCATGGTTTGAATTTATCAAGCCTGATTACTAACCTACAAGGAATAGAACACCATGCAAGCACTAAACAGAGAAGCATATTTAAACTACATAACTGACACCTATGCCCGTTCCCATTTTGCAAGCAAGGGCTACACAATCCCCGACAGGGTGCGTATGTCATGCGGGCAAACAAGCACCAAAAAAGCCATTGGTGAGTGCTGGTCAAGCGAAGCAAGCGAAGATAAACATTGTGAGATATTTATAGCACCCCGCTTGTCAAAATCATTTGATGTTGTTGATACCCTTATACATGAGCTATGCCATGCCACAGTAGGCAACAAAGCGGGGCATGGTGCAATTTTCAAGAAGTGCGCCAATGCCGTAGGATTAGAGGGCAAAATGACAAGTGCGGGGGCTGGTGCAGAATTGAAAGCCATTATCCAAAACTGGATTGCCGAAGCTGGCGAATACCCGCATGCAACCCTCTTATCATCTAACCGCAAAAAACAAGGCACACGCATGCTTAAATGTGTATGCTCACATTGTGGCTATCAAGTATATACAAGTAAGAAGTGGATTGAGTTAGCCAAACCAACTTGCCCCGATGCTGATTGCGAAGCATTTGGGTGGGATATGTCAGTAAACCTAACCGATGACTAAAACCAAAGCGGGGGACAATCCCCCGCATTGTTTAAACACTACCAATAGGAAACCAACACCATGATAAATTATCAAATCACTAAAAACTTTAAGCGGGGGATATTGCGTGGCTTTCAGATTAACGAGGTTATGACATTCTCAAGCCACAATTCAGCAGATAGATGGCACACAGGGATTTTAAATGCCTACTCTAATAATAAATGCGAGTATTTAGTATCTAATTTTAAACCCATAAACCCAAAGGGATTACCAACATTATGACAACCAAATACAAATACACTATCAAAGATATTGACGGGACAATCCATAGCTTTAAAACTCTCAAGCAAGCTAAAGAATCACGAATCTGGTTTGACGATTTATTCCCGATTGTTGGGGGCATGCGGATTATTGCTAGAGTTAAGATCGAACCAAAAACAACCAACAGAGAAGGGGTTTAAACAATGCCAATGCTTACCAACCCAACACAGATCGCAACTTTTAGATATTGCACAATGCTTAGGGGCTTAAAACTTGAAATCAAAGGTATGAGAGTATCCAAAGGAATGACCATGTATGCACTCATTAAGAAAGAGTTAGGGCTTAAAGGCACTAAAACCGCAGTCTATAACGATCTTGCCTGTATGCTAGGCAAACCCACTATCTAATCCAATCGGGGGCTAAAAACCCCCTTAAAACCCTTACAAATTGAAAGGCATCACCATGCAACATACTGATTATTCAACCCCCGAATTATTCGACAAGTTTTATTGTGCTAAGGTAAGCCACCACCATTATTGGTTTGAAACTTACAGGGAATATTATGAGTTTACAAAATCAAATTGGTATGATCTACGCATGACCCTTAGCACACCCAACAACCCAACAGAGAGAACCTAAACCATGAACCAATTACAATTAAAACCAATCGCTTCTAATATGAACCTATTAGAAACCCCGAAGCATATTGTTTTATTCTCATACGCAACACCAGTTGCAAGTTTTGATAAAGCTACCTATTCATTCCATCGAACCACTAAAAAGTGGTCTAAGACCACCACCCGCCATATCAACAAGTGGATTGATGGAGTGAAAGCAATCGAACAACCGCAAACATATTTCGACAACCTATTAAACTTAGGGAGTGTTTAAACATGAACCACTTATTAGGCTTTATTTTAGCCCTTATACTGATTGCAATTATTTTGGGAGGGACAACGCTATGATTAACGAATACTTTAAGCAAGGTGATCGGGCTATATGGTGCGGGATTGATGAGGTGGAGATCGTGGATATATCGGGTGAGTGGGCTACTATCCGATTCCCTGATACCCATAGCACTACCATAACCAACACCAAACACTTAGAGGAAGTTTAAACAATGTCCGAATGGTTTAAACACGCTTCACCAAATGCAAAGATCACCGCCAAAGATTTTAGCCAGTTGTTAGGTATGCCAATATCTACATTTTGGCTTCATCTAAAGTCGGGCAAGATACCGCCCCCTGATACGAAGCACCTTGTGGGTAGTGCATTAGGCACAACCACGACCTATGTAAACAAAACATTTTGGAACATAGGAACAGTTAAACAGTTTTTAAAAGAGAGGAGTTTAAACAATGTCTAAAGACGATTTATTTTGCACCCTCTTATTATTAGGGTTATTACTGATATTTATATTAGCCCCTGATCTATACAATCCCGCTTATGTTCAATCTTAAAGAGGGCGATTGGGTGCAGTATAGGGGCGAGTTTGCTAGGGTGCATGGTGCAACCAAAGCGGGCAGACACCTTATAGAAACCGCACCTAACGAGGATAATTTTGTTTATAGGCATTGGGTCAAGCCTTTAAGTATCACACCATTAGACCCCGCAGTTAGTAGCATTTTAGAGAGTATTTACGAAGTAGTTTAAACACAACCAACGAAAGGCAACATCATGTCAGATTTATATAAGTCGCTATCACTTAACGACACCGCTAACCTAATCTTAGCAGTTGGCGATACAACCACAGTATTAGCACAAGGCGAGATGGGGATAGGTAAGTCCTCTATTCTGTCCATCTTGAAATCTAAACTAGCAGACACACACCATTTTTGTTATGGTGATATGACAACCAAAGATGTAGGGGATTTCCTAGTCCCTAAGATACGCAGTTTAAACGGCACAGAAGTTTGTTCATTTATTCCTAACGAGGAGTTTGGATTTCACTTTGATAAGCCCATTGTTTTAATGCTTGATGAGATCGGCAAGGCAAGTAAGGCAGTTATGAATGCTTGTCTTAGATTGATGTTAGAACGCAAGTTAGGCACATTTGAATTGCCCGAGGGTAGCATAGTATTCGCCACCACCAACCTAGCCAACGAAGCTATTGGGGATAATTTACCACCACACGCACGAAACAGAATTTCAGTTGTGAAAGTCCGCAAGCCATCATCAGACGAATGGATTGAGTGGGCATTAGATAACGACATAGCCCCCGAAGTATTGATGACAGTCAAACAGTTTCCGCAGATGCTTGCATCATTCGAGGATTTCAATAACGCAAGTGATAACGAGTATATCTATGACCCCCGCACACCCCGCCCCGCATTTTGCACCCCACGCAGTTTAAACAAGGCATCGGACATCATTAAAAAGTCCAAGCATTTAGGCGTTGACATCATGGCACACGCATTAAAAGGCACGATTGGAAACAGAGCCACATACGATATGCTCTCCATCATTCAATTAACAGATGAGCTACCAACATGGGAAGCCATCATTAAAGAGCCAAGCAAAACGAAAGTGCCTAATAGCCCAAGTGCCGTATGTATGCTAGTGTATTCCGCTATTCAGCAAGTAGAAAAGGATTCTATAAATAAGTGGGTCGAATATATGGGTCGCTTATCTAAGGAAGCACAAGGGCTATTCGCAACATCAGTAATGCGAACATCTAAGAAAACTACAGTCGGCACATCACAGGGGTTTATTAAATGGGCTACCGCAAACAATTACCTATTCGCACAGACAGTTTAAACGCTATGCACAATATCCCTAAACGCAGAGCCAAGAAGATCGAAGATGAGATTCTTAGGTCTATGCAATACCGCATGAGCCAAGCCACTACACCCGCAGAAAAGCGAGCAGTAGTGGTAGAAGCAAACCCATTGTTCTATGTATTCGGTGAACAACGCAAGGTGTTTAAACCATACCTAACATACGAGGAAAATTATGAACGAAGCTATTAGAATTATTGATATGTTGGTGGGTTTGATCTACGATTTATACCCTGACGAGGAATACGAGGAATTGTA
>Ga0214252_1000174_pt1 | contig 34371 bp, 29 predicted proteins | sample TroBogypolimnion_47_FD_153090 | JGI IMG/M metagenome (GOLD analysis project Ga0214252, IMG submission 153090) | Freshwater microbial communities from Trout Bog Lake, WI - 13JUL2009 hypolimnion | ecosystem: Environmental > Aquatic > Freshwater > Lake > Hypolimnion/Profundal zone | place: Trout...
TGACGTACTGGTTGATTTTTTCAACCACATGCCTTTACAGCTAATAGAGAATACGCACGTGAAGTTTAAAGTGTTTCATTTTAGATTTTACGAGGTGTATCTTGAAATATACGCCATGATCAATAATATTCGAGATACAAAACGGCTTTATACAAAAACATAGCAAAACATAAGATAAGCTCACACAAAGGCGAAAAATGGCACAGCGAGTAGAACAACTGACACGGCCATGATGATTGACTTGAGCGCACGAATAGCCCGCAGTCCCTCGGTATTATACCTGAAATATTTCTTTGTTTGCATGTATTGTGCTACGATGCAAATAATTGTAAAGAGCAAGAGCACATAGATGCCCCAGTCGATGATGAACGCCTTGATTAGGTCTGCGTTAATAATGAAATCACCCGAAGGTCGTTGGAAGATGTACATGGTCAGGAAGAGCACCGTGAGCATAAACATGATGAGTCCAAAGTCGATGGCAAGGAAGATGCAAATCATAACGACAAGGTTGGGTGGGTCTGAATTTTGCGCATAGACATTCTTCATGTACATTTCACTAAAAATCTTTTCGGTCAAGAAAAGCGACATGATAATTAAAAGAAAGTGAAATGCCTTGAGCACATAGCAAGCGATGAAGTGACTATCGAGTACGATATCCATGAGAGAGTGTTCATTATTGTATATCGAGATTAGTTTGGCATTTAAAGTAGCGATTTCCTGAATAAACTCGGTGCTCTTTTTTCCAAAGGCAGCACTTGCGTCAGGCGAGTTCCTATCTGCCAAGTTCTTGAGCTTTTCACCAACTTCACCCCCATGTTGCTTCGGTGAGTCAATATCGTTGTCACTTTTCAGCGTTGAGAAATTTGATAGATAAACATCTGCGAACCGATCACCAACCCCCTTGATTATAAGCGACAATTTTTCCACATTGGGCATGACTTCGTCTGTGATGGTCTTCATGACACCTCGATAGTCTTCATATGCCCATCCTAGCTCCTTAGAGTCTTCGGGATGTCGCTTGGCCCATAGGTTGTACTGGTCCTCACTCATGTCCATGTATTCCATGAACCTTGATATATAGCCGTAATTGTGTCTCATTTTTCGCAGATAAAACTGCTTGCAATGCTTGTAAAACGCCACGTACAATGATTTGGCCTCGACAAAGAACTTGTTCATCTCGCGAATGACCGCCTCTTGAGTGCGCAACGACACAGAGCCTTTCTTTTCCTGATCTTGTCTTTTTTTTTCAAGCTCACCTGTCTTGTCTTTTGCTTCAATATCACTGTTTATCAACACTTGGTTGTCCTTCATATTCTTCACACGCTCGGTGATTGCAAGCACTGTTTTTTTGAACAGTTGCTCCAAGGCTGCAATCTGACTTTTGCCTATGTTTGTGGCAATCTTGTGCTCGACTTTCAAATCCACCACTAGTTTCTTCATGACGGACAAGTTAAAAGTGCGACGCAACGACGAGTTCTTGAGTTTTGAAACAGTATTACTCGGAGGGCATTTACATTTTGTTCCTTTTCTCTTGGCTGTTTGCTCGAAATCCTCCGAGTTTGAATCGTCCGCATCACTTTCTTCCTCTTCTTCCTGTTCCTGTTGTCGCTTGTTCCTTCTTTCTTCCTTGGCCAATTGCTTTTTAAGATTATGAAAATCTTTTTCCTTGGTTCTTGTGGCATGGGTTTTTTTTAAAGCAGTCTTGACCAACTCGTCTTTGTCATCGCTATCAGCTTCACTTGCGCTTCCACTGTCACTATCACTGTCACTATCACTGTCACTATCACTTTCACCATGATCGCTCATACGAGATCTTTCACGTTTATCCCATGACGACACGGACACTGACATTGAAACTATTATTTTACACGCAGATTTTTTACATGCACAAAAACATGGCACCTCTGTAATAATGGCGAGTTCTGCACCAACGCAAAACAACCCCGACATGTCGAGTGATTTCTATCAATCAGCAGGTATCATTTGGGATTTGATCAGCGGATCCTTGTCAAGTGTCCATTACATGTTGATAGCAATTCTTACAATTTGGGCACTTGTTGTGTTCTTTATTGCATGGTACAAGGGTAAAGCGTCTGTCATCTTGCCCTTTTTATGTCTGATCGGGATCATCTTGTTGGCCACTTCCAACTATTGTTCCCAACTTGAAAACAACATTCTTGAAGATAATGACAGGATCGTGATGAGCAATCGGTTGTACATTGTTCTCAGTTTTGTGTGCAACTACTTGTACGTGATAGCACGTGTCATAATCTATGGCCTTGTTTTCTTCTACATTGTGGTCGTCTATCTAACGGTGGTCGAGATCCATACCACCATTGGCCGAAAATACCCATTGAAATATATATTTCCACTGATCGAGTGGTTTACTCTGTTTGGTCCATGGTTTAGCATCCGGCAACATACCGAGGTGGCTTTTGCTGAATATGACAAGAAAGCACCAGATCCCAAAAGAGCCAAGTATGATCCTAATATAAAGGAACTATTCACAGACAATGACAACGAGCCCCAATACTTGAAAGCAAACGAGCTCTATGAAAAAGGCGACAAGCTAAACAAGCAAATCACCTATTTTGATGGCCAAGTGGTGCAAAATCCCAGATTCAAAAAGTTGTATACCTTGCTCACTCCAGATGCCCTATTTCAATCTATTAATAGCTCTGACGTGAGTAACTGGCGAGCTCACGCAGGCATCTTTCTCATAGGCATCATCTTGTCCATCATTTACGGCATGTTTGGCATTGACAAACCAACATGTAATACAACTCTAGGCAACATCCCTACGGACATCGAGATGAAAATCAAGACACAATTTGTCGAAGGCCTTATTGCAGTAAGTTTGGTAATGAGTGTGATATATTTGATCATTTATATTTGGAAAGCATTCAGCTAAAAAATAAGTAATACATGAGAAAAAATAAAGAATAAAATACAAATAATAATAAAACAGTTGCATTTGTCAAAATATAATTCAAATAAATACAATAAGCAAAGGGCAACCTACAATGTACAATGAAGCACATATCATATAGACCTTTGCAAATCGCTTATTATCGTCTTTTATTGTCAGGTTGTATCGATACATATAGCTCATGGTCAGCCATAATAAAAACATCAGTGTTATGAATCCAATAACAAAAATCTTGACATAAGTCCCCAAGCGCCCTTTATAAGCCATTGTGAATGCTACAAAGAGTACGAGTGCTATTAAATTCGCCAAGACATAGTAGCGGTGATGATAGTTTATGGTGCATGGATTGATCCACTTGATCGCTATAAAATGGCCAATCCCAAAGGCGAGCAGTCCAAAGCAAATAAACACGACAACGATTTGTAAGATAGTCATTCGCTTTTGTAGATCAATGCTTGCTTTGTTTCCAAGCCGCGCCTTTCTTGCATCTTGTGTCTCTTCAAGCGAGTCCAAAATAGCCTGAGCCTTTTTCACACACTCTTTTAATATTTCTATTTGTTTTTTCAGGGAATCAGATTCTACAACATCTTTCATCAAATCATTCACAGCCGCCACATGTTCTGCTTTTCCACGAACTTTTACTTGATCGACAATGTCATGCAATCTCTCCAAGAGGTATGCTTGCTCTTTGCGCAACTTGGACAGCTCCTCTTGAAATCGCCGTTCTTTTTCTCTCTCGTCATCCCGAGTCTTTTTTTCGCTCTCGAGTACAGATATCAAATCGTGCAACCTAGCCTTTTCCGTAGTGAGCTTTCCAACAGCCACTTGACACGATCCAATTGCCTTGCCAAGAATATCGATTTGGGTTGTGTCAACAATGGATTTGTATTCACCATTTTGTTTAAAAGCAATGGCAATCTCTTTTTCAAAATCAGGTGCATTTAAAAGTTGAGACTTTGCTCTTGCTATAATATATTCTATATCATCACCACCACCAACCGGGCGAGACTCAATATTATCACATGTTGTTGCAATATCCTTCGTATAAGAGATGATAATATTATCCTTTTCTGAAATATCTTGTGCGATGTTTGCTATAATGTCACCAAGTTTTGCAAGCGTGTCCTTTTTCAGAGATTCCAATGATTCCTTGTGAGCTTTTTCTAAGCTTTCTCCCGCTTCTAGAGCCTCTTGTGCATATTTGTTTCTTCCATTTACCCTGCTTTCCAACACCTTGATATCCTGCTTTGACTTGCCATACAAAAGCTCTGCGCTTTTAATCGTTACAACACTTGGGTCAAGCTTGAACTTGCTTTGGATTTCTAAAGATGCCGAATATTTATCATCAATTTGGTGTTGAATCACAATGTATTTTTCAAGATCATCCTTGTCTTTATCAACAATAGCTTTCACTTTTGCCTTGTCATCTGCTTGGACATATCCTATGTCTAGTATATTTTTTTCTATTATGACCAATAATTTTATAGTGTCATCAACACTGTTCACATCTGCAATTGCTCCTGGAAGAGAGTATTCGGTTTTAAACACGTGTGGTAGTGTTTCGTTTTCAAACACAATACCAGTCGCCAAAGTAGTTATATCGGATTCATGTTTTGATATTTGATCGTTGGCTTTTTCAATTAAATCCTTGATTGAAGTATTAATAAAATCCACAGAGTATTGGTTCAACTCTTTGGCAATGCTATTCAACGCTTCTTCAGGGATGTCAAAATCAACCAATGATTTGTTGATGGCTTTCAGAGCAGTTACATATTCATTTTCAATTATCGCTTGAATTTCCTCGACCAATTTGAAACTTGGGTCTCTGTCCAAATCTTGTATACAAACTTTCAAATTTTGTATAGCGGGATCCGTTATAGTTTTAAAATACTTGTGTATTTTCTCCAAATAACCAATTGCGCTTGAACATTTTTCTTTAATATTTAGAACCCGCTTTTCAAATTCTGCACGAAGTGTAGCTTGTCGTTTCGCCTCTTCAGCAGCCAACCTCGCAGCTTCCTTGGCCGCTTCTACTTCAGCTGCCAACCTTGCAGCCGCTTCTGCTTCAACAGCTAAACGAGCCCTTTCTTGTTCGGCTGCCAATCTAGCGGCCTCTTGTTCGGCTGCCAACTTTTCAGCAGCTACTCTGGCAGCCTCTTTGGCAATTAATCTAGCGTTTTCCTCGGCTGCTTTCCTTGTAGCTTCTAGTTCAGCTAGTCGATTGGCTTCCTCCTCTGCTGCTAACCGTTTAGCTTTTTCATCGGTCAACCTATTAAATTCGTCGACTGCATTAATAGTCAATTGTTTAGATGATGCCACATTACCAAGCAACTCCTTAATTGTATTGAGAAACTCATCTATATCGTCAATTGAGCTATCCGGACTATTGAATCGTTCCCCCATTTGTTTCAGCTCTTGAAAAGTAGTAAAAGCATTGTTGGCGTGTTGTGTTGATATATCGACCTGTTCATCGATATCTATATCTCCCGTTTTCAATCCAGCAATACTTTTTGCAACTTGTTTAGCATCTTGTGAAAGTTTCTCAGCTTCCAAAATGGAATCTGAAACCAATTTTGTTTTAACCTCTTTGTGCAAATGTAAAAGCCTTTGTAAATTGAGAATAATATTTCGTAACCTTTCTTTGTCCCACCCAACTTTTTTCCCAGGAATATTTTGATACCATTCTACAATAGTTGTAAGTCTAAAAAGATGTTGAAGGTCGACTATATTTGTGTCAGCTACCTCGGTTGTGTCTCCGATTTTAATTTCATCTAGTTTCAAGTACTTGGTTATAAATAATGTGACCTCGCCATGTATATAGTCCAAGTCTTTCTTTATACACAACTTGATTTGGTTTGTATCGTGTATATTCTTTGTAGCAAACACTTTGATATCTTTAAGAATGGCCCTATTATATATGATGCTCAACTCGGCATTTATTGCAGCTATAGCAGAAAAAGTATATTCTTGCAGAGCTTTACTGGATTGTTTTGACTGTTGTAACTCTCTTATTCTTTTTTTGTAGTCGCCTATTATATTCAAAAGGTTAACCCTAACCGAACCTAGTTTAGAATTGAGTTGTTCGCCTATTACACACACCCCTTTTAGAGTTGTATCCGTTAAAAGATCCTTCCATTTTATTGAATTCGCCATTATTATTCTCGCAGTTTAAAAATTCGCAAAAAAGGATCACATAAAACACTTTATATTCCACAATAGGAAAAGCAATAATAACGGATACACCCCACGAAGTCCCACTTCTTGCTTGTAACCCAAGTCGTAGCTCACTACGGTTTCTTTAATCACCATTTCAATGACTGAATATAGTGATAGGGCTAGCAAGATCATGAGGGCATATGTGACAACTTTGAGCATATCCCTGCGTTTGTATCCCATTTTTTCGGTATATGTGGGACTTGTGTGTTGTTGTTGTGGTTGTTTTTGTACAGGTTGTGTTTCAGTGACAAACGTTTCTTGTTTTGGCAAGGCCGAGATAGGCGTGGACAGTTGCCGCCCCCCTTCCTGTCCCTGTCTTGTAGCCACCACAACAGGCTGTGGCGCGTTCGCAGCTTCAGGCACAGGCCGCATAGAGTTGCTATCTTCAAAAAGCATAAACGCATTGTTCAAATCCGCTCCAAATTGCATTTCTTTACTACATGACCATATATTTTCCAAAATAATCTTCTTTAGAGAGGATAAAAGAAATGAAAGAACTTCTCATCATTTTTGTGATCCTACTTGTTTTGCTCATGCTCATTAGCACATTTGGTGGCTCCATTCGCCAGACCGAGACCTTTATTCAAGCAGGAGGCATTACCCAGGAAGAGAGTCACGCCCTATACGTCCCAAAACCTGCTCTCTTCGAGATGCCACCGATGCCAGTACTCGAGCTCTCACCCCTACCCTCTAGCCCTCCGTTTGACATTCCGGCACCGGTTGTCGAGCCATTTGACAATTTCAAATCCTTTGCAACCGTGTAAAACTATTGAATCATATTCAAGTATTTTTGCTGTTGCAAAATGACATCGTCCACGTCGTACTCTGTCTCGTCCTCACGGTTATCAGCGTCATAACCTGCCATCCGATAAGCCAAAATATCCGGATTGTAATTGGGATTGAGAACCGACCGCGTCATCCTAGTCTTGTTCTTTGGTGAGTAGTATTTTATCGAGATCAAAAGTTGATGATCCACACCTTTGAAGTCATATAGAGAAGTATCTTGGTTTTCAAAACTAAAACTAATTTTTTGTAGTTTGCCAATGGGGTGGAAAGGACGCCGCACAATATTTACAAAATCAAAGCGTAGTTGTTGCATGCTATTTGTATCCGTCATTTTAAACAGTGAAATACCTGGGGCATAGACAAAGTTGGCATAGCTACCCAACATCTGGTTCTCAATCTCAGGACACCGCAACAGGATAAAGCGCGCAGATTCAAGGTTGACAATGCCCGGCGTCACGAGGACTTCAACATCTTGAGCCGCGGGCGGTGGAGGTAGCAACGACATGAAGAGTTGTTTGTTGTCACGGTAGACGATGCTCATATACTTTGTGCATGTGATTGCAAACGAAGAGAACCCTAACACATAATCCATAGTACATTTTTTCATATCGAGAATGACAGGATATCTCCCGCTATTCCACTGGTAGACTGACGTGATGGAAGCATTGCCTTTGGTAACGGTATCAAGATAGGACACTTCGACTTGTGAGTTTGGGATCAATTTGATGTATTGGTTGTAAGCATTTCCTTGCAACAAGACACTGTTCATATAGGTCAAAAGACTATCGATCGAATAGTTTCCGTGCTGACACGTCAATATGCTGTTGCAAAAGAGCACATCAAATGGACCAAGCCCAATGGTAGTGTCTGGCATAATGACACTAGCAATATAGGCATTGACTTGTGCGTCTGTGCAGTATTTCCACTCGAAATAAAAAATCGTATTCACCTGGTTGAAAACGTAAACAGAATTGGTGCCACCTAGTGCTAGAAAAGGGACCTGGATGCCATAAACAACACCATCGATGGTTAATGTGTGTGCAGCATCAGTCACCGGCACAACCGTGCAACTGCTATAGTACAGTATAAGGTGCTCAGAATATGCGCTCGCATCATCAAGTACATTGGTCATGGCGTCAAATCCCCTGCGGTTCCGGCACACGAATATATTAGCCATGGTGGTTTCGACACTCGAAAAAAGGTGATCAAACGCATCAGAATATTGCACACACCTAAATATGGCAAGGACGTCGTTATTTGCATCCACCCCCTTGGTAACGAATACATTGGTAATGGCCAAGCGATCCATCCCAGCATCAATGTTGTAGGTTGTGACTGGCATTGTCGCGTCCAAGATCTCAATCCCAAACACGTTGCGAATAGGTTGCTGAAAGTCCACCACATACTGTGAGGGCGTAGGATACACAGAACGGTCACGGTTCTTGCTGTCTATGAAAATAGTGAGCGAGTTTTGTTCTGAGTTTTCCAACAAATAATCAACATCTTCAATCATTTCTATTTACGCTACTAAATTAATTCTAGAGTTGAAACACTTTTAAACCAAAAGAAAGGTATAGAAACCATTACAATGGAAGGATCGTTATTCGTCAAGTTTCTCTTCAACTGGTTGTTATTTTATACCACAATTAATATATTTCTAGTAGTCTTTCACAAATACACGTCCAAATACGTTGATGTACTCTTGTCCTCGCTCATTGTGGCATTTGTATCGTTTGGCATTACCTATATCCACCCCCGAGAAGTCCGCATGGAGGTGGACACCGACCACACCTACATTGTCCATACTTATTCGTTTGGATCGCTTGCCATAGATTTCGCGATGCATTGGGTACCACTCATATATGTCTTGATATTCGTTCCCATTACCAATAAAGGCAGCAACGGATATCGACAAATATTCCTAACATTTGTCATGGTCATGAGCTATATGCTGATAGTGAATGCACAGAAGTTGTACAATTTCGACATGAACATCAGCATATTGTTCGTCATCTTGGCCGTCATAGTGCGATTTGCCATCAGGGCATAGCAATATAAAAAAGAACAAAATACAACAAATATATACATCATGAATCAACTAGAAAGGTGTCTCACGTTTCCGTTTATTTTGCCCATGTATATTGCAATCGTTCCATGCATGTTGGCAATCAACTCGATAAATATGTTTAAAAACAAGATCCGAATTTTAAAATTATTTAATTCGATCCGTGTTGGATCCATATTGGAATTTAAAATAAATAATGATCTAACTAGAACCTACTTTGTATTGTTCAAATCTGACAATAGAATAGAATTGGTCAAACACAATGCATTGTATTTTCATACAAATACACAAATCAAAATCATCAACAAGGACAAAGTACTGACAAGTTGGGATAAAATGGTCAAGAACACGTGTAAAATGATCGACATTGATGTTTGGGCCTTTAAAATAGTGGAGCTTCCCAATATCCCTAGATGGATACAAAATCAGCAGTTGCAGGGGCAGCGTACATTCCTTGTGACACATCGATTTCACGTTTATGCAAGACGGATACAACATGCTTGGAGGGCGTATGCCAAGCACCGCAAACGAAACGCAGTCGCACTTATAGAAAATGCAGTTCTTCACGCCATGTATAGACCAGGTGGTTGGCTAGCTCCAACACAATTTGCAATTCCAATCTGTGGCCATGGATAAATGCAAGCTTTGATGCTCGGTGCCAAAAGAAACACGCCATGCAAATCATAGAAGACGCCGTACTTCATGCCATGTACAACATCATTTAAGACCATGTTGTCTTGATAAAACAATTGAAATAACTATCATAATGGATCAAAACATTCATCAACTTGATGAGGACAGTCCGCGGGCAGAGCAACCCGAGTGTTGCAAGATTCCGCTCATGCCCCACCAGCTGGCCCTATTGCAACGCTGCCGCGATTACGAGCGAGGCCCTGTTGTCCTTCCAGATAATCCAAATCAGTCTTTCCAGACCATGCTTGGCATTATCGGGGACAAGGCAGGATCTGGCAAGTCCTATGTGATTCTCAGCCTGGTGATGGACAAGAGCACACTGCCCCTCGTACAGACCGTTACTACCAACTATAGCAATACACGCATATCCTTGGCGGTCCAAAAGAATGTACCCTATTTCCCAATGTCAGTCATTGTGATTCCTAGTCATCTGGTCGAGCAATGGAAATTTTACCTGTATTATTTCAACCCGGAACTCAAAGTTTTCATATACTCGACGTCCACACAAAGCTTCAACATCGAGCAGATCCTGGAAACCGACCTCATCATTGTGACTGACACTCAACACAACTTTTTCGCCGAGTGTGTTGCGGTTGCTGGCATCACGTTTGCCCGTACCTTTTATGACGAGGCTGACTCGCTGAATATCCGCGGACGCTCCGAGATTTCCAGCAAGTTTCACTGGTTTTGCTCGTCGGGTTATAAAAACCTCCAGTTTCCATATGGCCTTTATGGGAGCAGCAATACACATATTATCAACAAACAGATTTCCAAGGGTATTCGGGCGACCGGTTGTTACCGCGATGTCATCATACGCATGAGTAACCACGAACGCATTGCGCGGGCCCTGGTGGTGAGGTGTAACGACCGTTTTGTGGACATCAGCATCAGCATCAGCAGGATAATTCCCAAAATTGAAGAGGCAAACGTCATTTGCAAGAGCACGGCCAAGCTCATTATCCAAGGTGACAACATCGAGTCCAACTTTTTGAGGTGCATATACGCGGATGAAATGGCAACTGCAATCACCTTGCTCGATGATCAGAACAAGGGGACTGAGAAGGAGATTGTTACATTGTGCATTGGTGCAGATAATGACAACAAAAGCACCGACATACAAAGCAATAACAAGTACATTCGCATCCACAACACAAGCACATGCTCCATTTGTTACGAAAACATAGATACCAAGGCCGTGTTAAAATGTTGCACCAATGCGTTTTGCATCAAATGTATTAGTCGATGGGTTGCGACCAAAAAGACGTGTCCCATGTGCAAGACTCGGGTGCAACTTGACAACCTCTTGGTTGTGTTGCCCATACACGTTCCGCCTCCACCAAAGAAGATCATGTTCATCATGGAAGACGAGTTCAACTTTGATTCCACAAGCGACAAGTCAGCCAATTTGGTCACGCTACTTTCAACCCCCCTTGTTGAAAAAGCCCTAATATTTTCAGAGTATGATCACATGTACCAAGATATCCCCAACCGTGTTCTAGACATGAGCTTTATGAATTTCAAGGGCAATCCAAACACGATTGCAAAGAACAAGGATAGATACAAGCGCCCTGGGCAGCGCACTGCCATGTTTCTCACGTCCAACTATTTCGGGTGTGGCCTCAACCTCGAGTGCACAACTGATGTCATCTTATTCCACAAGCAGGTCAACGCCCTCGAAGACCAGATCATTGGGCTGGCACAGCGTCCCGGACGTACAGCTCCGCTGCGGGTGTGGTACTTGTTGCACAAGAACGAGGTATCTTTGACCGTTTAGGGACAATGACAATATCCAAAAAGCGAGCCAACTTTCGCTTGACTCGCCCGGAACTTGGCTCATGTTGTCAAACAGCGAATCAAGGGTGGCACCCCACTTTCGGTCCATATTATTTTACTTTTAACTTTTACTTTTTGGTTTTCGAGGCTTTATATTGACATGCCAATACGTTTTTTTAAAGTAATATAAGTATAAAATGGCAAATGAAATGCAGGAATTATTTGTGGAAGCATTCCGTACGGGAGAAGTCGTAATTTGTAATGATATTCCCGCACAAGGTGGAAGATTCCATGCAGTTTACAAAAAATATTTGGGCAGAGGCGGGACTGGAGAAACATCCTGTGAAATAGTCAACGAATTGACAATACTTGCTCCGATTGATGGTGATACTTCCAAGGTAATTAAAGAAAATCTTGCTAAATCAAACGCTACTATCATTCTTACACCCATCCCTCCTAGACAACCAAGGAGTTTGCCTTTTAAAAGGCTTGCACCGCTTCCACTTACTGGGCGCCTTCCCCCACTACCATTAGTACTAAAGCATCGTAAACCACTTACAAAGACACTTTTAGAAGACATTCCTAACTTGGCAATGCGACTTATTGTCGAGTATGCACTAAACAATGCAGAGGATCTAGGCAACCCTGATGAAAAAAAGAAATCATTACAAGGGTTGGCTTTGGCATGTAAAGCATTTTCAGAATTTGCTAAAGATCGCATCAATAAAATCGATAGAGAAACATTTACTGCATTATTTCACATGCTATTGGATGACTTGATCGATAACTTTCGTGAATATGTAACTTGTATTTTCAAAGTTAAAACAAAGTTAGGAGAGTCTTTGACATTGGATGTGCATATATATCGTGAAATGAATTACGATAAGTACAAGGAAATACATCCAGATTATGATAGTTTAACCGATGACTTGGAAGAGGGCGCAAGTGATGCTAAAGAAACACATGTAGAGTTGACGTGGTATAAAGGTGACAATGAATTCGATTCTAAAGCTGAAAGAAGATACAAAAAGTTTGGATCATTTGATGGAGTTGTTGGCGTATATGGAAATAGTACTTTTTTAACCGATGCTGCAACACACATTTATAAAGAATTGAAGCCCATACAATTTGAATTAATATCGACAGATATAGTGGAAGAGATTTATAGACCAATTGCACTTGCAACATTGATTGCACACGGCGAAGAAGGGGAACTACGTACAAATGTAAAACAATATAATGATTATTTTGATCAACATAAAAAATCAATGAATGTCATGGCTTTACTAAAAACATGTATGGATATTGCATCTCCAAACCTTCGATTACGGTTTGATGACATTGATTTTAGATTGCCTTTTGCATCAAAAACAACACAAGATCTTGTGTTTTGTGAAAATAGATTAAAAAAAAATCAAGATATATCTGTTGAAGATCAAAATATTTATAAAATTGAATCGTTATTTTATTTGCCAAAGATTATAGATAAAACCCCATTAAAATTTGGCGAAGGCAAAGAATCATATACTCTAGATAAATCTAAATATCGAGAATGGTCGAACTGTCTTTATAAATCGGATAAAACAGATTGTGCCCAGATTGTGAAATATTTGATTAAAAACCATGCACAAATAACGAATATAGTACAAGAAATTAATTTGCAAAACATTGTAAATGAGGCATTAAAAGCATACTTGGTACCCTTAATTTCATATATGTCTGATTATAAAGTTTTTATACCTGCTTTGCAAAACATTGTAAATGAGGCATTAAAAGCATACTTGGTACCCTTAATTTCAGATATGTCTGATTATAAAGTTTTTATACCTGCTTTACAAAAAATTAACAAAACGGCTTTAGAATTAGAAGGTCGTATGAAGGAACACGTGGATATATTAAAAAAAGCTTTAGACGAGCATGCAAATCAAAAAGGTGGTAAACAAGCAAACAAAAACCAAAAGCTGACATTCGTGTACAAGAATAAAAAGTATACCCGCAAAATTTCCCAAGGAAAGCGTGGCGGGACATATGTGACTCTCAACAGCAAACTTGTGAGCACAAAAAAACTCACAAAATGCTAAAAAATAAAAAAGTCTATGCAACTGCCACGAACAACGCCCTGACATCCGCAAGACCCCGCTTCTCGGTCACTTCAAGTATCTTCTCACGGTTGGGGCCAGCGACTGCACCACGCTCCAGCAACCAGATCACAAGATCTGTCATGCCTGTCACAGCAGCATGAAAAAGTGCATAGTCACTCCACTTGTGACCGGGTGGGCAATGATGTATATTGGCGCCCTTGCCAAGCAGCCACTCGGCCAAGTCAGTGTGTCCCTCGATGGCGGCCCATACAAACATGCTATGTTTCTTCCCCTCGAAATCAGCACATTGTTTCATCAAATAATCGATTGCTTCACGGTTGTTTGTTAGCGCTGCATGCACAAGGCAGTTGCTCGGATCCGCACCACACTCGATCAACCAATCACACAATTCCCAGTTGTGTGCATCAATGGCCAAGGCCAAAGGAGGCAGCTTGTATACAAGCATATTGTCTTTGCGATCAAACTCGGTCATGTCGATGCTCACAACAAGGGGACTTAGGAGCAACTTGGCCGTTTCTATTTTTCCATGTACGCAACTGTTGAGGGCTTCGATGAAGCGGCTTTGTGCATATGTGTAGATGTTGTCCAACACAGTCTTGTCAAGCATGTAAACGGTACTCATTGACAATTTGTGACGAACAAATCTTTATATATAGAACATGGAAACTATTGTATGAAGTTTATGCAATTGTATAAATAGAAAAACTCAGATCATTCCTCTTGATCATTGTAGTCTTGTTCAGAGCGCACACGATTACCCCCTGCCCTTGCCTAAAACGCGTCAACATGTTTTCAAGAGACCGCGTCTTGACACTCACTTGTAATCGTTTCAACATGAGCTTCCAAAATGCGGCACTCACACACAACTCGTTATTGGTCAACACAAACGAACCATCCGCCTCGACAGCAACACCATTCACAAACGCCTGTGCCATGGAGTCCAACTCGCTCACCTCACGCGACAATGTGTATAGCCCATCCACAAACTCGGGGTGCCACTTGTCTAGAACAGGCACAACTGACGCCCTGATCTGTCCTCTTTGTGACCAGGTGGGTGTTGAACACGGCAAATAGGGAATTCCATTGGCCCGTGCAAACTCGAATATATCTGACTTTGTAAACTCAAGCATCGGCCTCCAAAAGTGGATGCCATCTTGGACCGAGTGTGCTGTCATGCCATTCAAATTTCCCAACTTGTTCTTGCTCGCGATATTCGTGAATATGTTTTCGAGTGTGTCATCCTTGTTGTGGCCCATGACTATCTGCACAGAGCCGAATTCCTGATAGCAAAAGTACCGCACATTGCGCGTATAAGACTCGTATGTGCTTCGCAAACCCTGTGCCATACAGGGCCCACGCTGGATCTCGCTAATTCTCCGCACAAAACACGGCACGTTCAACACTTCCCCACACCACCATGTCACAAATGCGGCTTCTGCGTCGCTCGTCGGCCTATTCCCATAATTGATGTGCACGGCCGCTTTTATAGATCCGCGCAAGCTCCAGCTCGCCACCATGCTGTCCACCCCGCCACTCAGTGACACCACAATATCCTTTTCCGATTCGCTTTTGAAAAGCCGGGCATGACTTCCGTGACTTCCAGCCCTCAACTCGTCACTCCCACTATACTCTAATATGTGTGTAAAGCTCCCATCACCATCTAGAGTAAATGTAAAATCCACCATCCTAGCCCCCACCATAGGACACCGCTCATAAGCTGACTTTAAGAACCTGTTCAACATAGGATGTTCTTCACGCATCCACACAATTATGAGTGCCTTGTAAATCAGCACAGGGTCCCTTGTATGCCGCCATGGCAACAAAGCAAATGCAAGATGCTCAGGCTCCATGCACATAAAGTATTCGAGTGTCAGGTTTCCAACAACAGCCAATGCCTTTTGCAAATAAAACTCGACCATTGGCGCATTGTCACGGAACATGTGGCGAGGAAGCTGGTCCCAACGCAGAATCATCTCGATAACCGACTCTGACTCGGACCCTTCAGTCAAGAGATGGCCAAACTTTGCCACAATGATCTTGTCCACACAGGCATCATTCGCAAACCAATAGTTGGGATTGGAAAACCAAAAAGACTCCATTGCGAATTCATACACAATGTATTCTAGTATCTTTTTTAAATAGTAAGCCAGGAGATGAACAACGTCATCTTTAGCAAATGAAATTTTGGTCACCTCGTCGCAATATTCCTTGTACGACCGCAAATTGTTGTAAAACACATAGCTGACTCGAAAGCCATGACAATCACGTCTTGAAATGATATATTGAAAGTTTTTAAATAAAAGTCAAGAGCTCGTCCATGTCGGCTTTACTAAACGCCACACGGGTCACACGGTCAATATACTCGTTGTCAGGTGCATCCCGGTCCCCGTAGAAAACGTAGCCATCTTCATACGTTGCAAAAGACGTCTTGCCATCGTTCGCTGTGCTCTTGCACACACTAGGTGGAAATAACAAAATCTCTTGAACACACAATGGCCTCGAGAATGTTCGGGAACCACAAAAACGTATGGTAAGGTGAACATAATAGTATACTGTGATCATGACACTGGTTTTTTGAATGTCCAGACTGATTACTACAGTGTTGTCCCGCTCGCGCCCACATGTATATGTCTGAGTAATATACAGCGAGGTGGCAGGGTCTGTGTCTTGTGTACAAGTGACATCGATTGGCATTAAATCATAGTTGATTTTTGCACTCTCCAAAAGTTTCAACACACTATTTTGCATGAGAATAATTGACAAAATAAATAATGTAATATATTTTTAAATTAAATTAATTGAATGTAAAGCCCAAACATAAAAAAAATTACAGCAACACAGCTTCGACTCGGCTATTCCTGATCCGCATACAAGTTGTATTCACCGCAATCACTTCGCCTGTCTTTGACCCTGGAACCTTGGCCACGTGCCGCGCCTTGCAGTATTCCACATAGCCATTGTACTTGTCTGGCGCTTGCGAGTAGAACAAGGCGAGCTCGGCAGCCATCACCATGTCAGCTCTTGAAACAAGATCATGTTCAGATCGTGCCCGTAATATGACATGCGACCCTGGCACGTCCAAGCAGTGAAACCACATGTCTGTACCAAGTGCACTTGCCGTCAGCTGTTCATTCTGGACAGCGTTTCTGCCCACGAGAATGAGTGAACCTTGTGCCGTGGTGTATAGCCGTGGCAGTTTGGTAGGCGCCATAACAATTCAAACAAAAAATATATACATGATTGTATTCAATACTTTATATCGAGTGCCATTCTGAAAACATCATGATCGAGTCCCGTGGCCGCCACAACATGACACACCCCACAGCAGGTTGAAAGTGGGTCAGCCATGTATATTCGGATTCTATGCGGTGCTTCTTGTTGACATCACCCGTCACGTAGAATCCCGACTTGCCTGTGGATTTTGCAACATGGGCCCAATCGATCTCACCATTCTTGGCAAACTTGCATGTGAACGAGTGGAGAAAAGACACGGTCGTACACATGACCAACTTTTTCGTGTCGACAATCACATCGTGGTAGCCACCACACTTGTACAACCGTTCGCTGTCATATAGGATAACAGACTCGTCCTCGATATTACATGTGGTGGCATCCTGAAAGCAGTCGACTGGCTGACTGCGGAAATGCCTGAATTTCATGTTTCCTAAAGTCGATGTAGATGATTCACTCGATTTTCTGCGATAACACATTTTTGTATACTTTTAAAGCTTTTCCTTTTTATCTCAAAATCAAAAAAGACAAAAAACAGGAAATATACAAATTATGAATATTTTACAATGTGTATGCCTCTATCACGAGAGGTCGGCCCATGGTGTCATGCCCTCCACGGCTCCACTGGGGCGCCAGAGGACAGCACAGCCCGAGTCGAGCGTGTTGACCCACGGGCATGTGTGGTCGAGTCTGTGCTTGTTGTACATGTCCTGTGAGACATAAATGCCACACATGGCAGGCATGTCAGCCGCCGCCCGCATCCAGTCGATCTTGTTGGTCCCCCCTGCCTTGTACTTTTGCGTAAACGTGTAGAGGACCCGTGAGTTGTCACAGAGGTATACCTTGTCCATGTCGACGACAATCTGGTGGTAGCCGACGGTTTTCACGGGCGAGATGTTGGAGCTCCACGCCTGCCAGTAGTTGTCAGTCGGCAGCCACAACCCAATCGGCTTGAGAGACGGCGGGCCATCTACCTCAAAATCGTGCATGTACTCGACCGGCTCGGGGCTGTAGTAGTCGAATGTGCGGATCATCGTAAATGTACTATTGTAGGCAGTAAGGCATACCGTTGATAAAATACTAAGAAAATCAAATTTCTTCCAACAACTTGACATGTATAGAAATGTCAAGTCCTAAAAAAAGGACTCGGAAACGGTTGGCTACGATCCAACGACCTCGGAGTTAACAGCTCCGCGCTCTAACCAGCTGAGCTACGCTTCCTACACTATTTACGAATACAATAAATCCGGAAAACAAACGCACCAACCCTTTTATTTCTTGCCAAACATGCCAATCATGAGTGCATGTGTCCGGTTATAAAGCCCCTCGATAGTAGAATCCTTCTTGCGCAGCGCCGCCATCCTCGCCTCTTCCAGTTTCTTTTTCTCTTCCAAATTTGCATTATACTTGCGCAAATCCGCATCACTCATGACGTACGAAATGTTGGCACGGTGTTTCTTGATCTCTTCGATGCTCTTGAACTCAGGGCGCGATTCCACGTGTTTCTCGTCAACTATGCGCGACGTTGTATATGCCTTTTTGAGATCCATGAAATTCAGATTGCGGTTGGACATGTTGTCGCTGCTATAGTCGTCCACGGAAGTTGCACCTAGCTCGTACACGTTGGCAAACCCGCTGCATAGCGCTTCCGGTTCCTTGTAATGAATGATGGCACCCTTGTCCTCGGATTTTTCCTCTTTGAACCAATCCCCGTACCCGTCCTCAATGACATCGTCCTTGTACCTGTGCTTGTCAAACATGGAATTAAAATTCTTGACATTGAAATGTTTGGGGTCAATTGTTGCGTGAATATTCTGGCCACCTCCCATGTCTCCCCTGCCACTTTCAGCAGCCTGTGATTTAAGCGTGGCATGATCTTTCGAGTCCTCGCGAGTCCTCAACTCCTTCACCAAGTATTTATAACAAAATGTCAGAGTTTGAAACACAGGAGTGGATTTGATATCGGTGTTTTTATCGGGGTGGTACTTCATGACTAGACGCTTATAATTGCGTTTTAGCTCGTCATAGGTAAAGCTCGCCGGATTCACCTCGAGAACTTTATAAGGATCCATATTTTTTTCTTCTATATTTGGGTTTCAAAATAGAAATAAAAGCTATAACGCAAATGAAAACGCGTCAAAAACCACATAAGAATAGAATCCTCACAAAACAATAATGGCTGGAAGTGGTGAAGACTTTTACACGATTTTGGGTATTCCAAAGGATGCATCTCCCGAGGACATTAAAAAGGGATACAAGCGCGAGGCCTTGAAGCACCACCCTGACCGTAACGAGGACAAGGTTGTTGCCGAGGCGAAATTCAAAAAGATCACCGAGGCTTATACAGTGTTGAGCGACGACAACAAGCGTGCTCACTATGATCGATATGGCACGGTCGAGGAGGGTGCTGGTGGTGGCCCCACTGATATCAACGACATTTTCCGAAACATGTTTGGGGGTGGAGGCATGGGCGGTGGAAATCCCTTTGAAAGCATGTTTGGTGGCATGTTTGGCGGCCATCAACAGCAGCAGGCGGACGTGATGAACTGCGAGGTGACATTGCAAGAGGTGTACGAAGGCACAACCAAGCGTTTCGACTATGAAATCACAAACATGTGCCAGACATGCAAAGGGGTCGGCGCGATGGACCAAAAGGATATTATTAAATGCATGAATTGCAACGGACAGGGCCACATTAGCCAACGCCTCGGCCCCATGTTCATGACCCAATCAGTGTGTCCCGCCTGCTTTGGAAACGGCACAAGCATCAAGAACGGTAGGCACTGTGGAAATTGCAGTGGCAAAAAGGAGGCGAGCTACAAGCGCCAGTTCAAGATGGAAGTGCCCAAGGGCATCCCCAACAAGTTTACACACAAGATGGATGGCAAGGGTTGTTGGAACAAGGCGACCAACCGCTTCAACGACCTCCTCATCGTGTTCAACTATGTTCCGCAACCCAATCTACAAGTGGAAGAGCCCAATTTGAAGATGGACCTGGATATCAAGTTTGAAGACCTCATTTGCGGATTTACAAAAAAGATCAACATTTATGGGAAGGAGTTGATCATCAAGAGCACAGGCTACTTTAATCCCACCAACCCGATCGTGTTCAAGGGCAAGGGACTCCCCGTATACAAGAAAGCGGACAAGCACGGTGACCTCGCCATCAAGTTTACCATTCTCTATGACAACGACGACCGCCCCAAGAAATATCTGGATGTATTCCTCAAGATTTACAAAAAGGATGCCGTGGATGTCACATCAGGCGACAATATTATGATCATTTCACAATAAAGCAAATACTTTTAATATTTTCTATCATTTTTATGCATGTCCCTTCAAAATCTTGACAAAAACTTGAGACGAACAAACATTTTTTATTCATGGAAGTAGTATATCGCCTTTGATAAACACCCCATGCATCCTTCAAAAAGCTAGCGCCCTAAAATGTAAAAGCACAGACGAGAATGGTATGCAAAACATACTGCATCGGATGTCAATATACTAAAACCGATATGTAATATAAATGCGAGGGTCAGGCTCGTCTATGTCATGCTATAGCAGCATAAATGATGTTGATGATAGTTTAAGGAGTAAAAAAAAAGTAAGCACAACAATTACGGAAGACTCTAAAAATATAGAAATTGTTATAGATGCAACGAAAATAGATTTCCCTGTTATAGGCGAAAGTGAAGCAAACTTATATACATCTGAAAGCTACAAAGAAGTTTTAGAATATATTTTGAATGAAATTAATTCCGATTATGTGCGAGTTATAGGTAAAATTCCATATGAAATTCGTGTACCTAGAATACTAGAAGCAACGAATTCATTCATTGTAAAACGATTGAATGATGAATCAACAAAAATACAAAAAGAGGTCAATGTAGACATTGAGATTTTACAATTTAAAAAATTATTATCAAATGCAATGTTTACTTTGGTTGATAATAATAAAATTAGTATTACAGTCGCCAATGCTACCACGTTTCCTATAGCAACAATAGTTATAAAACCAGCCAAAGTGGCATCACCCACCCACCCGCCCGAAATTTTGAAATCAGAGATATATAAACACATCATACCGGAATGGTTCATTACTCGTAGTAATTCCTTTTGTGATTTTATAAATATTAAAAAAAAACAGTTCCTACTTGATTCGTATTTCAAAAAAGGAGGATCATCAATTATAAATCTGAATACGATTATTGCATTTACAACAAACAATATAGAACATTTGACAACCTTGTTGTATGGTCTAGACCCAAAACTAGGATATGACGTGGCTTATTTTAATTTTGCTATGCTGAAAATATGCTTGTCTTGGTTTAGAAATGTTAATCCAATAGATGAAAATATTATAAATAATTTAAATGGTGGTTCTATTATATATTCAGGAGGATCTTTATTATGTGATAGACTTGGTATTCCTATTGTAAGTAAACTCAACAAAAGTATATATCTCATGACATGTCTGTCAAGTTCGACTGATAAAAAAGTAGCACTAGGTTTTTATAAAAATTGCTTGTACGAAATTACAGTTCCTAAACGTTTGATTAAATATTTGATGCCAGTGTCTGAATGTAGTTCTTGTCAAATAGAGTACGAGATAGTGTTACCAATTGGCAGTTCATTAAAAGTAACAACAGTTACACCGACATATAATGAGGAATCTAAACGAACACATTATACAATTAGCATGACACTTGAAGAATATGACATCGATGCAATGGAAAAACTCGTTGAATTTTTTAGATTGACGACAAAGACAAATACCAATACCAATGCAAATGCAGTGATACAACAAGGTGGTAGTAAATCACGTAAACACAATATATGTGGGTTCTTTACAGAATTAGATATGGCATCATTGAAAACAATTATAGATATAGGGAAAACCCCAAAAGAAAAAGAGTTTAATAAGGTCCAAGACATTGGTAATTATCTATGTGCTAGATTACGTAAAAAGTGTAACGATCAACAATATACCAACAAGGCAAAAAATATTGTAAACTGTATATCTGAAAATTGTGATATTTTACCATATGTACGATATAATCTAGATATACCACATACCAAGTATATAGATTCAGATATTGGATACATCAATGTGGGTGATATCAATGACATGAAAAATGAAAACCTTGCATACATCACATTTGGTAAAAAAGTGATTGAGCGGTATAATTTGAAAGAAACCGATTTAGTTAACTTGGATAACAAGATGGAACAGTTTTTCCATAGCGATAACGTATTTAAAATGAATAAATATATACATTGGAAGTTGTATGAATTGTATCATAGAACAACCGACGAGTTTACTAAAAGTATCATAGCAACTGTAAAACAAAACATAAGGTATAAATAATCATAAAACAATCAACCCAGTGAATAATGGAACACCTAAATGTCCATAAAATTAGGGGTTTTCAAAGTGGTCCTCTTAGAGGTGACTTGGGATAACAAGTACACAACTGTCGGACGGAGCCTTTGGCTCCTGACTTGCTTGTTGCTACTTCATAGCCAATATGTTAAGGAGTCTCTATAAGCACTGTGGGTGCCACTTCCTAAGCAAGGCATACTATTTCTAGCATGCCGAGCAGCATCATAAACCTTGGAAGATTCATGTTGTTGGAGATTGTTTCCATTCTGCCCTTTTGTAGGGGTGTTATCATTAAGTCAAATTAACCCTCAATACGTGAAATGACATATTCTTGTGTTTTTGGTGTTCCATTATTCACTTGTCTGTCAGAGTGTAAGCAGAAACTTCAGCGCTGCACCGATGACGCTGTTCTCCAACTTGGTGACGTCTAGGCTGAAGAGCACCAACACCAACAGCCCAATGACCACATTCTGCCGAAAGCCTTGCACCTTGACTTCCTCGTCCACGACCTTGAGCTTCTGATCCAGATTGCCAATTGGTCCCTCAATTGTCCATTCCGTCATGAATTGGGTGGTCACCATGGTCTTGGCCGCCTCCCGCGAGAAGCCGTTCGCCTCCAACTGCTCGCAGCGCTCAAACAGCTCCTCGGACCAAAGCTTGCCATGCTTCTTTGAGAGCTTGCTGTCGGGCTGATCCACAGCCACTCGCACAATGCCAAGCAACCGCCTCTGGTGGAACACAACATGCGTGAAGGATCGGGAGGCTTGCATCAGTGACCCTGCGTACATTACTCAAATAAAAAGGTGCTGGCTGTATAAAGCTGAAAAGAAAACATATAAGTAAATGTATGATACTTGACGTCGTGGCTTGGAAACTTTAAGCAATCAAGAACAACATGGTGGTGTTGCAATATACAATATGATCAAAACGCGAACAATATATAGAATTGGCGTCCATGTTTTTTATTATTTCAAACATGGTGGCATGACTTGTTTTGGAAAATGCCAAGTCATTGTGTTCAGCTTTGCCAATCAACTTGGATTCTTCGGCGATTGCCTTGCAGTCACACCCGAATGATACATGCGGTGTGTAGCAAATATTCGGTGTTGACCCGGTTGTCCATTTTTCAGACACGAGTCCTACTTTTTCAGACCAAGTCGTTGCAGCGTATTCAGTTGCAGCATCTTTTACACATTGTGCGATTTCTAAATTAGAAAAATAAATAAACCTAGGTTTCACAAAGAGCCCAATGATATATACTACGTGCAATTGTGTATACGGAGCAGGAAAGGATCTTACTTTCAAAACATCTTTATCATCACCCCACACGTAGGCCATACACAATGCACTCCACTGGCCATCATCTGTCATGTAGTAAAGGCTGCTTCTACACCCATCCCGAGCTATCTTGACTGCTTCTACAACATCGCCCAGTCTTTTAGCCTCGATCACAAATGGTTGGCTTGAGAAAGGACTTGACAACTCGTCTTTTGAATTTACAAAATCAATTGAAACTTTCATTTTATTTATTGGAGTACGTTGACTTTTCTCTAAATTAAGTTTTAATCCACTTGCCACTCCTGCCACTATATCGCATGCACACATTCGCGTCTGACTTGTGAAAGTACGCCGGCTCGTGGTCGGTCCACCCCACCCACTCGAGGTCCACGTTGTCGAGCCACATGTCTTGAACAATCCACACACCACGAGTGTATGTCGCCCGGTAGCAGTACATCATCTTGACAGGAGTTGTCTTGTTCACAAAGAGAACCCCATCGCTCATGTTTGCAAACCAAATAAAATTCTTGTGATCGCGCAAAAACGTTGTGATGAATGCTGTCAGCTTGAACTGGGTGAGGTCGCCGAGTACCTTCATTTTGATTTACTCGAGTATAGAAAATCATGGGCTTTATACTGGCTACTGGCTACTGACATCTTATTTGCGTATAGCGTGGCACTTGTATGCAAACATGATGCACAAGACTATTAGCAGAACTATGTTGAGTAGGAGCAACACACTATTGTAATCCATCTTGCCACTGCCCCCACCTTGTACTTCCTTCTCGAGCCCCACGTTATAAAGGTCCTGGGTATACCAATTCCACGCCTCGTCATACGTCCACACATGTTTATGCAGCTCTTTATTCACAATGTTATGAAACTTGACCGACCAATCAAAGAGTTGAGCCCTGCCAAATAGGTAGACGTCTATTGGCAGCTCGCCAAAATGGCGCGCGTAATTATTTTTGCACTTGATACAAGGCAGCACCTGCCCAAACTTTTCAAAATATTGTTTATAAATCAATCGGTCCTCGGTAGTGGGTGACTCAGGAAACCCGAGGGCTGTGAGGTGAAGAGTGGTCCAAAAGTACTTGCCCCATTTCTTTGGCGGTAGCATATTTCTTATAATTATAATTGGTAATAAAAGAAAAGCAAAAAAGTATTCAAAAGACTACTTAGACATGAAATACACAGTAAAATATGTAGTGTGCCGCGGCCTTGGCCCCATATTAAAGACTGATGAATAAAATAAAATCCAATATGAAAGTTTCACGTATCGACGATACACCCCGCAACGTGCAATGTGCCAACTGCGGTGGCAACGGCCATGTGTACAAAAATTGTAACCACCCCGTGACCAGCTACGGTGTCATTTGCTTCCAGCTCATGTATGACCACCAGATGAACGTTTACCCAAGATATCTCATGGTGCAACGAAAGGACTCGTTATCCTTTGTCGAGTTCATTCGCGGAAAATACACGATTGACCAAAAGGCGTATTTGATGCGCCTAATAAGCAACATGACACCCAAGGAAAGGGACGGGCTCAGGAACAAGACATTTGAGGAGTTGTGGCGCGCGCTCTGGGTCACAGAAGACACCCGTGCCTTTATCCGCGAGTTCCACGAGGCCAAAATGCGTTTCGAGATGTTGAAACGGGGGTGCATCATGAAGAACGACAACAACGAGATCTTTTATTTCGACATCAACTTTATTCTGGACAACACCACTTGCCTTCTCGCAGAGCCAGAGTGGGGCTTCCCCAAGGGCCGCAGGAACATCAACGAGCACGATCTGGTCACGGCCCTACGCGAGTGCAAGGAGGAGTCAGGGGTGGAGCCGCACCAGATTCACGTGGTCAACAACCTGAAGCCGTTCGAAGAGGTGTTTTCGGGGACCAACAAGGTGCGCTATCGCCACGTCTACTACCTGGGCTATTGTTTGAACGGTAAAAAGGGAATTTTCAATCCCAATAACAAGCTTCAAAGCCGCGAGGTCAAGGACGTTCAATGGTTTTGCTATGACAACGCCCAACGCATGATCCGTGATCACAACATTGAGCGCAAGGAGTTGCTGAAGCGAGTACACATGCTCATCATGAAGAATTCAAATCCCAATCCCCATTCATATTCGTATTCCAATTCTCACTCACACTACAAACATTTCTCCAACCAGTATAATTATGTCAACGCCGCGTTACCACCGCCTGCAACAACTATTGCAAGAACTTGATTATTACAAATTCAACAATCACCATCAAGATAAAATTGAAAAGATAGAGGCAGAGCTCGAGACCTATAAAAACGACGCCCAAAAAGAAATAGCAGGCAAACAAGACAAGAATAAAAAAGATAGTAACAACTATATTCCCTATCCTGAATACACAGATCCCGAGTTTTACGACAAGATCTATCACAAGAAAGAGTTCAACAAGACTTCGAGCGCCTTGCAAACCGAGTGCGCGCCGACCAATTTCAAGCTGACCCCCAACCAACTATTTCTGCGTAATTTTATTTCGCCGACGACTCCCTACAACGGCATCCTTCTTTTTCACGGTGTGGGAGTGGGCAAGTGCTTCAAACGCGGTACGCCAATTCTCATGTATGATGGCACAACAAAAATGGTGCAAGACATCAGACTGTATGATCAAGTCATGGGCGACGACTCTACACCCCGTCGAGTATTGACACTATCACCTGTTCAAACAGCGCCACTCTTCACGGTCAAGCAAAACTACGGGATGGATTATACGGTCAACGCAGACCACATTCTCACTCTTTATGACAAGATTAATAAAGAAATTATAGACATTTCTGTGACGGACTATTTGATCTTACCCACAGTGATGCGCACCAATCTGTTTGGCTACAAAAATCCTCTGACATTTTTCCCAAATGTATATCAAAACTGTGTCTTTGATTCTCTCGCTTACAAGTTTGGCATCAGCCAACACCTGACAGCAGATATCAAGTTTGCAAGTCCACACACACGCATGATGTTTCTCGCAGGTTACATAGACTCGGTCGGATTGTTGCACACTCTTAACGGGCAGAAATATATTTGTTTTCCCTGGGATGAAGATGTGATTTTTGTAGCAAGGTCGGTAGGTATAGGCTGTAAAAAACTAGAATGCGGAGGCAATATTTATGTCACTGTTTTTGGAAAAATGTTGAAACATATCCCGATGAAAAACATCATCATTCCGGATCATTTGCTCATGTATAGCGGGCACCTATACAATATCACCATTGTAGAAGCTGACCCCGACCTCTATTACGGCTTTTCGGTCGACAAGAATCACAGGTTCCTCTTGGGCGATTTCACAGTGACACATAATAGTTGCACTGCCATCAGTATAGCGGAGCAGTTCGCCAATGTTTTTGAAAAGAAAGTGCTCGTTCTAATGCCAACAAACTTGAAGGATAATTTCCGAAAACAGATTTTTGATATTAATAAAAAGGAGCAGTGCACGGGCATCAAGTACCGGCAGATGATCGCACACGACCCCCTCCTCAGTAAAGAAGTGGTGGAGAAACGCGTAGCCCGCATTGTGAATGACCGCTATCAATTCTCCGGCTTTCAAGAATTCGCCAATGGTATCATAAGGCAGCGTGAGGCCATCAAGAACCCCGGACGTTTTGTGTCGCGCATCAAGGAGCAGTTCTCAAATCGTGTCATTATTATAGACGAGGTGCACAATGTCCGTGAGGATGAGGACAGCCTTGGCAAGATTGTCACGCCCATCCTCCTAGAGGTGATCAAGTATGCCGAGAATGTCAAGTTGGTCCTCTTGTCGGCCACGCCCATGTTTAACGAGGCGAGCGAGATCGTGTGGCTCATCAACCTGCTTTTGGCCAACGACAAGCGCAAACTACTCACTATCAATGACGTTTTTGACCACAACAGCAATCTGACAGTGGCGGGAGTTGCGAAGCTGCAAGATGCCGTTCGCGGCTATGTGTCTCACATGCCCGGTGATAATCCCCATACGTTCCCTTTGCGTCTCTATCCGAGTGTCAACCGCGATCCCAACGTTCAAAATGAGCATCCCACACTTGACATCAAAGGGGTAGCCATCCCAGCAAAGTTGCAATTACGTCACGACCTTGAACTGATAGCTTCACCCATGTCGGAGCTTCAACAAAAGGCATACAATGCATCGGTCGCAGGCGAGCATAATGTAACCAATACACAGATTATCCAGATATCCAACATAATTTATCCAAATAATACATATGGAGCCTTGGGCATGAAAGAAGCGTTCATGCGCAAGGGTAAGCAGTTTTCGTATCGCCCAAATGTACCACGTTTCCTCTCGCCCGATCTAATCGGTCAATATTCGCCCAAGATAAAGAGCATTGTGGATTATATCAAGCAGAGTGAAGGTATTGTATTCGTGTATAGCTTTTACCTCGACTCGGGCATCATTCCGTTGGCCATGGCCCTTGAGCACGAAGGCTTTGGAAAATATAATAGCACAAATATTTTGGATAATAAAACAAAGCCGTTCATCTTGCCTGGTACCAAAAACCAAGCAGCCTATTCAATCTTGACAGTTAAGAAAGATATATCATCCGACTTTAATAAAGAAATCGAAATAGCTAAATCCCCGCAAAACGCGGATGGTTCGATTATAAAGGTGATCTTGGGCACCAGTGTGGCAGCCGAGGGCATTGACTTCAAGTGCATTCGCGAGATCCACATCATGGAGCCGTGGTACCACTTGAACAAGATGGAGCAGGTCATTGGTCGGGCTGTGCGCCACTGTTCGCACTCTACCCTTCCGCCTGAAAAGCGCAATGTGACTATTTATCACCACATCACTGGGTCGCCGCATCCCCAATCACAAAAAAAACGGAATGAAACGGTCGATGAGCGCTTCTACCGAATTGCGCAGAACAAACAAGTCATGATTGACAAAGTGGAAGAGCTGCTCAAGACCAATGCGATTGATTGCAACTTTCGCCCTCCGGTGGACCATGTTAAGCTCACACAGCCCCTAGTCACATCGCAGGGCACCAAGCTTCGACCCAAGATGAAGAGCAGCAGTGCAAGTGCCAGTGCAAGTGCACCCGAATACAAATGTGCACACAAAGTCAAGCAAGGCCCCCTTGACGAGTCAACTTTTCATCGCTCCTTCTACTCTGAAGACATCGATGACTTGGCCAAAGAGGTCGCAGCCCTTTTTACGGATCATCACTTCTATACTTTTGACGAGTTTGTATCCCTCTTGCCCAAAGCTAATCGCGACATTCTAATGTATACACTTGACCACATGCTTACAACGAAATACCGGATTGTCCACGGACCACAGAAAATGCCAGGTTATATTCTGTATCGCTCGGACATGTATATGTTTCAACCCAATGGCACCAGCGATACTTATCTCCCCATTCGCACTCGTAGTGATTATGAGCGCAAGAAGCACTACCTCATGACAATTGATAAACAACTTCAAAAAGAAAAGGACAAGCACCAACAAGCTGCCCATGTAAATGGCAGTGGCGATGATCAAATAACCCAACTGATTAACGAGCTCACAGAGGCCTTGAAAGACGCCGGTAGTTATGTCACCAAGCAGGTCCTATATGACTATGTCATCGACCGCCTTACACCCAACGTCCTACAACAAGTAGCTCGTTCGGCTTTGCAAGACCCTGACGTGCCTGCCAATAAACATATAATAAAATCGTTGGAAGACGGACACTATTTGTTAAATATAGATGAAAATACTATTTGGTTGAGAAATATATTCACAAGCGAGTTCTTGAGCTATAATCCAGAAACAACGCGATGGAACAAGGTGTCCTTGCGCGAGATCCAGATGAACAAGACCTCGAAAATCCAAGTACCTGACTTTATCAAGCTAAAAGGCTATATTGAACCGTCTCCAACACGTGTTCCCAAGTTTAAAATGATTGATGATGAAAAAGCCAAATCAAATGGTTATGTTTGCATGAGCACTTCCACCCTGAAAATAGAGACATTGCGCCAACTCATCACTGACTCGAACACAAAAGCCAAGGCAAACGAAAGCAGTGATGTTCTAGATACTATCAAGAAAGTCAACCTATGTGACTTGTATGAACTGTCACTGCGTATGGAAAAGACGACGTTTGCACGTCCCTATGCTGCCCTTCTCACACTCAAGGCAAGGCGAGCAAAACCTGTAAAAGCACCGGAAGTGAGTTGACAGTAACATTTTTGATTTATAATTCTAAATTCTTATAAAGTTTTCCAAAATAATTTTGAAATTATTCCTATGCGGTACTTGCCCTTTGCATTTTAAAGGGGATAATTTCAAACTTGTTTTCGAAAACTAACAAACGGCTTGCCCATGCAGATGTGTGTCTTGCCACGTGGCACCAGGCATCCCGCCCAAGTCTCGCGTGCATGACTGACGTGGAGATCTCTGAGCTCGTGAGGGCGCAAGTCAATGACGTGATGCCTTTGATGTTCAACTATCCAATCGTCGAACCCACGTTGGCCGAGGCAGAGCTCAAGTTCACATACGCGACAGTCCGGGTCATCGTGCAACTCTTTCCGGAGGATATATGACAAGTTAAAAAAAATATTCTTTATAAAAATAGCCATCGACAAACTAAAAGACTGATTCAAAAATAATAAACAACTAGCTGACTGATTTTGTTAGCTTTTTCAAAGTATATGCTGCCAACTTGTTTTTAATATTACTCTGAAAAGTGATGTACGGGCCAACAATAGTGTACTCTTCTTTCCCTTTTATTTTTACAACTTTGAATCCCTTCTTTCCAAGTTGTTCAATTGCCGTCTTTGGAGCATCGTGTATAAGCCACATTTCTGCAGCCATACTCTTTTACAAAATAAATAGAATTAATTCTAGGAAATAAACCAATATATTCAGAACATCGACACGAGCTCGCAGTCTACTTCCTCGCCTTCCTGAACGCAAACCACATGTTGGCAAAGCTAAACGTCCGCTCGTCCTCACACTCGATCATCTTGTAGGCAGTGACCACGTTGTTGTCCTTGTAGCGGTCGTCGTTGCGCTTGTCAATAATATCCTTGTTGGCCTCGATCATCCGGTTGAACAGAGTGCCAAAGCGCCCCCACGACTCGTTGAACCCATACTCGGCACACTCTTTGGGCGTGAGCGGGTGGATGTTGTAGCGTGCCAGGTGCTTGACCAACAGGTCGTAGCCAACGAGATATTCCGTGTGGTTCTTGTTGATGGTCTCGACGTACACCTCGATCTTTTGGCCAAACTTCTTGGGATTGTAGGCGCCCTTGTAGCCCTTTTTGATGGACCAGATGGTCTGCCCCTCCTTTGTCCCCGACCGCTCCTCGGCGTCCCCTAGCAGTTCAGAAATGGCCGCCCCGTCAAAACATGTCCCAATGAAGAAGCCACCGGGCTTGATGTGGTTGTCGATGTTTTGCAAGAGCGCATCAAACTTGGCCTCGCTCTCGAAAAAGTAGTGGAGTGCAAACTGGATGCTCACCACATCGAACTTGCTCTTGGCCATGTCCGCGAGGTATCTGTAAGCTGAAGGTACAACCGCGGGTTTGTCAAGGCCCCAGATGCACCGTGCCAGCTTCTTCATGTAGTCGTCCTTGATCTCGTTGATCTGGGCGGCATCGATGACCCGCGACGAGTCCATGGGCACAAAGGCGTACTTGCTTCCCGGTGGCAGCTTGCCAGCAATGTCCATGAGGCGCTTGTAGGCCCCGTTGGCATTGTTGATAATGTTGTCCTCGAAAATATCAACACCCAAAACCGTGGTGAAGCCATTGAACACCCACTTGCTCATGTCACCTGCCTTGCCACATGCGAGATCAAGAAGCGACCTGCTCTTGCCCGCAAACTTGCCAATGAGGCTCTTGTTCTTGACCCAGTTGTTGTGAAAGTTGAGCATGGGAAACGTGAGGCTCTTGTTCCTGTCGACATCCTCGCGGGCATAGTAGCGGGACTCGTCCTTGCCCCCGAGCGCCTCAATGTCCTTGACATACAACTTGTCCTTGCCCAGGATCAGCCTCTTGGAGATGGGCGATACAATGGTGCGCCACACTGCTTCGGCGTTTTGCAACGAGTTGGCAGTGATGACCTTGCCGCCCTGGCCCTCGGCTGTCTTGTCGTGTCTCACCCGCATTGGCACCCATTGTCCGCCACCACTGCCCTTTGCCGCTTCGCTTTGCCACCGCATCTCCACAACCGACTTGTGTACAATCTCCTCGCCGTTCTCGCACTTGACCACCCCCTTGTCATCGCACTCGACCAACGTCTTCCATGTCACCATGTCACTGCTGCCACTCCCTGAAGGCGTAAACAGCTTGGCGTTGTAGCCCTTGGCCGCCTTTTCAAAGTACTCGCGCGGTCCCACGAGAATTGAGCCCACGTAGAGGAGCAGTGTCTTCTTGCCGTCAGACACCATATCGTCCCCTGTGTCAAACCTCTGGAACATGACTAAAAAGTCAATGGTGCTGTCTTCCACGGGCTTCCACTTCCAGGTCGAGTGCCAGGTCCCGCCCATGGGCGCCGGCACATTGATCGGCGTATAGATGAGCCCGTCGATCTTGTAGGCAAACTCTTGCTTGAGAATGGTGGCAGCACCCTTGAACACATCGTCCATGTAGAACTTTTTGCAAAAAACCGAGTAGCCACTTGTGCTGGCCACAAACGACTCGGCAAACACCTGTGCATTTTGCAGCCTGTCGCTGAGCATCTTTGTGTGCACTGCCTTGCCTTTGACAAAGTAGGCGTCAAAGAGCAGGATGTAGATCTGCCCGTCTGCCACTGTGATGCACTCGCAGTCGAAAATGCTGCTACCAAATGTCAGTGCAGAATCGGTCAAGCCGGTGGCTTTGATTTCCAGCCGGCTGTTGACAAGGTACACTTTGCCCACCTTGTTTACAAAAACGAGGTAGCGCTGGCCGTCTGCCTTTTCTGTGACCGAGTAGTCCTTGTAAATAGACGTGTCACTGTCCACTGCCACATTGCTTATGTCCATGGTGACCGGCTGTGGCCCCACAAACAGCTTGCGCGGCGCAGATTTGATCATGGCATCTGATGCCGTCATCCCGATCACAGCCAAGTACTCGGAGATGACTGCGCCCTTTTCAGAAAAGCGGCTGATGTGGAGCTCGTCCCGCAGCGACTTGAGCACTTCCTCGACCAGGTCCAACATGACCTCAACCTTGGGCGCCCTCTTGCTCGACTCTCGCACATACTCGATCTCGATCTCGTAGGTCTCGGCAAATCGTGTGCCCTTGAATGCCTTGCCAGAGCCTGCCTTGACAATGGTAAAGTCCACCACATAGGACGTGCCAAACGTGACCGAGAAGCGCTTCTTGATGCGGTATTGCTTGTCGGCGCCCGGTGTAATACCCAAGTTCCATTCAGCAATGGCAACAGGCACCTCTTTGGACACGCGGAACCTGCACCCATACTCGTCCATGTCTATCTTTTCCTTGCGCTGCTTGATGATCACAGAGCTGAAAATGCCCCTCTCTTGCTCGTTCTTGCAATACGCCGAAATGTTGGTCTTGCCAGTGACCGTGTAGCGCCTTTGTCCCATGATGATGTCGAGCATCTCATCGTGCTCCTTCTGTGTGTCACCCACAGACATCATGTGCTCGAGGCATTTGCGAAACTGGGTGCGGTTGATGGGGGACGTGATGCCCACTTCCACCTCGGTGTCCTTGTGATCCCAGTGTTCAGCTATCTTTTGACTAATTTCGTCAAATAGGTTCTTGGCGATGATCATTCTTGGCTCCTTTTACTTTTAATATATTTTAGCTTTATATCGCGAGCTCTGTGTTCTTTGCTTTATTACAAACAAGGCTTTTTCATTTTTTCAAATAAAAGACAAAACATAAAAAGTAATTCTAAAAGCTCTTGACAAGAATGTGATGCCCGTCTTCTACTTTTTCGAAAGAATAACCCATTTTTGTATACATGCCAACCAACTTTTCATCGCACCACAACCGTGACTCTTTAAACCCAGTGTGCTTGACATATACCTCGCCAAAGTCTACAAGAAGTCGCGCCCACCCTTTCATTCTGTATCCGGGCACCACATACACGGTGCTGATAAATGGGAAAAATCGCTTCCTATCCACTGCCACTGTTCCAACAATCTTATTACCGGGCGCAATGCATACAAACAACATGTCACCATAGCACCAATGTTTTTCAATAAATTCCAAAGAATATTCGGGCCACTGTTCTGCCAAGTAGCCGACAACCAACCTGGACAACATCTTATCCATTTGAAAAAACGGTACAATCACAAACTTGGCACATGCAAACGAAATCGGAAAGAATAATCCCACGTCAGCAGAATATTGTCCTCGTTCGGTCGCTTCTTGGTAGCCGGGTGGCAAAACATTTCTATTTTTTGATGTCATTACACCCTGACAAGTAAATAATGGAACACCAGAAACGCAAGAATATATGAAGCCTGTCATTCACTTATTGAGGGTTAATTTGACTTAAGGATAAGACCCCTACAAAAGGGTAGAATGGAAACAATCTCCAACAACATGAATCTTCCAAGGTTTATGATGCTGCTCGGCATGCTAGAAATAGTATGCCTTGATGGGGTGCTCAGCTATTAAATTAGCTTGGCCCGGGTCGCAGTGCTTAGGCCTGACGGGGCTCCGCCCTAATGGCCTTGCATCAAACACTTACCAAAAGTCCGCATACCGCTATTCTATAGCGGCCGTAAGCCGTGCTTAGGAAGTGGCACCCACAGTGCCTATAGAGACTCCTTAACATATTGGCTATGAGGCAAGGTAGCAACAAGCAAGTCAGGGGCCAAAGGCTCCGCCTGACAGTTGTGTACTTGTTATCCCAAGTCACCTCTAGAGGACCACTTTGAAAACCCCGAATTTTATGGACATTTAGGTGTTCCATTATTCACTGGGTTGAGTGTAG
>Ga0214252_1000206_pt1 | contig 29596 bp, 27 predicted proteins | sample TroBogypolimnion_47_FD_153090 | JGI IMG/M metagenome (GOLD analysis project Ga0214252, IMG submission 153090) | Freshwater microbial communities from Trout Bog Lake, WI - 13JUL2009 hypolimnion | ecosystem: Environmental > Aquatic > Freshwater > Lake > Hypolimnion/Profundal zone | place: Trout...
CTGGCTTGGTCAACTTGGTTGAGTAGGGTCCGAGGACAAAATCAACCTTGTCTGAAGTAATGAATTTTTGATAGTTGGTTACAACTTGAGTAGGACTAGAAGCATCTGAAAGGAATTTCAAGACGACTGGGCGTCCAAGAATTCCGCCGTGTGCGTTCTGCCAGGTGGCCCAAATTTTGTAACCTTGTTGGGTTGCTTTTCCGTCGCCGGAGAAGTCGCCAGATAGTGAAACAGAGATACCGATTGTTATCGGCTTTGGAGCGGCATTGGCGTTAGGAACTGCAAGGCCCGTAACTGACAATGCCACAGCGCTAAGAGCCGCGCCGAGTTGAACTTTGTGTCGGCTGGCTACGCTGCCGAACCTAGAAATGTGCATTCTCTTCCTCTCGGTTGGTCACGATGTGCTTCCTTGTAACGTCCGCAATCGTTTGCAGAAAGTTATACCCGTCATCTACCTAAGTCAATGACTTTCTTTGATTTTAATTACAACGTTTTGGTTGCGCTTAGAGGAGGACGATCGGGCGGATTACCTGCTTTGATTCCAAGGCGGCAAAGGCCTCATCGATCTGATCCAGGCTGTACTGGAAAGTGGTGAGCGGCTCGGTTTTGATAGCGCCAGAGGCCATCAGCGCAATGGTCGCGGGATAGCAATTTGGGCTGGACCGGACTCCCAAGAGGTCGATCTCATCGAGCGCGAGCAGGTCGATGGGAAGGTTTGCTGTTTTGCCGCCCGTTAAACCGAGCATGGCGATTTTGCCGCCACGGCGAGTTGAGCGAAAGAGCTGTTCAACAACATCGGGGTTACCGCTGCAATCGAAGACGTAATCAACCCCACGCCCATTGGTCAGGCGCCTAATTTCTACTATTGGATCGCTCTTTTCATAATCTACAACCGAATCACAACCGAGCTCTAATGCCGTTTCGAGCCTAGCTCCTCGTCCAACAACTATTACTTGGGTAGCCCCAGCAGCGCGAGCCACCTGCAACATTAAGAGTCCAAGCAAGCCTGGGCCAAAAACGGCGACGGTCGAACCTGGTCGAATATCCGCGCGCCGACCAGCGTGGACAGTCAGCGCCGCTTGATTCACCAACGCTCCAGCTAGATCCGAAACCGAATCGGGAATCTTATGGACTGCGACGGCAGGGCGAGCCGCAAATTCTGCAAGCGCCCCTGGCGCGGTATGCCCATAAAGTTTGAATCCTGGATCGCGAACTCGTTCGCATAAGTTGTAACGACCTTGGCGACACATTGAACAAGCAGAACATCCTGCATGGTTCTCAGCAACGACTCTATCTCCGACAGCAAGTCCACTCTTTTCGGTCCCTGCACCCATCTTTACGATGGTCCCCGACCATTCATGCCCCAAGATGAAGGGCATGCTGGGAGGCCATGTCCCCTTGAATCCACCGTTAACAATCTTCAGATCGGTGCCACACATTCCGCAGGCATTTACCCGACAGAGAACTTCTCCATATTCAAGATCTGGAATAGGAACATCAATAACCGAAAGTGAACCGAAATCCGCTAGAACAGCAGCCCGCATGGTCTTTGCGTCAGTCATTAGTGTGAAACCTTTCCCAGTGCATCCCAAACTTCCTTAGCCCGACGGACAATGTGATCTGCCACTTCTTCGGCAATCTCTTCAGAACGTGCCACCGTGGCTGTCTCTGGGTGGCCATACCAACCCGTCGGAGCAACATCATGGAAATCTCGCATGATTGGATAAACATCGCGGCGGCGGAATAGTTCGTGAGCTTCATCGCCCGCTTCCCGATCACTTGGTTCGGCCAGACTTTCCAAGTGCACCAGTGAGGCGTCATATGCAAGAACCGCAGAGGTTTCCATCGCACCTGAGTGGGTAAATTCCATCTCATCAGGATGGAGTGAATTTGTGATGATGTGAGATTCGCCCACAACCACTTGGACTCCGTGCACCATTTGTGCCCGGTCCGCGGCAATGCGCATCGTCGCAGAATTTCCTTCATGCCAATTCACTACCAAGATCCGATTAGCACCGGCATCTTTGAGTCCTTCGCAGATATCTACAAAGACATTAATCATGGTTTCAGGTTTTAGAGTCAACGACCCAGCCCAACCGCCGTGATAGTGCGCTATTCCAACCGAGCCAAGTGTTACGACAATTGTGTCCAAACGCTCTGCAACGCGTTCGCCTATCGAGAGCGCTGCAAACAAATCAGTGCCGAGCGGTAAGTGACTTCCATGTTGTTCAATACTTCCAGCAACAACAACGGCGATCCCGCTCTTCTTCATGAGTTCGGCAGCTACTGGCTGCGAAATTCTCTCGAGCTGACGTTCTGGGTGACGTGGCATTTTTACTACCCTCCGTATCCGGTTGACTTCTTATTAGCCAACGCAACTTTGTGCCCTGTAACTGGTGTAGTCCATGTTTCGGTAACTACATCGAGCAAACTAGGTTTAGCACTTGTGAGAACTCGTTTCATGGCCGCGGACAATTCTCCAGGATTTGTGACTCTTTCTGCTTCGAAGCCAAAACCTTTAGCCACAGCGCTGAAGTTGATGTCGGCAAAATCGCTACCTTGATCACTGGTGCCGAAGTTCAAATGACCATACCAACGAATCCAACCCAAGTCTGCGTTATTCAAAACGATGACGGTGATGGGTAAATTCAATTCGAGAATGCTGGCAAATTCACCAATCGAATATCCCAGCGCTCCATCTCCCGTTAATACAACGGTTCGTCTACCGGGGTTTGCAATAGCAACCCCAATAGCGGCAGGTACTGAATAACCTAGTCCAGCTAGACCGCGAGGCATAAAAACCTTTTTACCGGGCGATATCTGCTCGTAGTAGACCCCAGCCCATCCGCTCGACAAACTAGCATCACAAACAATTAAATCGTCAGCGTTCAATTGGGCCTGAAGTTCCCCAAGTACGCGCTGTGGCAAAATTGGTGTGACACCACTGTTTCGCTCAGCAGTACGGGCAACGTTCCACTCATTTTTGAATTTTTCAATTTCTAATTTCCACTCGGGACGGGAAACTGTTGCAGTGGCCTGCGCAAGCGCCTTTAGGCCACTTCGGGCATCCGCAAAAATCCCAACGACATTTTCAAAAGAGCGACCGATCTCTGCAGGATCTATATCTATTTGAATAATTGTCTGATCTTTCCGTGGGAGAGACCAGGCGAAGGTTGGTCCGCTACCCGCTTTAGTTCCTAGGAATACGACAACATCAGCGGACTCAAGAGCCGCGCGTGCCGCTGGAGTTCCCATTTGACCCACCACGCCAACAGCCAGCGGATGGTTCTCGGCAATGACACCTTTACCAGATAGTGAAGTTGCGACTGCGCAAGTGTGGCTATCTGCAAATTCTGCAATTTCTGCAATTGCTCCAGAGATAAGTGCGCCCCCGCCAGCAACGATCAATGGACGTTTTGCAGTGCTAAAGATTTTGGCCGCTGCTTGTACATCTTCAGGATCGGGCGCGGTGCGAAAGGCTGGATAGCTACCAAACCGAGAGATTGCTTCCTTTGGTTGCAGTAGTTCTAACATCTCTGAGGGTAATTTTGAGTCGAGAATATCTTGCGGTAAAAAGAGGACTGTCGGGCCGGGGCGACCAGTGGTGGCTTGCTGGAAAGCTTGGCGAACCAGAGCTGGCATTGCTTGCAAACTAGGGACGGTGGCATACCACTTTGAAACGGGCGCTAAGAGATTAACTTGATCCATAGCCTGAGATGCGGCTGAACGATATTGGTGCAGGGTTAGATTCGCAGGAAGTGCGCTGACAAGGGCAACTATTGGAATCGATGCACCAAACGCTTCTCCCAATCCAGCCGGTAAATTTGCCGCTCCAGGTCCCACGGTTGCATCACATACTCCGACTTTGCCAGTGGCTCGTGCATATCCATCCGCTGCATACACGCCAGTCCGCTCATCACGAACTAAAACGTGGCTAATTTCCGAGCGTTGGTCGATGCCGTCGTAGAGTGCATAGGTTTGACCGCCAGGAAGTCCAAAAACATATTTAACGCCGTGGTCAACAAGTAATGCCGTGAGCAGCGCGCCTCCATGTGTGTGATTGATCTCCACGTTCCGACGCTCCTCTTTGTGCAATCGATTGCACTCAGTTTAGGGGGGATTACCGCTAAGTCAAGGGTTTTCTTAGAAATGGACCGACAGTGGTGGAAAATTTCCCAATCTATATTGAAGGTGATCTCCAGAATTTAGCGCAATGGGTGGAACTATCGACCCAACGATGAGAAATTCACCACTCTTTATACCGCCTGATAGTTCCCCGACTACATCAGCGCAGTGAGTGACCAGATCTGGAATCTTGCCGATCAGCTCTTCAAGCTCTGTAACTACAACTTCACTGCCATCTGGCATAACAACCTGCGCGACTAGTCCGCTTATGTCCCCAGCGCTTCTCGATTCATCTTGAGCTCCTAGTATGTAATGTCTTTGAAATATATCTGAGGCTAATATTTTTGCCGGATCCGTGGGAGCAAACTCAAGATCAGCCAATTCAATGGCGGGACCGATTGCAAAAACTGAATCCATGACAAAGCTTTGGCTCGCCCCGCGTGGAATATCCCGTCCAAAGTACAAAGCTATCTCGGTCTCTCCAACCGGCTTAACCCAATTGCTTATGTCAACAGTTGCACCATTTGTTAAGGCTCGCTCCGCTAATAGATAGCCAGTTAAAGGGGCATCAATCTCCAGATTGTGCAGACCCATAGGTGAACCAAAGCCCAGCTTCCAGCCAACTTGCTTGTTACGAGCACCCAAGTCAAAGATCAGTTTACTTTTAAGGGCGGCATATCCCGAGGTGAGACGAGGATCTTCTCGCCACTTACTGGTGATGATTGTCGCGATCCGCTTCGTAGCCCGAGTCTTCAAGTGAGCCCGCTCCACTCCATCCCCATGCAAGAACGGCATCATGGTCAGAAGTATTCTTGAATCCATGCCAATGTCCGCGGGGTATTAATACGAAGTCACCTTTATGGGCCGCTCGTTCACCATCATTTGTGTACATGATTCCATCACCCTCAATCACGATCCAAAATTCTTCGCAATTGGCATGTCTATGACGGTCGTGCATCGCACCTGGAGGCATAACGGTCCAACCAACCAACAGATTATCAGAGCCCGCCTTTGCCTTATCGATTGCAAACTGCACTTGCATATTGATCCAGCCCTCATCTCGGCGTAGACCTTCGACGATTGGAACATCCTTGAGGTTAGCAACATATAGATCTGGCTTCATGACGTGATTCCTCCCATGCGTAGATAAGCTTCATGTGCAACAACAAAGTCCTGATGGCCCAACCCCATACCGCGGCAAATATTCATAATGTCGTTTGCTGACGAAGCAATGGGAAGCGCCATGCTTAATCTGCGTCCCTGTTCGAGAACCAAAGTCATGTCTTTCTGTTGCACCGCGACATCCGCTAAAGGTTTAGCAGGCATTTTGCCTTCCAAGATAAATGGCCCTCGATATCCCAAGACGGGAGAGGCAGCAACGCTATTTAGAATTGCATTCACCATCACTTCGCGATCAACTCCACCTTTCTCGGCAAGGGCAACCGCTTCACCAAATGCAATCACCTCAATCATGAGAAGAGCATTTATAGAAAGTTTCGCTTGGGTTGCCAATCCGCTGCTCCCTATATAGGTAGCCTTTGCGCCAATATCAAGAAGAACTTTTTCGATACGGGGGAAAACTTCCTGATCTCCGCCGATCATAAGGGATGCTTTTCCTTGCGCAATGGTTATCGGGCTTCCAGATATCGGTGCATCAACCATCGTCTTACCTGCAGACTTAAAAGTTGAGTGAACTTCGCGACTCACTTCGGGTTCAATGGTGCTCATATCTAAATAAACAGCGGTATCCGCTATTCCATGAATGACGCCATCATCACCTAAGGCGACCTCCTTGACCGCGGCCCCATTTGTAACGATTGAAAATATGAAATCAGAGGTACTGGCTATCGATGCTGGGCAGTCGCCAGTTTTCATGCCAAGTGATTTCAGTTCGGCATCCTTGCCCGGTGACCGATTCCACCCAGTGACTTCATGACCGGCGGCGATAAGTCGCGGGACAATTACTTGACCCATATCGCCAAGTCCTAAAAATCCAATGTGAGCCATTGCGGGAACATAACAGGGTAATTGCCCCCTGGGTAGGGCTTCCCAATTTTGCCAATTTCGTATAAATTCCAACCCCGCAATCGATTGCAAGGATGGCTTCTCATGGATGAGTACATAGCTTCAGCGAAAGCCCACTGGGCACCACGTTTTACCGCCAATGGAGTTCCCGCTGTTGATTTTGAGCGAGTTACCAAAGATCTGCAGTCTTGGGATGAATGGTGTGCTGCATTCTCCAAAGGGGCAGAACTCTATGAAGAGTTAGGTGCTGCCGCTTTAGCGAAGAAGCATCACAAATCTGCTGGCGCGCACTACAGCACCGCCGCCGCCTTTTATCATTTTGCAAAGTTCGTCTTCGTTCGACATTACGAGGAGATGAAGGTTGCGCACATGAACGCGGTTCGTTGCCGAAATATCGCAATTAAGTACATCGAATTCCCTGGCGAACGGATTGAGATTCCATTCGAAGGTGCCAAGATGGTTGGAATTTTACGTAAGCCTAACGGCGAAGGCCCTTTTCCGATCGTGATTTTGGTTCCAGGTTTAGATTCAACTAAAGAAGAATTTCTGCCAACCGAAAACTTATTTCTGGAACGCGGGATGGCTATTTTAAGCATTGACGGCCCAGGTCAGGGTGAAGCGGAGTACGACCTACCGATTCGCGCAGATTGGGAAGTACCAGGAAGGGCAATCGTCGACTACCTAGAAACACGTTCTGATGTTGATCCAGAAAAGATCGCAGTCTGGGGTGTGAGCCTGGGTGGGTATTACGCACCTCGCTTTGCTTCTGGAGATCCTCGTATTAAGGCTTGCGTATCACTCTGCGGTCCGTACAACCTAGGAAAGATTTGGGATCAACTTCCAGATCTCACACGTGAAACCTATACAGTGCGCTCTTTCTCTAAAAATCAGGAAGAGGCTCAAAAGCATGCGCTCAACCTCACCAATGAGGGGCGCTTTGATTTAATCAAGTGTCCAACCTTGATCGTCGCTGGAAAGGTTGATCGCCTCTTTCCTTGGCAAGATGCAGTAAAAGTTCACGAAGCGACAAAATCTGTTAGTGAGTTATTGCTTCTAGAGCGAGGCAATCATGGGTGCGCCAATGTCCCCAATGAACATCGCTACTTCACCGCCGATTGGATGGCAGAGAAGTTAGGGCTTGCTGCCAATCTCTAAAACGCTATTTATTAACCAGACCTGCAGTTGTCTCGCCCATGTAGGTCTGGTGGTCAATGTTGAGGATTCTGATCCAACTCTGCTGGCCGAAGGTGAGCGCAATAAAGCAGCCCAATTCAACAATTTCAGGTTCACTGAAGTGCGAATGCAGCCGGGCCCAAAAGGCATCGTCTAAATCTAACCGCCAAGCGATTGCTTCCGCATAGGCAAGAGCGGCCTTCTGGCGATCATCGTATTTATCTGAAGCTTCAAAGTTAAGTAGGTCGTCGTACTTCATTTCCAGCAGACCCTCGGTTGATGCTTTCTCGCTCCGCTGGTTTCCACAGAATTCGCACTTCACGGTGCGCGAGATGTAAACCCGGCACAACTCTTTGATCGAATGTTCGCAGACCCCATGGTAAAAAATATCTTGCCAGCTATTTGCAAAAGCCCAGAAGGCATTTGGCGCATGGGCTCGTATGGCGCTGCTCTCTGGCCTTGGAGTGCCTTCAGTGGCGCAGCGTTGCATTTCTGCCTGCATTGGAGCGTCCATCTTTTCATATGGATAAAAAGAGATTCTCTGCTTGTTCTCCATGGCGCTCTCCTATTTTAGATATCGGTCTAAGTAAGAAATTACATTATTTATTGCTGACTTCTGTACTTCATCCACTTCTATTATGCCTGTTTCGTTCTTAACCGGGAAGATATATCCGTGTAATGGGTGATCATAACTAACCCACTCCGCATCTTTCTTAGCTTCCGCCAATAGCTCGTAACTCACTCTAAAAATTCCTTGCAAAGGATCTTCATCGCGACCCATCACCAGCATAGGAATATCAATCTCTGCAACCCGGCTCTTTGCCAGCGTTTCATCAATTCGAGTGCGCACATACTGAGGATTGCTCATCACCATCTCTTCTATATCTCGCAAACCAGATTGCGGATTAACTTTGACAGTACTATCTGGATTGAGGGCTAAGAATTCGTGGTTCGCAGGTTCGCAGGCGACTCCCGCCTTTACGACTCCGGCATATTGCGATGCAATCTTAAAAAGCATCTCTCCTGCGTGACTTACGCCGACATGGCCACAGCGTTCGCTATCAATTCTAAGATCTGCTTTTACATTCTCGATAATTGAAATCTCGTCTTCGTACTCTAACGGAGAACGATTCATCAACTGCATTCCCTGCCGTACATCTACTTTGAGAGCACCGCCGTTGTGATACCCCAGTTCGACCTCGGCACGGTACCTTCCCCAAGCACAGGCATAACCCGCTTCTAATAAGCGATCCATAATGTAGCTAAAGCGTTCTATTCGATCTTCCAGCCACTCAAAGCCAACACCGCCATTGCCATACGCAAGAAAAATAAATGGGAATGGTCCAGATCCTTCTGGCACGCGCATTACATAGGGTACGTATAACCCATCCATGGTTCGCGCTAGAAAATATTCGGCAGGGATTGATGAACCCTCTATTTCAACTACTTTGATCGGCATCTGGGGGTCGAAAGCATGAGGCATCTGGGAAGGCTACTTTATTTAATTTGTTCTTACTAGTGTGCCGATATCGGCTAGCACGTCATCAAGTTCATTAGTTGGGAGGTACTTATTACGCAGATCAATCAGGGTCCGCAGTGAGGGCAGATCCATCTGCCCACCTCGCACTAAACCATGTGTTGGATCGATCAAGGTGTAGTAATGCTCGAGCGCTAGCTCCTCCGCAAGTTGCAGATTCTTCTGGGCAATTTCCATGATAAGTGCGGCATGTTGACCACCCAATACTTCACGAACGACGAGATCTAATACTTCCCTCAACATAAGCTCGACGGGTGAAGGTTCGCCAATGACCGAAAGAACGGTGCCAATATAGGGACCGATCGTCGAAATATCTGCGATCTTTCGTGCTCCTTGCGAAATAGCCTTGATTTCATTTCCCGCATTAAGGATTGTGGAATCTACTTTTCCCGCAACAAGGTCAACTCGTCTCTTGGGAGTTGAACCAAGGAGATCGATGGAATAACTTTCACGGGCAATTCCTTGTTGCGCAAGCAGTTCAAATCCGACAAAGGCGAAACCGGAGGTGGGGACATCGACCCCCAGGGTAGAAGGCGTTAATACCAGGTTGGGTGCATAACAGAGTGAGAGTCCAAGTCCCCGATCTATCGCTCCAATAATTCTTACATCAAGTTTTCGCGCCAATGGATTTTTGCTCAAATAGCGATAGGCCAGGACATTATCAGGACTTGTGATTAGTACATCTATTGCTGAGCTCTCAAGCATTTCAAAAGCGGCCGGGGATGAAGGTACCGAGATCTCATCGACTCGAATCCCGGAGTCCGCTAGATAGCCTCTGTTATGAGCAATCTCAATCAAAATAGATCTGGTGAAGGTTCCAACTCCGATTGAGTTCATAAAAGTGATAGTAACTTGATTTGTATTTGAAATCTGGAGCTTCGGATTGTGGCTCCATAAACCAATTAATGTGGAACGAAGATATGGCTGGATAAGGGATAATAGCGAAGTGAAACTCCCATTCCAGATCCGCATACTGCTATTTGGAGTATTGCTCTCTGCAGTAGGAAATGGCTTGGTCTTCTCCTTCCTCTTTATCTACCTTCATGAGGTTCGGGGTATTCCTTCTGGCGTTGTCGGCCTCATCTCTGCTTACGGAGCGATTGTCGGATTAGTACTTTCTCCAATCGTTGGATCCTTAGTCGATCATTGGGGGCCGAAGCCTGTCCTATACACCTCGCTCGTTATAAGCTCTTATGGTTACTTCAGCATGGGTTCTATTCATGGGGTGACGAGCGCATTAGTTGTCTCAACTATCTGTGCAACAGGCCAGTCGGCGATGTGGCCGAGTCAGAGCGCGATCGCCGCGGAGCTGACTACCGAAGAGCAAAGACCACGCTATTTTGGTTCGCAATTTGCGCTTATGAATTTAGGGATGGGTCTCGGTGGATTACTCGCGTCCCTAGTAGTCAATATAAAGAACCCGCAAACCTTCGTCAATCTTTACCACGGTGATGGACTCTCCTACATTGTGTATTTCATCGTCATCCTCTTTGTCCGTGGAGTTGGACATCGCAGCAGTGAAGAGCGAGTTGAGAATTCCAAGCGCAGCGGTGGGTGGAGCGAAGTACTGAGTGATCGAGTCTTTGTTAAGTTCTGGCTCATCTCTATTGGTGCAATTTTCTGCGGATACGCACAACTGGAAGTTGGATTCACCGCGTTCTCCTCGATGGTGGCAAAAGTGCAACCAGCTGATATCGCATGGGCCTTTGCAGCCAACACCTTCTTAATCGCTGTCGGACAACTCTGGTTTGTAAAACGGATGGATCGAGTAGATCGTAGAAAATCTATCGCTCTCGCTGCCTTCTTTTGGGCGTTAGCTTGGCTGGCTCTTGCCTCTGCTGGAATCGTTCGCTCGCAGGCGCTAGCGCTTGTCATTATCTGCCAAATTGTCTTCGGTATCGGCGAAATGATCTGGTCACCGATCATGCCCTCAATTGTTAATCAATTAGCCCCCGAACACCTGCGAGGTCGTTATAACGCCGCCTCAACGAGCATCTGGACAATTGCTTCGATTATGGGGCCGGTTCTAGCTGGCGTACTTCTTGGTGCTGGCTTGCAATGGATATGGATCGCAAGTTTGGTTACCGGTTTATCGATAGTTGCCTTCGCGGTGCTGCGGCTGCACTTGCCTGAGAGAAATATAGAAGAGCGAAATACTGGAGCCTCGGGCCGGGATTGAACCGGCGACCTGCCCATTACGAGTGGGCTGCTCTACCACTGAGCCACCGAGGCGCAATGCGTAAGAGTACCCTGTGCCTTATGGAACTTTCTGCCATCCTCTGTAACCACGTAGAAACCCCGAACGGACTCTTGTACATCTCGGGTGGGGGAATTGATCGGGTGACTGTCCCAGCTGGGGCCCCTGCTCCTTGGCCGATAAATGTTGCTATAGCCGTTCAGGTCAAGGTCCCCTGGGATCTCACAAATCGCGATCATGTATTACTTATTCGCTTACAGGATATTGATGGGCAGGATGTTTTGCTACCAACAAGCCCAGATACCTTTGGGCCCTTTAGGGCTGAGATGAATTTTCAGGTTGGTCGCCCCGAAGGACTAGAGCCAGGTGAATGGCAGGTAATTAATCTAGGTTTTAATATGCCCATGCTTCCGATTCCACGTTTGGGCTCTTATCTTTTTACATGTGAAATCGACGGTGAAGAATTAGAACGAGCTCGGTTTAAAGTTAACCAAGCAAATTAATCGATACGAATTTCACCAGATGGGGTTTGGAGATAGACAGCAACAATTCCGGTGTCACCATCGTTTGTTGCAGGATCTACCCAAATAATCTCAACATCACCAATAGCCTCTGAAACTTCAGAACCGGCATATTCTTTAATCTTCTCTTTATCGCCAGCAAATTCAACTTTAGTAATTGAAGCAGTTGCGATTCCATCTTTAGATGGATGATCAGATGTAAGCCATTGAATAAAGAATGGCAATTGCTTGTCCTGCAAAATATCATTGACGCCGATCTGCTTCCATCGCAGGTCTGTCCCATCGGGCTTCATGCGATGACCCTCTGCTGCCGGGCGCCCAATTCGAGTTTCGATTGGTTTAATATCATCGGTTGATAAAACCCAAGTTAACCAACCCCCGCCTTCATTTGCGCGCTTAGAAACTGCACGACCGAAAGCATTGCTATCTGTAGCTGGGTGATCGAGCGGGCAGACAACTTCGAGGTAATGGCCGTTTTGAAGTGGGGCTGTAAAATTTCGAGTTCCGAAGCGAGGGTGAATACCGCCATCGACGAAGGTTGTTCCCAACTTGGAGCCTAGACGTTGAACGGTGTCAGAGAGTTGTTCGTGGCTGGTTACATAGGAAAGATGATCGAGGCGCATAGGGAAATACTGCCGTATCCCGAGGGGTGCTTTTTACCAACTGGAGGGGTTAGGCCGTGATCGCCGCAGAAAGGGCGGCATCGGTATCGCAGGTTATGTCATGGGTCGGTGGCTTTCCGGTCAGCAAATAGTGGTTCATAGCCTTATCCACGCAGGCACTGCCTCGATTAGCACCAGTATGGCCATCCCCATTTAAGGTTATAAGAGTGCTGTTAAGTAGCGCTTTGTGCAGCCCTCTAGCCCACTGATAAGGGGTGGCAGGATCGCGGGTAGTGCCAATAACCAGCAGCGGGTTGGTTGCTAGGTGGGTCAAGGCTGGAGCCACGACGGGTTTGGCCTGCCAGTAGAGACATGGCAGCCCCGAGTATGCGAGGTACGGTCCAAAAATCGGTGCGGCAGCGGCAAAGTTCTTCGCATCGGCCTCTATCTGACTCAATGTGCGTGGATCTTTGAAATCTAGGCAAGAAGTAATCTCGGCGATATCAGTTTGATTAGATACGTAGTGGCCATTCTTATCCCGCTCGTTGTAGGAGTCGGAGAGCAGAAAGAATCCAAAGGGATCCTTACTTATGAGCGCTTCGGATAAAGCCTTTGCCAACAAAGGCCAGCCATCTTTCGGATCATAGAGCGAGGCGGCAATTCCAGTTACTACGAGAGATTCGGAGAGTTGGCGATGGTTGCGATCCACCAGTGGCTTGGTTCGAGCAGTTTGCAAAAATGTTTGGATTTGTTTTATCGAGAAGGCCGAATTGTCGGCAACAAAAGATTTCAAAGCGGTATCAAAGCCGACCGCCTGAGCGATATTTTGATCTCGAACTGGAATATTTGGATCGACTGCACCATCGAGCACCATACGCCCGGTCGTCTTGGGATAAAGCGCCGCGTACAAGGTTCCCAGAAAGGTTCCATAGGACTTGCCGATGTAATTAAGTTTTGGTGATTTGAGAAGTATTCTCAGAAGTTCCATGTCGCGAGCGGTTTCTAGCGTCGAATAGTGACCTAATTTATTTCCCGCTGACATGGCACATGCAGAGGCCATTAATTTCGAAGAAGAGATCGCGGCGGCTAGATCGGCTGGGGTCTGCACAGAGCCATCTCCGCCAAGGAAATAATCCTCTTGTGGGTCGGTTAAGCAACGAATTGGTTGTGAAAGATTGACTCCTCGGGGATCAAATCCAATTAAGTCATAAACATCTTCAATTTTCGTTGAAACAATAGAATCAGCAGCTTCCACATATTGAATTCCCGAACCGCCTGGCCCGCCAGGATTCATGATGAGAGAGCCAATGCGCTGGGAAGGGATATTTGCTACATGCTTAATCACCTGTAAGGTGAAGGTCTCGCTATTGATATGTGTGTAATCCACTGGAACTTGGAACTGGGCGCATTGAAAGCCACTATTACAAGGAGTCCAATTTAAGGTTTGGGACTGAAGCGTCGCTAAAGTCCATGTCTGACTGGCAAAGGTGGGAGAAATAAAAGAGGAAATTATTAGAGAGATGGCTGCAAATATTGCGATTCTTTGTTTCATCGTAATTGCACCATTAACGCTTCCACAGCAAGCAGTGGAGCAGCGTTGCGAGAAAGATTGGTGCGCGTTTTCATGATTGCCTCTAGTTTCCTTAAAGTTATTTCCGATGTCGTATTACTTGCAACAATCTGAATCTCACGCTGCATATCGCTGTTGATAAGGCAGTCTCCAGATTTCATGCCACTTTGCACAAGTAAGGTATCGCGATAGAAGGTCGCGATATCTAGCAATGCTCGGTCTAAGTAATCTCGTACCATTCTAGTTTGTCTGGACTTTTGATCCTTCTCCAGCTCTTTGATCGCCTTAGCCCCACCCTGGACCATTCGAGTTCCCTGCTGCCCCCAGGCCTCTTTCAAAGCTGAACTCTCCAGGCCGTTCCTCTTCTCGGCATCGACTTCTGCTTCCCGCTTGGCGGCATCGACCAATAACTGGGCACATTTAAATGCCGAGGCGATATCTGTGATGGTTAGTGGAAGTTTCAAAATATCTGTGCGTCGAGTTCGCGCCTCTGGGTCATTAGCTAAATAACGAGCTCGGCCGATATGCCCCTGGGAGGCGCGCGCTGAAAATTCGGCGATGGGTGGGGAGATCAACTCGCTCTCTAAAAGTTTGGTAACGGCCGCGATGGACGGGGTGCGCAGAATTAAATTCCGGGTACGCGAGCGAATGGTAGGAAGTACATCCGTGAGAGTTGGAGCGCACAGTAGCCAGACCGTTCGTAAGCCTGGTTCTTCAATTGCCTTGAGTAAGGCATTTGCCGCAGATTCGGTCAATCTGTCGGCATCTTCAATAATAACCACTCGGTATTGCGCAACAGCTGGGCTCCACGATGCTCTTGTTATCAGATCGCGGACCTCATCGATTTTAATTGAAAGGCCTTCGGTCTTTATCAGCTCTACATCCGCATGAGTACCTTTAAGGGCAGTCGCACAATTTACGCAGCGATTACATCCAGATTCGGGACAAAGTAGCGCTGCCGCAAAAGCTAACGCAGTATTGCTTCGACCCGAACCAGGAGGCCCTGTAAAGAGCCAGGCATGAGTCATGTTCTGCGATTCATCTTCATTGTTCTTGGCGGCGACTGTCGCCTCTTTTAGAATTACAACTGTTTCATTCTGATCGATGAGTGAATCAAATACCGACATAATTACTTCTTGGCCTTTTCACGATTAATTTTTAGGAGTGGAATTGTAGAAACTCGTTCTTGAATCTGCCGAGCTATTGCTTCCACGCTTTGGGTTGCATCAACCACAAAATACCGATCTGGGTCAAGGTTGGCTAGGTTAAGAAATTCGCGGCGTACCCGTTCATGAAATGCCAGCGGCTCTTGTTCTAACCGATCGATGCTATCTAGTCTACTTAAACCGATTTCAGCTGGGAGATCCATAATGAAAGTTAGATTTGGTATGAGTGATTCAGTCGCCCAGCGCGAAATTCGAGCAACCTCACTGGGGAGCAAAATTCTTCCTGCTCCTTGATATGCAATCGATGAATCCAAATATCTATCGGTAATAACGACATCGCCGCGTGTAAGCGCAGGTTCAATAAGGGAGAAGACGTGATTAGCCCGATCGGCTGCATAGAGAAGCGCTTCAGCTCGTGGAGAAATCGCGCCTGTTTTAGGATCAAGTAAAATTTTCCGTAATTGCTTGCCCAGGACAGTTCCTCCTGGCTCTCTGGTAACGACCACGGATTCACCAACGCTCACAAGATACTTCTTAAGCGCTTCGACCTGAGTAGATTTTCCTGAACCTTCTCCACCTTCAAATGCAATAAAAATGCCTTTATGTAACAGGCCCGTAGTTCCACCTAGCTCTCCACGGAAGGCTGCCATGATGTCCGAGAAGAATGAAACGTTGGGACGGTCTTTCATACGCTTATATGAGAATATTCCGACGATCAAGCCGATGATTCCAGCGCCGAACATCGTGAATGATGCTCCGCTGTAATGAAGGTGAATGTTGTTAATAGTGAATTGATGGCGGCCTATAGATGCAGCAATGACGGGAGCAATGGCAAGGACTAGTACTAAAGAAATGCGAATAAGTGATTGCACGAATGCAAAAATTCGGCCGCGAACTTCATCTTCTACTTCCATCCCTAGCATGGTGAATCCAGTTACCCATGACAAGCCGGCGAAAGCTCCAAGAAAGATCGTCATCAACATTGCAAGAACCAAGTTAGAGACGAGCGAGAGAACTATTAAAAATGCTGAAGAAATAGTGAGTGAGATTCCAAAGATGCGCCGTCTAGAGAATTGCCCAAATATTTTTGGTCCAAGCCAAATTCCTAGGGCGAGGCCAGTGAAGACCGAACCGAAGAGAACACCATACGCGGCATCACCGGCGTTGAGGTCACCTACAAAGGTTCGGGCAAGTCCAATAACAGCTCCCGCCGCAAAAAAGGCGCCCAACATTCCAAGTATCAGACCACTAATAACCTTTGATTGAGATACAAATTTAAATCCGTCGATGAGAGACTTTCCGATATTGTCATTGACCGCGCTCTTTGAAGCAGCGCCTCGCGGAATGGTTTGTAATTGATAAACCACCCAGGCCGTATATAAAAATGAAATAGCATCGATATAAAGGGCTAGGTCGGCAGTAGAGGCATATCGTGGATTAGTGATAGATGAAAGGGTGGCTGCGATCCCAGCCAGAATTGCAAACATCAACGCGGCAACGGGAGCGCTGCCATAGCTTGCCAATAGAGTCATCTGGTTTGCAGATTCGAGTTTGTCCTTCGGCACCAGATTAGGAACTGAAGCCTCTTTGGCTGGTGACCAGAAGAGTGTGATGGCTTCAACGATAACGGTGGCGGTATAGAGCCAGATGTAATTGTGAACGATGGGAATCGAGAGGTAGAAGCCGAATCGTAAAATATCGCAAGCAATCATTAAGCGGCGGCGATCAAAGCGATCGGCGATCACCCCTGCTATTGGTCCCAAGAGAACGGCTGGTAAAAGACGGACGATAAAAACACCCGCGATGGCAAAGTTGGCTTTTTTGTAGTTTCCGCCGGCTAATTCTTGAGCGAGCGCTGTGGTGGCCAAGAGGCCGAGCCAATCGCCGAAGGAGGAGAAGGCCATACTCTTCCAGAGCTTTCGGAAGGCTGGGATAGCCAGGACGCTACGGGACTCCGATTGCGCTGGGGCCGATGGGTATGGCAGCGCTTGGGACATGGGTTAAGCCTAGACGCTAGCGCCAGAAGTGGCTTTGCCCTTGCCTGAGGCGGCTTTCTTCTTGGTTTTAGGGGCGCCAGTCGCTTTTACAGTCTTGCTGGTCAGGGTGGGGGCGCTCTTCTTAGCCCGCTTCGACTTCTTCTTTACGCGAGTTGCCCCACCGTTTTCAGCCTCCCAGGCCCGTCGACCGGCCAATAACTCCATGCCGCGCTCGAGGGTGAGGAATTCGACCGTATCCCCGCGGCGCAAAGTCGCGTTGGTCTCGCCATCGGTGACATAAAGCCCAAATCGTCCATCTTTCACGAGGACTGGGCGCCCAGATGCTGGATCAACCCCTAAATCTTTAGCAGGAGGTTTTGCAACTCCACGGCGGCGCACCTTCGGCTCTTTGTATATTGCAATCGCTTCATCAAGGGTGATGTCGAAGAGTTGATCTTCAGAGGTAAGAGTTCGAGAATCACTTCCCTTTGTTAAGTACGGACCATAACGACCGTTCTGCACGGTGATCGCCTCTTCTTCATACTCACCAAGAGTTCTTGGCAGAGACATCAACTTGAGCGCATCATCCATCGTGATCGTATCGAGCGACATTGTGGAAAGTAGGGATGCCGTCTTGGGCTTTGGCGCATCCTTCTTCTTGCGCGGCTTCTTGAGTTCACCAGTCTTCTTATCAGCAACCAATTCTGGTTCGGGAAAGATTTGAGTGACATAAGGACCAAAGCGGCCTGACTTTGCAACGAGCGGATATCCAGTTAGGGGTTCAAGGCCCAACTCACGTTCACCCGACGGTTTAGCCAATAGTTCAATTGCGACTTCCAACGTCAGCTCATCGGGTGCCATATTCTCTGGAATGTTGGCAAACTTTCTATTATCACCTTCACCTTGCTGAATATATGCACCGTATCGCCCAACGCGAATTTCAATGTCTTGGCCCATCTTCATCGTATTGATCTGTTGCGCATCAATCGCGCCGAGATCCGAGGCCAAAGCTTCCAGTCCAGGTACATCATCGTGGCCATAGAAGAAACGTGTTAACCACTCAACCCGATCAGCTTCACCATTTGCAATCTTGTCGAGATCTTCTTCCATCGATGCAGTGAATTCATAGTCAACTAGCTTAGAAAAGTGTTGCTCTAACAAACCAGTAACGCTAAATGCCAAAAAGGTTGGGACCAGTGCTCGGCCACGTTTAGCAACATAGCCGCGGTCTTGGATCGTGCTCATGATGGAGGCGAAAGTCGAGGGGCGACCGATTCCCAACTCTTCTAATTTCTTAACCAGAGATGGTTCTGTATAGCGTGCGGGTGGCTTAGTTTCGTGGCCCTCACAAGAGTATTGCTTGACACCAATAATGTCGCCGATCGCCATTGGAGGCAGGCGCTTGGATTCATCATCGGCCTCCACTGCCCCTTCTTCAAGGACATCTTCGTAGGCCGCTAAGAAACCCGGGAAGGTGAGGACAGAACCATTGGCACGGAAGTTTGCATTAGACCCCCCCTTTGTTGTGACCTCAAAGTCGACGCGCATCTGCATCTTCTTGGCATCGGACATCTGCGATGCAATCGTCCGTTTCCAAATCAAATCGTAAAGGGAAAATTCATCGCGACTTAGCTCCGGTGCTAGCTCTCCTGGAGTTTTAAATGTTTCTCCAGCGGGACGGATCGCTTCATGCGCCTCCTGGGCGCTCTTTGTCTTGCCTTCGTACACTCGTGGGCTAGCTGGAATGTAATCTTTGCCGTACAGCGAAGCGGCTTGCGCCCGCGCGGTGGCGATTGCTGATTGTGAAAGGGTTACCGAATCTGTTCGCATATAAGTGATGTAGCCATTTTCATAAAGACGTTGCGCAATGCGCATAGTTATTTGCGCACCCCACCCAAGACGCGAACCTGCATCTTGCTGCATTGTTGATGTTGTGAAAGGTGCTTTAGGACGTTCGGTGCGTGGAGACTCTTCGCTGCTTATTACGGTGAGTTTCGATCCAACCAGGCTCTGAGTTAATTCATTTGCAGAGGTTTCATCCAATAGCAAGATGCTGCCGGTTGACTTCTCTTTGAGCCCACCGGATTCATCAAAGTCATTGGTTGTGGCAACACGCTTGCCATCGAGTGATAAGAGGCGAGCGGTGAAATTCTGATCTGTCTCAGCTTTGAGATCCCACCAAGAAGAAGAAATAAAGGCCATACGCTCACGTTCGCGTTCAACGATCAAACGCGTCGCTACCGATTGCACTCGTCCAGCACTGATCCGTGGCATGACTTTCTTCCAGAGGACGGGTGAGAGGCGATAGCCATACAAACGATCAAGCACGCGACGAGTTTCCTGGGCATCTACCAAGCGATAATCCAGATCTCGGGTGTTCTTCGCCGCTTCTTGGATCGCCTCTTTTGTGATCTCGTGGAAGACCATGCGGCTAATGGGAATCTTGGGGCGCAATACCTCTATTAAATGCCAGGCGATTGCTTCGCCTTCGCGGTCCTCATCGGTCGCCAGAATGAGTTCATCAGCGCCCTTCATCAGGGCTTTGAGTTCGTTGACCTTGGCACGCTTATCTGGGTTGATGACATAGAGCGGAGCGAAATCTTCCGCGATATTTACACCTTCTTTTGCCCAGGCAATTTTCTTATATTCGGCTGGAATATCAGCGGCACGCTGCGGAAGATCGCGAATATGACCAACAGAGGCTTCGACCACATAGTCATCCCCTAGAAAGGCGCCAATTTTGCGCGCCTTTGCAGGGGACTCTACGATCACAAGCTTGATACCCAAATTCATCAACTCCTAAAAAGCCGAACGACGAGCAACTGCAATCACCTTATGCGATTGCGGTAGAAGCTCTCCTGTTGCGAACAAGGGCGTAGATGATAACAAGGACAGCGACTAGGGAGATAAGTGCGCTCTCGGCCTTGTGACCTCCAAGCGAGAAGGAGACGATTGCCGGCGTAATCAACAGTGCAACCAGGTTCATAACCTTGAGCAGAGGATTGATTGCTGGGCCAGCGGTATCTTTAAATGGATCTCCGACGGTGTCACCGACGATGGTGGCGTGATGTGAATCAGATCCCTTACCGCCATGATGTCCATCTTCCACCATCTTCTTGGCGTTATCCCACGCACCACCTGAGTTGGCGAGGAAGACTGCCATGAGAGTTCCGGTACCAATTGCACCAGCGAGGTAAGCACCAAGAGCTCCCACACCGAGGCCAAAGCCAACCGCAATTGGAGCCATAACAGCGAGTAATCCAGGTGCAACTAGTTCACGCAAGGAATCGCGAGTACAAATATCTACAACGCGTCCATATTCTGGCTTCTCGCTGCCATCCATGATTCCAGGATGCAAACGGAACTGCTCGCGTACTTCAACAACGACCGCGCCTGCCGCGCGTGAAACCGCATTGATTGCCAGACCAGAGAAGAGGAATACAACCGATGCACCGATGATAAGCCCAACCAAGTTACGAGGGTTAGCAATATCTAAGACCCCTTGGAATTGCAGATTGAGATTTGCGGCTGTTTTACCGGCGTCGGACACTGCTTTGAGAATCGCATTTGTAAATGCCCCAAAGAGCGCAGTTGCCGCAAGTACAGCAGTAGCGATGGCAATACCTTTGGTAATCGCCTTTGTTGTATTGCCGACGGCATCGAGTGAGGTGAGAATTTGTCCGCCTTCGCCATGGACATCGCCTGACATTTCAGCGATACCTTGTGCGTTATCTGAAATCGGTCCAAAGGTATCCATGGCGACGATTACTCCGACGGTGGTTAATAAGCCAGTTCCAGCGAGCGCAATAGCAAAGAGGCTAAGAACTATCGAACCATGACCCAAAATGAAGGCACCGAATACCGCTGAAGCTATCAAGAGCGCTGAGTACACTGCGGATTCAAAACCAATCGAGATACCAGCCAAGAGCACTGTTGCGGCACCGGTATTTGATGAGGCTGCAACATCGTTAACTGGGCGACGGCCGATCTCTGTAAAGAAACCGGTCAGAAGCTGAATAGCTGCAGCGAGAACGATTCCAATAAGAACAGCACCAAAGGTCAAAATGCGTGGATTAACGTTACTTGTTGCATGAGATGGATCTAAACCAACCAGAAGCTTCATGGATCCAGGTAGGTATGTGAAGGTTGCAAAACCAACAAGCACTGCAGAGATAATTGCAGATAAGAAGAATGAGCGATTAATTGCCTGCATTGCTGATCGATCTGTTGGGCGCAAGCGAGTAATAAAGATTCCGATAATCGCAGTGACGATTCCAATTGCTGGAACAATCAGTGGGTAGATCAAACCAGCATCACCGAATCCGGCCTTACCGAGAATTAACGCTGCAACCAATGTAACTGCATACGACTCAAAAAGGTCTGCGGCCATTCCAGCACAGTCACCAACATTGTCACCTACATTGTCAGCGATGGTTGCTGCGTTACGAGGATCATCCTCAGGAATATTGTGTTCTACCTTGCCAACAAGGTCAGCTCCAACATCGGCAGCTTTGGTAAAGATTCCACCGCCAACGCGCATAAACATGGCAAGCATCGCGGCACCAAAGCCAAAGCCCTCAAGTACATCAGGAGCATTTTCGCGATAGATGATGACAACGAGTGAGGCTCCAAGAAGTCCGAGTCCAACAGTGGTCATTCCTACAACGCCGCCGGTACGGAAAGCGATCTTGACGGCATTTGCCGCCGACTTCTGACGGGCAGCTTCAGCCACACGGACGTTGGCGCGAACTGCGAGCCACATTCCGTTGTATCCGACTGCAGCACTGAAGAGCGCTCCAAGTAAGAAGAATATGGAGCGACCGATACGAATATCGGTATGCCCTGGCAGGGCGAAAAGGAGAACGAAGACTATTCCCACGAAAGCTGAGAGCGTCTTGAACTGGCGATTGAGATATGCGGCGGCGCCCTCTTGAACGGCGGCGGCAATCTCCTTCATCTTTTCAGTACCGTCTGATTGGGCCAATACCTGGGCGCGCAGGCCATATGCAATGGCAAGCGCTAAAAGAGAGACTCCAAGAACGATAAATACATAAATTAGATTGGTTCCTGTGACGTGCACGGGTGTAGACACTATTTTGACTCCTCGTTGAGTTGATAGGCGCGGCGCATATTTGGTTTAACGGGACCTGAGGGTGAAAGGTTACACATATATATAAGGACTATTACAAATTTACGCGAAGTAATCGCTATCCTTAGCCTTCTATGAGCTTTATAAGCGTGACCTCAGCCCTTAATTCCAACTATTCGCTAGCCATAATCTTCGCCATCTTGGCGTTAGAGACCGGTCTGCCCTTAATAATTGGACTCCCGGGGGATACCTTGCTCATCACGGCTGGGCTCTTCGCCGCAGGGATCGGCAGCACCCATGGCCATCACCTCAATATTGCCCTCGTTGCCATCGGAGCGCCGCTATCGGCGATCGTCGGCTCTCAATTCGGACATTGGCTGGGTTGGCATTACGGGATCAAGATTTTCAGCAGGCCCGACTCCAAGTTTTTCGACCCGGGCAAGATCAAATCGGCCGAAAAATACATCACTAAATATGGTCGGGGCCGCGCCATCATCCTGGGTCGCTTTATCCCAGTTGTCCGTGGGTTGATTAATCCGCTCTCTGGAATTATCCGTGTTCCCTTTAAGACCTTCGCTTTTTGGAATGTCGTGGGCGCACTTATTTGGACCCAGGTTCTTATCTGGGGTGCTTATGCGGCAGGAAACACATTTGCTAACACCATCTCAAAGTACCTCACCGACATCATCTTGGTTATCGCCGGAGTTACCGTGCTACCACTGGGTTGGGAGATCTTCAAAGAGTGGCGCAGTCGCAAGCACCTCTCTTAAGTTACAAACCCAAATCAGCTAATTGAAAGGCCGCGCGATATTCCAATCCAGCCTCTTGAACTTTTGGCGCTGCGCCGCGTTCCACGATAACTGCAACCCCAACAACGATTGCTCCGGCTTCCTTAAGCGCATCGACCGCGGTGAGCACTGAACCACCAGTAGTCGATGTGTCTTCAACTGCAAGAACTCTCTTGCCTGCAACATCTGGACCTTCGATGCGACGCTGCAACCCGTGTGCCTTCTCTGCTTTACGCACCACGAACGAGTTTAGTTTTCGCCCTTGTTGGCCTGCGACATGCATCATCGCTGTCGCGACGGGATCCGCTCCCAAAGTTAAACCGCCAACCGCATCGTAATCCCAATCTTTTGTAAGTTCGAGCATCACCTCTCCAACAAGAGGGGCAGCAATTGGGTCAAGTGTTATGCGTCGTAAATCTACGTAATATTCCGCTTCTTTTCCGGAGGAGAGAATAACCTTTCCGTGAACTACAGCTTTATTAAGAATTTCCTGCTTGAGCGCTTCGCGTGATGTCATGGTGAAACCCTATCTACTCTTCTTTATAAATCATCACACTCTGCCCTGCGCGCTTTGCAATGGCTTTAGTTGGGTTGGCTGCCATAAGAGCATCCACCTCAGTACGAAGAACTGCAACCTCAAGAGCCATATTTGCTACCGCAGATTCCAACTCCATAATGCGCTTAATTCCAGCTAAATTGATGCCATCTCCGACCAAGCGCTGAATATTTCGCAGAGAGGCGATATCTCGGAGTGAATAGCGGCGCCCTCTACCTGAAGCGCGCCCAGGTGAAACTAAACCTATGCGATCGTATTGGCGGAGCGTCTGGGGGTGCATTCCAGATAATTCAGCGGCGATTGAGATTACATAGACCGCCTGGTCATCATCGGGTTGTGAATCAGTGGTCATGCTCCTGCCCTCTCTTTGAGGTCTTTGCGAGGAGATTCACTCTTGGTTAACTCTGCAAATTCTTGAAGCGCACTCTTCGCCTTGCTATCAAGTCGTTGTGGTACATGCACATCTACTGTAATTAGCAGATCGCCGGTTTGAAAATCCTTTGTAATTCCCCGACCTTTAACCCGTAAAACTTTTCCGTTTTGAGTGCCCGGCGCAAGCCTAACAGTCACATCTTCTCCACTAAGTGTTGGCACAGATATATCCCCACCCAGGGCAGCTTCAGTGAATGTTACCGGCAAGGTCATCAGTAAATTATTTCCGTCGCGAGTAAAGACTGGATGTTTGGTGACGTGAATAATGATAAATAAGTCGCCGGGGCCCGCCTGACCTGAAGATCCTCGCCCTTTTAGTTTTATCTTTCCGCCATCTTTAATTCCAGCTGGAATTCGCGTGGTGATTGTTTGATCATTAACCCGCAAATTAATCTCGCGGCCAAAAATTGCATCGCGAAATGAAATGGTGGTCTCGGTTTGCAAGTCTTGACCTCTTCTAGGAGCGCGACTTGCGCCGCCGAAGAGAGTCGAGAAAATATCGCTTTGGGAGCCGCCGCCGAAAATATCTTCGAAATTACCGCCATTGAAGCCACCAGATTGAGTTTGTTGTCCACCACGTGGCATGCGTCCTGTTGTAAACGCTTCACGCATCTCTTGGTATTCAGCACGCTTTTTATCATCGGAAAGAACTTCATAGGCTTCCGAAACCTCTTTAAAACGGGCTTCTAATTTCTTATCACCCTTGTTTTTATCGGGGTGTAAATCTTTAGCTAACTTTCGGTATGCCTTTTTGATTGCTGTGGCATCATCGTTTTTTGAAACGCCAAGGATCTTATAGAGGTCCTTTTCGTACAGATCCTTGGCGGCCATTTACTTCTACTTCTCTCTCTGTTATTACTCGGGGTCGGTCACAATTACTTGAGCTGGACGTAAAACGCGCTCCTTGAACCTATAACCTGGGCGCAATACTTTTGTAACTTGAGTCTCTGTAACGCCAGGGGATGTTTCGTGCATCAGAGCTTCATGAATATTAGGATCAAAGCTCACCCCTGTTTCAACAAATTTGGTTAGGCCCAACTTCGTCGTTGTTGCGGCAATTTGATCCGCAACGGCTTTAAATCCGCCAGAGAGTTCACCGTGGTCTTTCGCACGATCAATGTCATCAAGCGCTGCTAGAAATTGCGCAAGGACAAGGCCCGTAACGACTTCTGCGGATTCACTGCGTTCTTTGTCGATGCGTTTGCGATAATTCTGGAAGTCAGCTTGCAGTCGCTGAAGATCGCTGGTTAATACAGCCACCGGATCAACGTCGGCAATTGCTTCTGCGACGGCGGCAGAGAGCGCTTCTTCAGCGCTCTCTGCACCCATAGGTTCTTCTGTCATTAGTGCTCTTCTACAATCTCGGCATCCTCGACACCATCATCGGCCTTTGGGGCGTCTGTAGCTCCTGCGGCATTAGCAGCGTAGAGAGATGCTCCTAGCTCTTGACTTAGGGTCGAGACCTTCTCGGTAGCAGATTTAATGGCGCTCATATCTGCGCCAGCCAGTGCACTCTTAAGTTCTCCAAGAGCACTTTCAACTTCTGCTTTCTTGGAAGCGGTTTCGCCTTGAGACAGCTTCTCGTCATTATCTTTAATGAACTTTTCAGTCTGATAGACCAGCCCATCACCAGTATTACGAGTCTCTGCTTCCTCGCGCCGTGCTTTATCTTCTTCGGCATGGGCTTCGGCATCCTTGACCATGCGATCGATCTCTTCCTTGGAGAGCGAAGAGCCGCCACTAATGGTGATCTTCTGCTCTTTGCCAGTACCAAGATCCTTCGCGCCGACATGCAAGATTCCATTTGCATCAATATCGAAGGTGACTTCGATCTGAGGAACCCCGCGTGGTGCTGGAGCTAGTCCAGTGAGCTCAAACATCCCCAGGCGTTTGTTAGCGCTAGCGATCTCGCGCTCACCTTGGAAGACCTGAATTTGAACAGCTGGCTGGTTGTCATCAGCGGTTGTGAAGATTTCAGAACGCTTTGTAGGGATAGTGGTGTTCTTCTCGATCAACTTGGTCATAACTCCACCCTTGGTTTCGATGCCAAGTGAGAGAGGCGTGACGTCGAGAAGAAGAATGTCCTTAACATCGCCTTTGAGAACTCCAGCTTGTAGAGCAGCTCCAACAGCAACAACCTCATCAGGGTTTACACCCTTATTAGGCTCTTTACCGCCGGTCAGTTCGCGAACCAAATCAACTACGGCAGGCATACGTGTCGAGCCACCAACCAAGACGACATGATTGATGTCAGCAATTGGAATTCCTGCATCCTTCAAGACGGTTTGGAATGGGCCTTTGCAACGTGCCAGCAGATCTGCCGTCATGTTTTCGAATTGAGCGCGGGTGATTGTCTCGTCCAAGAACAAGGGATTCTTCTCTGCATCAACGGTGATGTAAGGAAGGTTGATCGAAGTCTGTGCCGAAGCAGAGAGTTCGATCTTCGCTTTCTCTGCAGCTTCGCGAACGCGCTGCATCGCCATCTTGTCCTTAGTTAGATCGATACCGTTAGCCTTCTTAAAAGTGGCAACAAGGTGATCCACGAGTGCTTGATCCCAATCATCGCCACCGAGGTGGTTATCTCCATTAGTTGCTTTGACCTCGATAACTCCTTCTCCCATTTCGAGAAGTGATACGTCGAAGGTTCCGCCACCAAGGTCGAATACCAAAATGGTCTGCTCGTGATCGCCTTTGTCGAAACCATAAGCAAAAGCTGCTGCTGTTGGCTCGTTGACGATACGTAAAACATTGAGGCCAGCAATCTCGCCAGCTTCCTTCGTGGCCTGACGTTGTGCATCATCGAAATATGCAGGTACGGTAATGACGGCATCTGAAACGACATCGCCAAGGTATGACTCGGCATCGCGCTTGAGCTTCATCAAGATACGAGCTGAGATCTCTTGGGGGGTGTACTTCTTGCCATCAATATCTGTGGTCCAACTTGTTCCCATGTGGCGCTTTACCGAACGGATGGTGCGCTCCACGTTTGTGACCGATTGACGCTTAGCGACCTCTCCGACCAAGACCTCGCCATTCTTAGCGAATGCGACGATCGATGGGGTGGTACGAGCGCCTTCAGCATTAGCGATAACGGTGGGCTCTCCGCCTTCCAGCACGCTTACACAGCTGTTGGTTGTTCCTAAATCGATTCCTACGGCTCTAGCCATTTGTCTATCTCCCTCTTTCACGCCCCTCTATGGGGTTATTGCCCGATTTACGTCTGGGCCTGACAGAATTCTCGTCCTTGAGTCCCAAACTGTCAAAAGATTGAGTCTAGGTGGCTCAAGTTAGAGTTACTCAGGTAACAGAGCCAGTTCAAGGATTATTCCCCACCGTTGAAAGAGGGTTAAGAGAGGGTTGAACTCGAAGCGCCAGGTTTTACACTCCTTTTATGAGTTCCTCGCCGGCGCCCAAGAATTTCCAGCGCCAGTTCCCCAACCCAAAGGAGCTGGCCCCTTTATTGAAATTTGGGGGGCTGACATTTAAACGGCGAGAGAAGCGGCTCGCTGGGGCGCTGACCGTTTGGGATCTAAGGGAGATTGCCAAGAGGCGGACCCCTCAAGGACCTTTCGATTACACGGATGGAGCAGCTGAGAGTGAATCGAGCCTAGAACGCGCTCGAGAGGCATTTAAGAATTTAGAGTTCATTCCCAATATTTTGCGTGATGTATCCAGCGCAACTTTGGAGCGCGCTTGCCTCGGTGAGAATTTCAAGATGCCTGTAGGTATTGCTCCAACTGGGTTTACTCGCATGATGCAGAGCGAGGGAGAGATTGCGGGAGCACGAGCTGCGGCAAAATATGGAATTCCATTTTGCCTTTCAACGTTGGGGACCACGACAATCGAAAACGTTGTAGCCGCAGCACCAGGCGGCACTGCATGGTTTCAACTTTATATGTGGAAAGACCGTGAGGCTTCTATGGCCCTCGTTGAACGAGCCCAAAGGGCTGGTGTGAAGAATTTGATTTTAACGGTAGACGTACCAGCAGCAGGTCAACGTTTACGTGATTATCGAAATGGCTTAACCATTCCGCCTCAACTATCCGCAAAGACGATTGTCAATGCGATTCCACGACCAGCGTGGTGGTTCAATTTCCTAACTACTCCAGCTATTTCTTTCGCTTCACTTTCGGAGTGGCCGGGAACTGTAGGAGAACTTCTTGATTATATGTTCGACCCAACGATGACCTTTGATGATTTGAAATGGGTGCGAGCAAATTGGAAGGGGACTTTAACAATCAAAGGAATTCAAAACTTAGACGATGCAAAGAAGGCTGCAAAGTTTGGGGCTGACGCAATTATTCTTTCAAATCACGGCGGTAGACAGTTGGATCGAGCTCCCGTCCCACTTCATCTTCTTGCCGATATAAAAGGAGAACTCAAGGGTGACATGGAGGTGCACATGGATACCGGAATCATGCATGGAGCCGATATTCTTGCCGCGGTAGCTTTAGGAGCACAATTTACATATGTTGGCAGAGCTTATTTATATGGATTGATGGCAGGTGGCCAAGCTGGCGTTGAAAGAACCTTCGAAATCTTGCAGGGCCAAATGGTGCGAAATATGAAGCTCCTTGGCGTTAATTCCTTAGAAGAGTTAAATCCAAAACATCTTCGCTTTCTAAATCGAACTTAATATGACTAGATGTATCTCTGAGGTGTGGGACTTAGTCGGACTATGAAAGTTGCCACTAGGCCACCCACTAGGCCCCCAACATGGGCATGCCAGTCAACGTTAGGTACGGCGAAACCAATCACCAAGTTGAGAACTAGATACCCAAGTACCTGACGATTATCCACGCCCATCTTCTTACCCGAGAAAACAATCGCCGCAAAGAGACCAAAGATCATTCCAGAGGCTCCAACGGATGGTTGGTTAGCCGGGTCTAACCAAAGCGAGGCAAATGAGGCGCTAAGGGTGGATGCCACCAAGATAAAGATGTAGCGAGTTCTTCCATAAAAATTTTCAACTATGTTTCCCAGTTGGAAAAGAACAAGCATATTCATTCCAAGGTGTAACCAGCTGGCGTGTGTAAGCACTACAGTAAAAACTCTCCACCATTCGCCAGCAAATACTCCATGAACCTGATTGTCAGGAAAGGTTGCCTGGTTAATTAGCAGAAGGTGTTCTTGAAGCCCTAGCCCACCCCAAGTAATTGTTGGAGCGTACGTTGCGACAATAAAGAATCCTGAAATAACAACAATGAGCGTTGTGGTTAAAGAATTCTTCAGGTTCATACTTTTATTCGGTAATAGTTACAGAATTAATCTTTATCGCTTCAGCTGGGCGGTCACCGGCACCAGTCTTCGCTGTTTCGATGGCATCAACAACCTTCTGTGAGGCCTCATCTTTAACTTCACCAAAGATGGAGTGCTTGCGGTTCAACCAAGTTGTTGGAGCAGCGGTAATAAAGAATTGTGATCCATTGGTGTTAGGACCGGAGTTCGCCATGGCTAGAAGGTATGGACGATCAAAGTTGAGTTCGCCATGGAATTCGTCATCAAACTTGTAACCTGGGCCACCAGTTCCGGTACCTTGTGGGCAACCACCTTGAATCATGAAGCCGGCGATTACGCGGTGAAAAATGGTTCCGTTATAGAAATCTTTTTTTGCTAGATCAACAAAGTTCTTAACGGTCTTTGGTACATGGTTGTCAAAGAGTTCAACCAAGATGTCACCCTTAGATGTATGAAGAGTTGCTGTTGTCATTGAGTTGCCTCCGCATTAGATGTTTATTGGCTTATATAAATATGGGAGTGGAGCCTAGGAGGATCGAACTCCTGACCTCCTGCTTGCAAAGCAGGCGCTCTACCAATTGAGCTAAGGCCCCATCTTTAT
>Ga0214252_1000215_pt1 | contig 28779 bp, 28 predicted proteins | sample TroBogypolimnion_47_FD_153090 | JGI IMG/M metagenome (GOLD analysis project Ga0214252, IMG submission 153090) | Freshwater microbial communities from Trout Bog Lake, WI - 13JUL2009 hypolimnion | ecosystem: Environmental > Aquatic > Freshwater > Lake > Hypolimnion/Profundal zone | place: Trout...
TTATGCAGACCAAATGAGCATGCCGAGCGCCCGTTCTCAATGGCATCGGCAGGCTCAAGCGCAGCGATATTCATAACTGGGTGCTATGCATAAGGGCACGAAGCGGCTCGCCAGGATCGATTTTTAACTGGAGTTGGACTGGACCACCAGAGAGCAGCCCTTCGTGGACACCCGCTTACAGTTGGGACAGATAGATGGAAGTCTTGGGAGGCAGATTACCTTGGCCGATCCTGATTTCACACCCCGAACTGTCTAATTCAAAGCTGATAACCAGCTGCGGCTCTAAATGATGCACCCGATTGAACTGCCGCCACCTGGTCTGGTATGCATTGAGCTATGAAGACCGGCGACGCGCAGCCCGCCTCAGGACATCAAATCTGGCGCTCGCCCGAAACAGCCAAGCTTTTCACGCGCAATGCCAATTTTGGTCGCCGGTCGTGAGAGGTTTCGATTACGTCAAACTTCGGTATCCTCAGCCATTTCCAGCGCGTCATCAACTTCGATTCCCAGGTAGCGAACCGTACTTTCAATTTTGGCATGGCCAAGTAAAAGTTGTACGGCACGCAGGTTTTTGGTGCGTCGGTAGATAAGAGATGCCTTGGTACGCCTCATGGAATGTGTTCCGTATGCTGACGGGTCCAAACCAATCTGCTGCACCCAGTTATCGACGATCCGAGCGTACTGACGGGTTCCTAGATGCGGGGAATGGTGTATTCGACTTGGGAACAGGAAGTCTTCTGATCGCAGTTCGGCATCCTTGATCCAGGTACTTACCGCTTCCCGTGTTGGCTCGGTAATCTCGAATTGCACCGGCCGGGCGGTTTTTTGCTGCATGATGATGGCGCGGGCTGCCACCCGGTCGCCGTGACAGATGTCGCGAACCTTGAGTTTGACCAGATCGCAAGCCCGCAGCTTGCTGTCGAGTCCCAAGTCGAACATAGCCAGTTCCCGGACTCGATGTTCGAGTTGCAATCGCACCCGGATGGCCCAGATATCTTTCAGCTTGAATGGCGCCTTCTGGCCCACGAGTTTGCCCTTGTTCCACGGTTCGTGGTGGGACTTGTTGGACGATTCTTCCATGATGAATTCCTTGTAGTTAAAAGGAATTGAACTCTCCCGCGTTTTGACCGAGACCGCCAGTCTGATTGTCAGCCTCTTTTATGTACTGCGATAACAGTTATTTTGAAAACCTTCAACAAAAGCCATGGTTGCAAATGCAGTTCCTGCGAAATCAATTGGTGCTTTTAGTAACACTCAGTGTGATATCATGAGACAGTTTTTGAAGAGTCTGGGGAGTCTGATTTGCGAGTTTTCAGGAATGCATGGTTTGGGCGCTTTGCCCGCAAAGAGAAGATCTCGGCTGAGTCGCTCTGGGAAGCCGTGGAGCGTGCAAATAAGGGCTTGATCGATGCTGATCTCGGTGGCGGCGTCATCAAGCAACGCATTTCACGCCCAGGTGCGGGCAAGTCTAGCGGCTACCGCAGCATTGTGATCTACCGTAAAGACGACAAGGCGTTTTTTGTCTTTGGCTTTCCTAAGAATGCGCAGGGCAACATCCGAAATGATGAGGAAGATCAGTTTAAGAAAGCGGCCAAGATCACATTGGCTTTGACGGACGAGCAAATTTGTTTGCTTATTGCAAATGGCCAGTTTGAGGAGGTTTCCAAAGATGACTAAAAAATACCGTAGTGATGCTTTTGCGGCCATCCACGAAACAATGGAGGGTCTGCATGAGATTGGTGCAATCGACAAGCAGACGATGCGCGAATTTGACGAAGCCTGCCTGACGCCAGTGCAGGTGCTGGCCCCTGATGAGATCAGGGCGATCCGGCTGCATGAGCATATCTCGCAGCCCGTGTTTGCCCGCTACTTGAACGTATCGAAGAACCTCGTTTCCGATTGGGAGCGTGGCATTAAAAAGCCGGGCGGCCCCGCGTTGCGCCTTCTGACCGTGATACAGAAAAAAGGCTTGGAAGTCATTGCCTGACCAGTTCAAACACCTTGCCAGTGCCAACTGCCCGTAACTTGGCGATTTCGTCGTTGAGGGTTTGCACAATGGAGGCAAGCCGCGCCACATCTGCGTTGAGTTGAATATTTTCTTGCTGTAGGCGCTTGTTGGTCGCTTGCAATGCCAACAGGGTTTCGGCCTCTTTACTGCGTATGGCAGTGGGCTCACGTCCAGTGAGTTTTCGAATCTGCTCGGCTACTTCGGGGTAGGTGTTATGGATCAGGGCTGGCGTCACTCCTGCCTTGCGCGCCACGGCGCTAATGCTGATCTTCTGCTCGTCACTCTGCATGGCCTGCAAGGCGGTCATCAGCGCAGCGCGGCGGTCAGGTTTGGTGGCGTGGTTGGTCATGCTGGTTCATCTTTCGGGGGTGCAATACCCAAGTCGGCCAGAACGGTGGCGCTGCGCTCGGCATCCCGGCGGGCACGTTGCTGTACCGCCGGGCCGACATCATCGAGACTGAGCAATTCAAGCTGCTGCTCATGGATGCCTAGCCAGGTGTCAGCAAAGTTGTCGTCGATAACGGCATTTTTGCAGTCCACGCATCGCGTGGCCTCGTACAGGCCGGCGCCGCCACATCCTTCGTCCTGCGCCAGGCACCAGCCATGGCCAGTGGCGCGAATATGTATCTGTTCGGCGGCGCTGTTGAGCAAGGATTTTCGGTCACGGTGGGCTGTGGCCCGCAGTGCGACGATCTTGTGGCCTGCTCCGCCGCTCAGAGCTGCGGTGCCGGTCCAGGCATCTAGTAACTCACCCTTGTATGCAGTAAGTTCGGAGAGGATGTCGTCAAATAAGGCGCGGTCTTGCTGAGGATTAGATGCGTAAAGCTGGGTCATGCTCATGCTGCTGTGCTTGAACTGCTCTTTCAAAAAAATCAGCGATGTGCGCCCCATGCGGGACTCGACAAACAGGCGCGCGTACGTCCGCCGGGTTTGGTGGGGCGTGAGTTTCCAGCTTGTGCCGGCAGCATTCGCCAGGTCGGCCATGGCGCTGCCACAAACGGCAGTGGTGAGCACCCGAACGCGGTTGTGATTGGACTGAGACACGCCCAGAAAGAGGCGATTTCGATCAGCCCGAGCCTGAGCGAGGCGGGCCAAACCCTCAGGCGTGGGTGCGGTATGTTGCAAAGACTGGATTTCGGTGTCCAACTGCATCTGTAGGGGCTCGGCGAATCGTTGCAAGGTTGCAAGCACTTCGTGCGTGAGTGCGGGGCACAGGTATTCGACGGAGCCCTTTTTGGTTTTGTGCTCAATGCTGCGGACCCAGTGATAGGTGGTGCCGCCGCGTACTTCGCTGCGCCAAGCACCGTTTTTCAGGCCCAGGACTTCATCGTTGCGCATGCCGGTGGTGATTGATACAAGATACAGCGCAGCGGCACGCAGCGCCAACAGCGGTGGTGCAGTCGGGCGCATAGCGCCCTGATCACGGGCATCTAGCAGCGCTGGGGCCTGCGCCATGACCGTTTCGCAATGCCTGAAGATTGCGGTTTGAATGTCGGGCGGAATGAGCGGGGTTTTTGCGGTACCGCCTGAGCTGGCATTGCTTGCGCTGGCATTTCCGGTGATGCCGCACACGGCCATCAGGGTTGACGTGCCCCACGGATTAAACGTCAGCCCAAAGGCCGCTTCGGTTCTGAATGCCCACAGTAGATCGACGAAATTCAGGCGATTGAAGACTCCCCAAGGGCTAAGCCGACGCTCGTGCTGACAATGGTGACGGTAGTTGCTGATGTGTAGCGGCTGTACCTGGTCGAATCGGCTCACGCCCAAGCGTTGCAGCCAGCGCATCAAGGGCAGGCAACTGGCGACAGCAACCCCTTTGACAGTGATCCAGTGTGGTGGGTTCATGCCCGGCCGACCCCGGCGTGCCCAGGCGTAAAGCACCGCCTTGCAGTCGGCCACCATGTCTGTTGATCTATCCGCTGGCCAGCGAACGAATTTACTGCCTTCCCCGGCCCCAGGTTGGTCGATGAAGGGGCGTAAATCCCATACCGCATCGCCATAGCGGCTTAGCACATGTTCATTGCCGACGTCATCGATTTGGGCGCTGATGACGATCTGATCACGTTGCCCCGCTTGTGCTTGGCCGGCGCTGAGGGGTTGACTGGCCAGCAGATCCCATGCAGGCAGCTTGTGTAAAAGATCAGAGTGCATATCCCGCCTTCGACCGCTGCATGACTTCGATTTGCAGAGCCCAGAATCGATGGGGCTCGTCTTCGGCCAGCGCCTTGGCTTGGCTGATTAAAGCGGCCGGGAAATGCTGGGTCGTAAAGTGGTCGATCAGATCAATCAGCCGTTGGCGGTGGGCACGCCAGTCGTCATATTCGTTGCCTTTTGGAAAGTAGTCGACTTCTGCCTGAAGAAACTCTTGAAACGAGTAAAGGCGGTGCAGGTCGGGAAGGCTGCCGACGATCGCGTAGCTACGGCAGCCCAGACAGTGAACGAACTGATCACACAGGTGCTGCCCATCGCCTGGCGCCTTGTCGCCGTGCAGTGGGTCTTTGCAGCGCCCCACGGGCGTGTTTTCAAGCTTGACACTTGCATCATGCGGGCCACGCAGGGTGTCGGTGAGCACTTCGCCAATGAAGGCAGCACCTTCGGCACGGATTGCATCGGTCATTGACAGGTAGTGTCGGTCAGCCACGCGCGGGCGGTTTCCCATCAGACCGGCCACGGCAATCAGGTCACCGTCAGAGCGAACCCAGAGTTCGTGTGCCCTGCTCTTGCGCAAGCGGCCAAGCGTTAGCTCCAGGGCTTGGCCATCGTCGCCAAGCAGGCGGTGGCGTTTAACCCATTGCTTGATGTTGCGAAACAGCAGCTGACTCCTCAGAATCGCGATCTTTCCCCTCAGGATTGGTGCCTCGATCTGAAACAGCCATAGCATTTTGCAGAGATGCGGTGGCGCCTGCGCGCGCAATGGTTCGGTCAGGGCAATGACTTTGTTCAAAATGGCGACACCATCCATTGGCACCGTCAGACTTTCGCCAAGTGACTCGAGACGCCGCAAGGCATGGACCTGTGTGGTGGCACTACGGTGCTTGACTAGGTCAATGCGCATCATGTTAGGCAAGAGATGCGGCTTCAGGCTGTCGCGGGTCATTTCAAGCAAGGGCGTGGTGTTGCCGCCTGTTCGCAGCGCGACTGCCAGCAGATAGACCGTCAGCGCTTGGGACATCGCCTGGTCATACTGCCCGTGGTGAAGTGCAATGATGTCTTGCCGCAACGCGCAAGCCATGCGTTCCTTTTCGGCTATGGACAGAGGTGTTGCGCCCATCTTGGTGGAGTCGGAATTCGGAAAGGGGCGCGCAGGAAAAAAATGGGCGCGATCTGCGCGGATGAGGCCGCGCGCGATCATCGCCAGAAGCACAGCCCGTAGACCGCTGTAGACTGATTTGGCCGTCGAGCGTTCGGGGTACTGCAACTTGATCCAGGCGACGAACTTCACCAGATGCTGCGACTGCAGGTCGGCAGGTGTGTGTGGGCATTCGGTATGGCGCTGTGTGCTGAGAAACTCGAGAAATTTCGGCACCCCTGAGTAGCCGTAATTCACAATGGTGGCGATCTGCCGGTCACCCCGCTGCAAGAGATAGCGCAGGATGTCAGTACAGGCATAAACCCAGGGATCAACCCCGTGCCCAAGCCATTTGCTCAGGTCGAGTTGACGAACGTTGCTGCCGTTGCGTCTTTGACCGGTCGCCTCTCCGATGTCGATACATGCCGTTGGGGGCGATGCCGTGCCGGTGGTGGCCGGATCGGTTGGGCCGGATGCCCCGACAGCTGGCTCCAGTTGATAGTTTTTTCGACGATGCATCAGTCTGCCCCCGCCGCCTTGGCAAACAACTGATCGACGTGATCCTCATGAGCCAGGACCAGTTGCGCCTCAAGCTGGTTGATCAGGTGCAGGTAGACGGCTGTGGTCTGTACATCGCTGTGCCCCATGCGGTCGCGCACGTACAGCAGTGGCTCACCGGTAAACGATGCGCTTTTTCGCAGTGTTCGTAGCGTATAGGTGCCGTAGGTGTGGCGCAGCATGTGCGCACGCACATGAAATCCGACCCGTCGCTCAATCCCCTTCATGACTGCAACCACACCAGTGCGGCTATATGGGTTGCCAATTTCGTTGAGAATAAGGACGCCTGTGTCTGTCATTTCTGTGCGTTTCAAACCCTGACGACGGTGAACGGCATACGCGTTCATGTCTTCCATCAAGGACCATGGAATGTCGATGCTACGGGGCTTGCTGTATTTGAGCTCCATGTCGGTGGGGTTAAGGTCGACCCGCAATATCTGGCCGGGCTTCAGGTCTTTGCGCAGTCGGGGATTAAAGACGTATTTCAGCGGAAATGTGCGCGCCTCGCAGGAGCGCAGCCCGGTTCGAGCCATGAGATCAAACAGCAGCCGCTGGCTGTCGCTCAAGCGCGCCTCACGGCAAATACGGACCTGTTCGTCGGTGAGAAACTTCGGCGGGGACAGGTGTTCGCGAACCTTGACATCGGGTCTGGCCGTGACCGAACTGCTGTCGGCCACATGCGCGAGAAAGCCCAGTGGCTGGCCCCTTTGCACTTCGCGGTAGGCAAAGGGCACATGATCAATGTGTCCGTTTCGCTTTGCCCATTCGTAAAAGCGCACGACCAGACTGAGCCGCTGATTGACCGTGGTGGGTTTAAGACGCAACTGACCAAGGGACCAGTCGCGGTAGCGGGCAACGACGCCAAACCCAGTGGGTTTGGCAGGTTCATTCCATTGCAAGCTGTTAGCGTTGAGAAAAGCGAAAAAATCATAAAGCCAGCGCCCGTAGTGCTCCCAGGTGAGCTTGCTGCTGACGGCACCGGTTCCGGCGAGCGTCTCCCATAGAAATGCTTGCGCAGGCTCCAGCGGCCAGCAGTCGTTATCGAGCAGTAGCGGAAATCCTTTGAATGAACGACCTGCCCGCACCAGATCGTCGGTAGCAAAAACAAGCCTCACAGGTTCTTCTTCTGCAGATACTGGACAGCTGCCTTGAAGTCGAGGCACAGGCAGTGCATGACCAGGTCAATAGCGCCGCCTCCACCGGTGCCGGCACGAGTGTCAAAGAACTTTGGGCCGTTGCAAAGCAACTCGAATTCACGAGCGCCGAATCGGACGTGCCAACGCGTTGTCATCAGTGCGGTGTTTGGCGTAAAGCTGACATCTTCCTTGGCGTGGTCAGCCAGACGGGTCAGAACCCGCACAGCGTCCATCGCTCGCCAATGCGAGAGCACTGAGTTATCCACAAGCTGTCTGGCCATCGATCTCCTCCCCCGGACCCCCACCTGCTACTCGTTTCTTTCAGAAACGGGCTACTCGAAAACCGTCACCGCTCTGCAAGCAGATGACTGGCAACAGCATAACACGCTGCTAACAGTTTCATGCATCAACAACTTCCGAGTAGGCAGTCTGATTGATCCGATCGCTGTCAGGAATGACAAGCGGCGAATCACAGCTTACTTCTGCGCGGCAATGGTTGCTAGAAGGGCATTAGCGCCATTGTGGATGGATCCTTCAACCGGGGACGCATTCAGAAAAGTCCGGCGCGCTCCCAAGGCCAGATTTCAACGCCATGGCGGTTCTCAATTCTTCTCACCTGTCCGCGCCGATTCAAATTTGACCCAAGGCGGGTATGAAGGCGTCAAATCTAATTTACTGAACTGGCCACCAAAAATTTCAAGAACTTTCTACAATGTAGTCTCATTTGTATGTACGGAGCCGCACATGAACCTTCAGACCTTTAGTGGCAAAAGCACGCCCATTGGGAATTCCAACGGAATTCGCTTTGATGCAGCCTTGTTTAAAGCGCATCCCGAGTTTTTTGGTGAGGTCAAGGCCACGGTGCTGGGGCCTGGGCAAATGCTGGTGTCGGTGCTGTCTGCCGAGGCATCGCCTGCGAATGCCGTGGATGATGAGAGCAACCCAGTAATGCAGGCGTTTCTGCATTTTCTGGAACGTCAGATGACTGAACACCCTGAGTTGGTTGAGCCGATGGATGAGGCAGAGCTGGCGCAAATTGCCGCCCTGGTGGAAGGTGTGGAGCCAGATTGATGCAGAAAAGCGGATGGAACCTGTTTCAGTTCAGGCCCTTTGCCCAGCGGCTGAAGGCTTTGACGCAAGACGTGGCCAGTTTGGCCCAAAGCGACCCCGAAGGTTACAAGCAGCACCCCAAGACCAAGTTGCTGGCATCGGTGTACCGGTCTATTTCTGAGACGGTGCCAGCCAACCCAGCCGACATGGTATTTCAGCTGGGGCACACCCTGGGCAGGCAAAACGGCAATTGGCGGCGCGTCAAAAAAGGTCTGCCGCAGCGCTACCGTTTGTTCTTCATGTTTGCCTCCACCCCCCTGCAAGTGATCATTTATGCCTGGCTCAACGATGAGGACACGCTGCGCAAAGAAGGCAGCCGTACTGATGTGTACGAGGTGTTCAAGCGCATGCTGGGGCGTGGTGAGGTGCCGTCCACCATTGATGAGCTGAGCTGATTCAGGGCAGTACAAAGCGATAAAAATTTAAGGGGACAGCACCTTGCCAATCAGCGCGAAAGTACCTTGCTGTAGTTACATCTGGCTGTTACACCCGTTCCGCACAAAAACACGTCCAAAGAGTCGTTTTGCTTGGCGTAGGTTTTGGCGTAGGTTTTTGGCTTAAAAAGCCTGTTTTCATTGGTAGGCGGACTTCTGCCATTGAACTACACCCGCAAGACACCGAGTTTACTTGATCGGGCCCTGGCTTAAGCCGCCAGCGGCGTGCTGATGACGTCGATGCGCGCCATGACTTCCGGTGTCAGTTGCGGCAGGACCTTGATCGCGCCCAGGTTGTCGCGCAGCTGCTTCAGGTTCGAGGCACCGGTGATCACGGTGCTGACGGCCGAGTTGCGCGCGGCCCAGGCGATGGAGAGCTGGCTCAGGCTGCAGCCGAGCTCGGCCGCGATGACTTCGAGCTGCGCCAGCGCAGCGTTGCGCGCGGCATCGGTAAGACCCTTGACCAGAAAGCCCATGCCCTCGAGCGAGCCGCGGCTGCCGGGCGGCACGCCGTTGCGGTACTTGCCGGTGAGCAGCCCGCTGGCCAGCGGACTCCAGGTGGTCAGGCCCAGGCCGGTGTCCTCGATCAGGCGCTTGTATTCCTGCTCCACGCGCTTGCGATGGAACAGGTGGTACTGCGGCTGCTCCATCACGGGCTTGTGCAGATGGTGCCGGTCGGCGATGGTCCAGGCGGCGCGGATTTCGTCGGCCGACCATTCGCTCGTGCCCCAGTACAGCGCCTTGCCCTGGCTGATCATGTCGCTCATGGCGCGGACGGTTTCCTCGATCGGCGTCAGCGGGTCCGGGCGGTGGCAGTAGACGAGGTCGATAAAGTCCAGCCCCATGCGCTTGAGCGAGCCGTCGATGGCCTGCATCAGGTACTTGCGGTTGAGCGTGTTCTTGCGGTTGATCGAATCGCCTTCGCGGTCCAGGCCCCAGAAGAACTTGGTCGAGACGACGTAGTTCAGGCGCGGCCATTTCAGCGCCTTGATGGCATCGCCCATCACGCTTTCGCTCATACCTGCTGCATAGGCCTCGGCGTTATCGAAGAAGTTGACGCCGCTGTCCATCGCCAGCGCCAGCATCTCGCGCGCGGCCGCCACGTCGACCTGGTTGTGGTAGGTGACCCAGGAACCCAAAGAGAGTTCGCTGAGTTGCAGGCCGCTGCGGCCAAGTCGTCGGTATTGCATAAGATGCGTTCACTGGAGGTGGATGACGCCGGCGACTTTAGCAGAGACAGGGCTATACCCGCTGCCCGCCGTCGATGGCGATCTCGGCGCCGGTGATGTAGGACGCCTTGGAACTGCACAGGAACTCGATCAGGTCCACCACCTCGCTGACCTCGCCCAAGCGGCGCATCGGGATGTTGTTGTCGACGATCATCTGCGTGCCAGGCGACAGGATCGAGGTGTTGATCTCGCCCGGCGCGATCGCGTTGACGCGCACGCCCATCGGCGCCATGTCGGCGGCCATCTCGCGCGTCAGGGCCGCCAGCGCCGCCTTCGAGGTGGCATAGGCGGCGCCGGCAAACGGGTGCACGCGGTAGCCCGCGATCGAACACAGGTTGACGACCGAGCCCTTGGCGCTGGAGAGCTCCTGGGCGAAGCCGCGCGTCAGGATCAGCGGCGCGTAGAAGTTGGTGTTGTACATCTCCTGCCAGACCTTGAGGTCGGTCGTCAGCGAGTTGACGCGCTCGCCGCCCGGTCCTTTGGGCGAGATGCCGGCGTTGTTGATCAGCGCGTGCAGTTTCGAGCCGCCCAGCAGCGGGCGCAGCGCGTCGACGGTCTTCGTGATCTGGTCCAGGTCCGACAGGTCGAGCTCGACATGCGTGTTCTGCTCGGCGTGCCAGGGGCACTCGACCGGCAGGGCCTGGCGCGAGACCGTGATGACGCGCCAGCCCAGATCGCGAAAGCGCTCGGCCACGCCGTGTCCGATGCCGCGGCTGGCGCCGGTGACGATGGCCGTCTTCTGTTCTGTCATGGGTCGTGATGCTCGGGTGGGGTTCGGATTGTGGGGCCGCGTGCAGCCGGGTGCGCGGACAGTTCAGGCCGGCTTCATCGCCTTGCGCGTTCTGCGCTGCAGCATCTGCATCAGCAGGAACAGCGTCGTGGAAAAGACAATCATGATGGTGGCCACGGCGGTCAGCGCCGGCGTCATGCTGTCGCGCAAGCCGGAGAACATTTCGCGCGGCAGCGTGCGCTGGTCGGGGCCGGCGATCAGCAGCGCGATCACCACGTCGTCGAAGGACGCGGCAAAGGCGAATAGGGCGCCCGATGCCATCGCCGGCATGATGCTCGGCAGCGTCACGCGCATGAAGGTCACACGAGGCACGGCGCCGCAAGCGGCAGCGGCGCGCGCCAGATTGGGGTCGAGCAGTTCGAGTGCGGTGAGCACCGGCACCACAACAAATGGCACGGCGATCACGGTGTGCGCGATGATGAGACCGAGATAGGTGCTGGTTAGCGAGAGCGGTGCCAGGAAGAAGTAGGAGGCCACGGCAATCAGGATCACCGGCACGATCATCGGCGACAGCGCGACGAGCTTGAGCGCCTCGCTCCACCAGGCCTTGTTGCGCATCAGCCCGAGTGAAGCCAGCGTGCCCAGCAGCACCGACAGCATGGTAGCAAAAGCGCCGACGAACAGTGAGTTGCCCAGGGCCGTGAGCCATTTGCCTCCGCCCAGCACTTCCTGGTACCAGCGCAGCGACAGGCCCGGTAGCGGGTAGGTCAGGAACGAGCCGCTCGAGAACGAGAGCGGAATGATGGCGGCGATCGGCGCCAGCAGGAACACCAGCACGCACGCGCACAGGAACCAGTACAGGGGCTTCCAGGGGAATTTGATAGGCTTCATTCTGCTTTAGCCCATGGAGAGGGCGCGGCCACCGGAAAGCTTATGCGCGACGGCGTATAGCGCCAGTGTCGTCACCAGCATCATCAGGCCCAGCGCCGAGGCCAGGCCCCAGTTGCCGGTATCGGTGGTGTAGGTGGCGACAAAGTAAGACAGCATCTGGTCGGAGCCGCCGCCTACCAGCGCCGGCGTGATGTAGTAGCCCATGGCGAGGATGAAGACCATCAGCGAGCCGGCCATGATGGCGGGCGCGGCCATCGGCAGGTAGACGCGGAAGAACGCGACCACGGGTGGTGCGCCCAGGCTGGTTGCGGCGCGCATGTAGTGCGGCGGAATGCCCTTGAGCACGCCATACAGCGGCAGGATCATGAAGGGCAGCAGCACGTGCGTCATGGCGATCAGGACGCCGGTGCGGTTGTAGATCAGGGTCAGCGGTTCGGAGATGACGCCCAGGTGCATCAGCAAAGTGTTGACCATGCCTTCGCGCTGCAGCACCACGACCCAGGCCGCGGTGCGCACCAGCAGCGAGGTCCAGAACGGCAGCAGCACCAGGATCATCAGCCAGTCGGCGGTCTTGGCGGTCACCTGCGTCAGCAGCATCGCCACCGGGAAGCCCAGGAGCAGGCACAGCAGGGTGACGCTCAGGCTGATGCCCAGCGTGCGCATCAGCACGTCGATGTAGATTCGGTTGGCCTCGGAGACGCGCTCGATCTCTCCCTTGGCGTTGCGCGCCAGGTCAAAGGCCGCCAGAAGGTAATAGCTTGAGACGGGGCCGCGCGCGCGCTGCACGGCGGCGAAAAATTCGGGGCTTGCCAGCGCCGGATCGACGGCGTTGAAGAACTCGGCGCCGAACACGGTGTCGGGCACAGCCGAGCCCACTTCGCGCGCAGCGCGCATCAGGCTGCTGCGCACACCGCCCACTTCGTAATTGAGACGCCGCGCGGCGTCGGCCAGGGTGCTGGCGGCGCGCGCCTCGACCAGATCCTGCGCCAGGTCGGGAAACACCTTGGGCGGCAGCGCCTGGCCCGGCTGCCAGGTCTGCAGCACGGCCAGGGTGCGCGGCAGCGCGCGCGGCACTTCGGCCTCGCGCACGGCCAGCGACAGCAGCCAGACCAGAGGCGCCACAAAGAACACCAGCAGAAACCCGGACAGGGGTAACAACAGGGAGAATCGTTGGCGAGTGGACATGGCTTTTCAGTGCTCGAGGTTTACTTGGTGCCGGCCCACTTGGTCCAGCGCTCGGCCAACTTGTCGCCATTGTCGATCCAGAACTTCACGTCCTCGGCGAACGCCTGCTTATGGATTTCCGGGTTGGTCGGCAGTTCACCCATCAAGGACTTGTCGATCAGGGGCGTCGCCGCAACAGCGGTCACACCGTAGCGCACGTACTTGGGCAGCTTGGCCTGATTCTCCGGGCGACCCAGGAATTCGACCAGCTTCTCGGCGTTGGCTTTGAGCGGCGTTCCCTTCATGATGACCCAGCTGTCCATCGTGTAGGGCGTGTCCTTCCAGACCATCTTGAAGTTCTTCTTGTCCTTCTCGTTGGCGGCGGTGATGCGGCCGTTGTAGGCGGTGGTCATGACGACGTCGCCGGCAGCGAGCATTTGCGGTGGCTGTGCGCCGCTCTTCCAGAACACGAGGTCGCCCTTGATGGTGTCGAGCTTCTTGAACGCGCGCTCTACGCCTTCGGGCGTACGCAGCACCTTGTAGACGTCCTTGGCGGAAACGCCGTCGGCGATCAAGGCGACTTCGAGGTTCCACTTGGCGCCGTTGCGGATCGAGCGCTTGCCGGCGATCTTCTTGGTGTCGAAGAAGTCGGTCCAGCCGTTCGGTGCCGCCTTGAGCTTGTCGCCGTCATAGGCCAGCACCAGGTTGTAGATGATGGCGCCAACGCCGCAGGCGTGCACGGTGCCCGGCAGGTAGCGCGCAGCGCCGCCGATCTTGTTGACGTCAAGCTTCTCGTAGAGGCCTTCGTCGCAGCCGACTTCGAGTTCGTCAGCCTCGACCTGCACCACGTCCCAGGTGCTGTTGCCGCCCTTGATCTTGGTGCGCAGCACGCCCAGACCGCCGTCCCAGGCTTCGTCGGTGAGTTTGATGCCGGTGGCGTTGAAGGGTTTGAAGAACACTTCCTTCTGGCCGTCCTGATAGGCGCCGCCCCATGACACGATGTTGAGGTCGCGCGACTGTGCCATCGCCTGACTGCTCAGACAGGCCAAGGCGACTGCGCCCGCAACCGTTGCCCATACTTGCTTCTTCATACCCGTTCTCCTAAAAAATGGAAATTGTTCAAACCATCAAAATACCCATGCATCTTCGGGCCGAAACCCGAGCGACACATTTTGCCCAACCACCAGTCCGGGGGGCAATGCTCCCGGACTGACTTTTGCAAACCATTGCAGCGGCGCGCTGTGCGGACCGCTTTCCAGTGATGCGAGGCGCACCACGACGCGCCAGTGATCGCCTTGGTGAATCAGATCGACCAGGCTTCCGCTGAGGCAGTTCGGTGTTGCTAGCGCCGCGCATTCGGTCGCCACCTGAAGGAATTCGGGCCGCACGCAGAGCTTGACAGTTGCTTCGTTTTCGAGCGCGGTGGTGGCGCAGATGCGTGCCTGCAGGAGCTGTCCGCTGGCGGTCCTGACGCCGCCGGCAGTGCCGCCCGGCGCGCAGTGCACGAGCGTGCAATTGAGCATGTTGTTGTCTCCGAGGAAATTGGCCACGAACGGATTGGCCGGCGCGTCGTACAACGCCTGCGGCGTTGCCAGTTGCTCGATGCGGCCCTGGTTGAACACCGCGACGCGGTCTGAAAGCGTCATGGCCTCGGACTGGTCGTGCGTGACGAACACCATGGTGACGCCGAGCTCGCGGTGCAGGCGGCGGATCTCGAGCTGCATTTCCTCGCGCAACTTCTTGTCCAGCGCCGACAGCGGCTCGTCCATCAGCACCAGGCGCGGCTCGAACACGAGAGCGCGGGCCAGCGCCACGCGCTGCTGCTGCCCGCCCGACAGCTGGTTGGGCTTGCGGTGTGTGAAGTTCTCCAGATGCACCTTGCCCAGCGCTGCCGTGACCTTCTCGGCGATCACCGACTTGTCGACCTTGCGCACCGACAGCGGGAAGGCGACGTTCTCGGCCACAGTCATGTGCGGGAACAGCGAATAGCTCTGGAACACCACGCCCATGTTGCGCTGGTGCGGCGGCAGCGACTCGATCGATTTGCCGTCGAGCCGGATCGCGCCCGCGCTGGGCGCCTCGAAGCCGGCCAGCAGCATCAGGGTCGTGGTCTTGCCCGAGCCCGACGGGCCGAGCAAGGTCAGGAACTCGCCGGCCTCAATGTGCAGGTTCAGGTCGTCCACGGCCGCATTGCTGCTGCCGGGGTAGCGCTTGAAAACGTGTTCGAACTCGATCAGTGCCATCGTGTGGAAGCTTTCAGAAATCGTCGCTGTCAGCGGGTCAGGTACGCCAGCTGTTGACCCAGGCCAGCGTATCGGCCAGTGCCAGCTTGGTGCGTTCGAGCATGGTGTCGATCTCGGCCTCGGTGATGATCAGCGGCGGCGAGAACGCGATCACATCGCCCATCAGCACGCGCACGATCAGCCCATGGTGCTGGGCCCGGTTCACAAAGTAGGCGCCGACGCCGCGCTTGGGGTCGAACGGTTCGCGCTTGGCCGGATCGGCTGCGAATTCAATCGCGCCGATCAGGCCCAGGCCGCGCGTGTCGCCGATGATCGGATGGCCCTTGAGCGCCTGCAGCCCATGCTGCAGACGCGGGGCGACCTTCTTGACATGGTCGAGCACCTTGTCGCTCTCGTAGATGCGCAGGGTTTCGAGCGCCACGGCGCAGGCCAGCGGATGGCCGCTGTAGGTGTAACCGTGGCCGAAGACGCCAATCGCCGCGCTGGCGTCGGCGATCGTCTGGTAGATCTCGTCGGAGACGTAGAGCGCGGACATCGGCACATAGGCCGAGGTCAGCATCTTGGCCACCGTGATCATGTCGGGCTTCAGGTCGAACACCTGCGTGCCGAAGTTCTGCCCGAGGCGGCCAAAACCAGTGATGACTTCGTCGACCAGGAACAAGATATCGTACTTCTTCAGGATTGCCTGGACGCGCGCAAAGTAGCCCTGCGCCGGTATCAGCACGCCACCGGCGCCCTGCACCGGCTCGGCGATGAAGGCGGCCACCGTGTCCGGGCCTTCGCGCAGGATCGTGTCTTCGAGTTCCTGCGCCAGGCGGTCGACGAACTGGGCCTCGGTTTCGTCGGGCAGGCCGAACTGGTAAAAGTGTGGGCAGCCGACGCGCACGATGCCGGGCAACGGCAGGTCGAAGTTCTGGTGCATGGTGCCCAGGCCCGACATTGATGCTGCAGCGGCGGTGACGCCATGGTAGGCCTTGTTGCGCGCGATGATCTTCTTCTTCTGCGGCCGGCCCTTGGCGTTGTTGTAGTAGCGCACCAGCTTAAAGGCTGTGTCGTTGGATTCGGACCCCGAGTTGGCGAACAGCACGCGCGCCATCGGCACCGGCGCCCAGCGGATCATGGTCTGGACCAGTTCCGTCACCGGCCCAGGTACCTTGCCCGAGAACGAGTGGTAGTAGGGCAGGGTGGTCATCTGCTTGTAGGCGGCGTCGGCCAGGCGCTTTTCGGAAAAACCGAGTGAGGCGCACCAAAGTCCGGCCATGCCCTCAATATAGGCCTTGCCGTTTTCGTCGAAAACCTCGACCCCTTGGCCGCGCACGATGACGAGCGGCCCTTCTTTTTCGAACTGGCGCAGTTGCGTATACGGGTGCAGGTGGTGCGCCAGGTCGCTTTGTCCAGCGGCGGAGAATTCTGTCTTGGGGATGCTCATAGGTTCCAGTGTTTATTTCAGGATGTCGCCGATGCAGAGGTATTTGATCTCAACATAGTCATCGATGCCATGGTGAGAACCCTCACGTCCGAGGCCGGACTGCTTGACGCCGCCGAACGGCACGTGCTCGGTCGCCAGGATGCCGACGTTGATACCGACCATGCCGTACTCCAGCGCTTCGCTGACGCGGAAGATGCGCCCAACGTCACGCGTGTAGAAGTAGCTTGCCAGCCCGAATTCGGTGTTGTTGGCCGCGTCCACCGCCTCTTGTTCGGTCTTGAACCTGAACACCGGTGCGAACGGGCCAAAGGTTTCTTCCTTCGCGCAGAGCATGTCGGCCGTCGCATCGGCCACCACCGTCGGTTCGAAGAACTGGCCGGTCAGGCGCTTGCCACCGACAATCACGCGCGCACCCCTGGCCACGGCGTCGTCGACATGGCGCTGCACCTTGACCAGCGCCGCTTCCTCGATCAGCGGGCCCTGGTTGACGCCGTCCTCGAAGCCGTTGCCGACCTTGGCCGTTCTGACCTTGGCCGCGAACTTGATGACGAACTCGTCGTAGACGCCTTCCTGCACATAGAACCGGTTCGAGCAGACGCAGGTCTGGCCGGCATTGCGGTACTTGCTGGCGAATGCGCCTTCGACGGCGGAGTCGATGTCGGCATCGTCGAACACGATGAAAGGCGCATTGCCGCCGAGTTCGAGCGCCATCTTCTTGACGGTGGGGGCCGATTGCGCCATCAGGATGCGCCCGACTTCAGTGGAGCCGGTGAAACTGATGTGACGCACCACGTCGCTGGCGCACAGCACCTTGCCCACGGCGATCGAGTTGTCGGCGTCGGAGCTGATCATGTTGAGCACGCCGGCCGGGATGCCGGCGCGGATCGCGAGTTCGGCCGCGGCCAGCGCGGTCAGCGGCGTGAGTTCGGCCGGCTTGATGATGACGGTGCAGCCGGCGGCCAGCGCCGGCGCCACCTTGCGCGTGATCATGGCCAGCGGGAAGTTCCAGGGTGTGATGGCGGCGCACACGCCGATCGGCTGGCGCAACACCATGAGTCGGCGGTTGTTGTCGAACTGCGGCAGCGTTTCGCCGTTGACGCGCTTGGCCTCTTCGGCAAACCATTCGACGAAGCTCGCGCCGTAGGCGACTTCGCCCTTGGCTTCGGGCAGCGGCTTGCCCTGCTCGGCGGTCATGATGCGGCCCAGGTCGTCCTGGTTCGCCATCAACAGGTCGAACCACTTGCGCAGGATGATGCTGCGTTCCTTCGCTGTTTTGGTGCGCCAGGCCGGCCAGGCGGCATTGGCGGCGTCGATCGCGCTCTGCGCTTCAGTTGGCCCGAGGTTGGCGACATCGGCGATCTTCCGGCCGGTGGCGGGGTCAAGCACGTCGAAGCGGCTTGCGCCCATGACCCACTGACCATTGATCAGTGCGTCGGTCTTGAGCAGGCTGGGGTCTTTCAGAAGGGATAAGGGGGACGTGGTAACTGTCATGGGATCCAACGGAAAGAAATTGACTTGTGGAGGGAGACGGGCATGGTTTGGTATTGCATGACAGTGATGTAATGCAATATGCATGCCCGAAGTGCGGTTGGCACGCTGCTCAACTGGCCTGAACAGCCGTTAATGACGCAGCGATGATGGCCAGGCCCTCGTCGACCAGGGCGTCGCTGGCCGTCAGCGGCACCAGGATGCGCACGACGTTGCCGTAGGTGCCGCAGGACAGCAGGATCAGGCCGCGCTTGGTCGCTTCGGCGCACAGGCGCTTGGTCAGGTCGGCATCGGGCTGGCCCAGCTCGCCGTTTTTGCACAGCTCGATCGCCACCATGGCACCGAGTCCGCGCACATCGACAATGCAGCGGTTCTTCGCGGCAAGGGCCTTGAGGCTGGCCGTCATGCGCGCGCCCAGCGTCCGGCTGCGCTCGAGCAGGTTTTCCTTGGCGAAGATGTCGAGCACGGCCAGCCCGGCTGCGCACGACATCGGGCTGCCGGCGTAGGTGCCGCCCAGGCCGCCCGCAGCTGGTGCGTCCATCACTTCAGCGCGTCCGACGACGGCCGAGATCGGGAAGCCCCCGGCCATCGACTTGGCCATCGTGATCAGGTCCGGCGCGACGCCGCTTTGCTCGATCGCAAACCAGGTGCCGGTGCGCCCCGCGCCGGTCTGGATCTCGTCGGCCACCATTACGATGCCGTGCTGATCGCACAGCGCGCGCAGGCGCTGCAGGAACTCGGGCGGTGCAACGTTGAAGCCGCCTTCGCCCTGCACTGGCTCTACGATGATGGCCGCCACGCGGCTGGCTTCGACGTCGTTCTTGAACAGCGACTCGACCGAGGCGATCGAATCATCGACGCTCACGCCGTGCAGCGCGTCGGGGAAGCGCGCATGGAAGATCTCGCCCGGGAACGGGCCGAAGCCGGTCTTGTAAGGCGCGACCTTGCCGGTCAGGCCCAGGGTCAGCAGGGTGCGCCCATGGTAGCCGCTGGTGAAGGCGATGACGGCGCTTCGCTTGGTATAGGAGCGCGCAATCTTGATCGCGTTCTCCACCGCTTCGGCGCCGGTGCTCAGGAACATTGTTTTTTTGGCAAAGTTGCCCGGGGCCAGCGCGTTGATGCGCTCGGCCAGCTCGACGTAGGGCTCGTAGGCCAGCACCTGGAAGCAGGTGTGGGTGTAGAGGTCGAGCTGGGCCTTGACGGCCGCGATGATGGCCGGGTGGCGGTGCCCGGTGTTGAGGACGGCGATGCCGCCGGCAAAGTCGATGTAGCGCTTGCCCTCGACATCCCAGACCTCGGCGTTCTCGCCGCGCGCGATGAAGACTTCGTGGCTTTGGCCCACGCCACGGGGAATGGCGGCCTGGCGGCGCGCCATCAGGGCGGCATTGTTGAGTTGCGGTTCGCGGTGCATCAATCACTCCAGTCTGAGAAAAAAAATTTCGTGGCCACCGCGCAAATGCAGAGCTGGCTAAAGCCGGTACAAGCGCTTTTGCCGAATCCGGTCAAATACAACGGCAACAATCAACAACATGCCGAGCACAACAATCTGAAGGTAGGAGCCAATTTGGGCCAAGTTCATGCCGTTTTGCACCAATCCGATAAAGATCGCGCCCAACAGCACGTTCTCCAGTCGTCCAATGCCCCCGCGAAGGGAGACGCCGCCGATGACACATGCGGCAATCGATTCAAGCGCCATGGAGCCGCCCAGATTGGCGTCTCCGGACGCTGTTCTGGCTGTCAGCAACAGGCCCGACAAGCCAGCAATGAAGGCGCATAGGATATAGGCGCTGATCAGGATCGGTTTGACCTGAATGCCCGACAGCAAAGCCGCTTTCGGGTTGCTGCCAACAGCATATAAGTGCCGGCCCCAAGCCGAGTAATTCAGCAGGATAAACATCAGCGCCAACATCGACAGCATCATCAAAATCGGCACTGGGATGCCAAACAGCACGCCAAAACCGAAGATATCGCCCAGCGCATCCGGCAAGCCTGAAACCGGAACGCCGGCCGTCAGGAACAGTGCAATGCCAAAGCCAACCGATTGCATGCCAAGGGTCATTATGAACGGCGAGACTCCGAAGATGGCCACGCCCGCACCGTTGACGACGCCCATCAACATGGCCGCTGCTAGGCCGGCCAGGCAACCCAAGGTGATCACCAGCCAGATGGCATCCGGAAAGCTCGGAGCCAGAGCGCCCATCGCCAAGGCCGATACAACGGAGGCCAGCGCCACAATTGTCCCAACCGACAGATCAAAGCCGCCTGAAATCAGCGCTAGCATCTGGCCGAGCGACACCAGGACCAGGTAGACAGACTGGCGCAGCAGATTGATCAGATTCTCACTGGTCAGAAAGCGCGACGACATCAAGCTGAAGGTGATAACCGCTATCACGAGCAAAAAGGGCATCACGCCCCAGTGCAGAAAGATTTTCAGTATCCAGTCACGCGGCGATAAACGCGGAGCTGGAGTCGGCTTGCTTGCAGGATCGATTGAACTCATTCTGAATTGCCTTGGTTGACGTGATCGGCTAAAAAAAGTGCTTCAGGACGGCCGCTTCGGTGAGCTGGGCGCGGTCGATTTCGGCCGCCATGCGACCCGAGCGCATCACATACGCGCGATGGGACATGTGCAGGATTTCGGGCAAATCGGACGAAATCAGGATCACTGCCGCGCCTTTCTCACACAACTCCTTGATCAGGTAATAAATGGCGCTGCGCGTCCCCACGTCGACACCGACCGTCGGCTCGTCAAGAATGTAGAGCTTGATGGGACGCGTGAGTCCGCGGCCAAACAATACCTTCTGCTGATTTCCGCCTGACAATAGCGCAGTGGCGCGGGGAAGATTCGATGGATGGATATCGACGCGCCTTCCAATGTCGCGTGTCACCGTTCTTTCTGCCGACAGTGACAGAAACCCGGACCGAAAATGGATGGGCTGCTGCGTCAGGGCATTGAGCGTGATGTTGTCGGCGGTGCTGGCCGACAGCATCAGGCCCTCTTCCCGCCGATCGGATGGCAAATAGAAAACGCCGGCATTGAGCATGCGGCGCGGCGTTGGCTTGTCAACGACCTGGCCATCGAGCTTCACTGTTCCGGACTGCATGGGCTCGATGCCGAAAGCCATCCTTAGCAGATCCGATTTGCCGCAACCAACCAGGCCCGCGACACCAACCACTTCACCTTCGCGCGCGATGAAATGGTCAACGACAACGCCCGAGCGGCCGCGAATGTCGGTCAGTTCCAGAATCGCCCGCCCCGGATTGGCGGCTATGGAAGGATAGATCTTCTCGACCGCGCGTCCCGCCATCATTTCAATGAGCTTGGCTTCGGAGGTGCTTGCGGCGTCCACGACGCCAATGTGCTTGCCATCACGCAACACGGTCACCCGGTCGGCCAGGCGCTTGATCTCCTGGATGCGATGGGTAATGTAGATGACCCCAACGCCCTGCTGTTTCAGGCTTCGCACGGTCGAGAACAGTTGTTCGCTTTCTCGATCGGTCAGCGATGCCGTGGGTTCATCGAGGATCAGAATGGAAAGTTTGCCGCGCAGCGCCTTGGCGATCTCGACCATTTGCTGTTCGGCGCGCGACAGCGTGGCAACAACACGATGCGGGTCAATCTTGAAATTCAGCCGCTGCAGCAGCGCACTGGCATGGCGCGACATTTCCGACAAGCGCAACAAACCATAGCGCTGGTGAATGTGCTCTTCGCCCAGGCACAGGTTTTGCTCAACCGTGAGGTGCGGCGCCAAAGAGAACTCTTGAAAAACGGCGCTGATGCCTTGCTGTCTGGCATCAGCAACCGACGAAAACCGCAGCAGTTCGCCGTGCATGCGGATGGAGCCACCGCCCGGCGCTTGCGCGCCCGCGATGATGGAAATCAGAGTGGATTTGCCGGCACCGTTTTCGCCAAAAATGGCATGCACTTCGCCGGCCAGCAACTCAAAATTCACTCCATCGAGAGCCCGCACACCGGGGAACTCTTTTGACAAACCCTCGATGGACAGCAATACATCGCTCATCTCGGATCAACCTGCTGCCTGGACAAGGTCGCTCGTGATCTTGACGCAAAAGCAATCTCAAAAAATGACTTGCCCAAACCGCAGGTTTTCATCATTTGACTTCAAATAGCGGCTTGAATGCCGCGGGCGGAAGCACGTCGTCACGACGAATCTGCTTCAAGTTTGCCTTGTCGATCGTGACAATCTTCGGGCCCACATGCTTGATCAGATCTTTGCCTTCCAGGGCACGCACGGCCTGGTCGATCGACATGCGTCCTTGAATCACCATGGCGTCGGCGGGCGATGCCATGATGGTGCCCTTTTCAATGCCGGCATAGACGTCGGGGGTCAGATAGAACGACACCAGTTGCACCTTGTCCTTCAAGTTGCGGGCACGAACAATACCCTGGCTAACTTCGGCCGTGACGGCCGTTCCGGCGATGTAGCGAATGGCCGGGTTGGACTGCAGTGCGTCCTCAACCAGTTTGGCCTGTGCCTCTTTGCCGGTGTCCCCGTACATCGGCGCCATGACTTCAAGCGAGCTGCCCTTGACCGCCTCGGCAAAGCCCTTGTTGGCAGCCTCTACCCAACCGGCACCCGCTGGACCAGGAAACCATGCGACGACGGCCTTGGCGCTCCCTGCGGGATGCTTCTTGGCCAGATAGGCTCCCGCTTCCTGTCCCATCGTATAGAAAGACACGAGCGACTTGGCGGTCAACTCGGAGGAGTTGATGCCGTTGACCAAATCGATAACCGGAATATTTTTTGCCCGCAGCGACTTGACCAGATTGACCAGACCGTCAGCAGAAATACCCCCAATGACCACGGCTTGGCCACCACCGGCGACGCAGTCTTCGATCTGTGAAATCTGCTTGTTCAAATTCGTGTATCCGCCGGCTTCCAGCACCTGGGCCGAGACACCGAGTCGCTTAGCTTCCTCCACCACGCCATAGTCAACACCCAGCCAATAGGCATCTTTCATGTGCGGGAACGAGACGCACAGTTTCCATTTCTTGGAAGCTTTGGGCAGCGGACTGTAGTTGATCGGTTTTTTCGCTCCGGTATCGGAGAACGCAGGTTCTGTCTGTTCCGCTGCGTACGGGTACCAGTTGGCAGCCTGTGCTGCCAGAGAAGCAGACAACAAGACACCGGCAATCAGGGTGGGCGCGAATACTTTCTTCATGTAGGCTCCGATCTTCTAAAAAGTCAAGGTTAAAAAACTTCGCACCAGCGCGAAGGTGGGGAATACAAGCAAGACTCTTGCTTGTGTGAATCAGAAGAAGACTCAGGTCCTCAGCGCCGCACGCAGATCGGTCAGGCGTTGTTTGGACTTGGCGCGGGCAGCCAGCGCCTGCGCCATGTCAACTGCGACAAAGCGGGTCCGGAAATTGGGCTGCAGCTGGGCCACCAGATCCATGTCGGCGCTGATGACCGTGCCGATCATCGCGTAACCGCCGCCGGAGATTGCGTCGCGGTGAAGCATGATCGGCTCCAGACCGCCCGGCACCTGAATAGAGCCCACCGGATAACCGGCATCGACGATGTTGGAGGGGTCAGAGCCGGCGCCAAACGGACGCTCGCGCGCTGCGAATTCAAGGGCGCGACCACCCTTGAAGCGATAGCCGATGCGGTCCGCTTCGGGTCCGACGCGCCAAGTGTCTTCGAAAAAGGATTTGCCCGATGCCTCGGTCAGCCAGTGGAAATACAGACCGGGCAGGACCCGCACCTGCACCTCCTTGGCGAACACCGATTTCAGATGCTCCGGTAACTTTCGGCCGAGCTGCGATGGTCCGCTGCAGGCGCCGACCGGCAGCACATCGCCGGCCTGCAGCTTGCGGCCGCAAAAGCCGCCCATGGCGCCCAGGATGTAAGTCGAGCGACTGCCCAGCACCAACGGCACATCGATGCCGCCGGCCACCGCCAGGTAACCGCGCACGCCGTCCTTGAGAAAGTCGAAGCTCAGCACGCTGCCAGCCTTGACGGCCACGACTTCGTAGTTGGCGATGGCCACGCCGTCGAGCTTGGCCGGCAGGTTGGCGCCGGTCAGTGCGATCAGCGCGTCCTGCGTGAATTCGAGCTTGGGGCCGAGCATCGTCATCTCGAGCGCGGCTGCATCCTCCGGGTTGCCGAGCAGCAGATTGGCGGCGCGGAACGAATACTGATCGAGTGCGCCGGAAAGGGGAATGCCCAGGTGGTAGTAGCCCGTGCGACCGGCATCCTGTACGGTGGTCGCAAGCCCGGCTTGTAGTACCTTAATTGCCATACAAAGTCTCCGTCAGTTGTTGGTTGTAGGTGGTCGCATTGCGCAGGAAATCCTGCAGCGCGAACTTGACCGGGCGGATGAGCAGGTCGAAGCTGCCGTCCTGCACCTGCGCCAGGGCCGCGTCGTATTCCGTGCGGTTCATAGGCTTGAACTTGACGATGTCGCCCGGACGGAAGAACACCATGAAATCCTTCAGGTAGGGCAGACTCTGCTGCGGATCAAAGATCGGAGCCGGCGTGATGCCGAACATCTGATAGCCGCCGGCGCCGCGCACCGAGTAGATGCAGCTGAAGCAGCCGCCGTGACCGATCGTCAGTTTCGGTGTGTCGGTGCGCGGTCGCAAGTACTTGGGAACTTGGATCTGTTTCTCGCGCTCGACCATCTGGAACATGAAGGGCAGGCCCGCGACAAAGCCGACCATCGAGACAAACCAGGGCGAGGCGGCGTGAGCGTCGATGAATGCATCGACATTGGCATAGCCGTTGATGCGGGCGCCGTACTCAAGATCGGTCGAAGTCGGCTCCTGATGGCGTTCGCGAAAGCGCAGCAGCGTCTCATTGGTCCAGGGGTCGTTGTAGAACACCGGAATTTCGATGATGCGCGTATTGAGCTCCAGTGCGCTGTCACCGAGTTCGGCTTCAATCGATTGGAGCGTAGCGAGCAGTTGGTCCGGTGCGATCAGGTCGGGGTCGAAGCGCACCTGGTACGAGGCATTGGCCGGGCAGATCTCGGTCACACCGGGAATCTTGCGCTGTGCGATCGCGTTCGTGATCGACATGCCTTTGAAGAATGCTTCGAGCGACATCTCGGAGTTGAGCTCCACGAAGATATGCTCGTCGCCGCCGAACGAATAGCGTGCTGGAGGAAGTGACATGGGTTTTCCTTTGAAGAGGCTGGGACGTTGATCAATGTCCGGACTGATCCGGCAGCAGGGCCTGGGCCTTGGCGGCGGCGCGCTGCGCCATCCACTGCTCCAAGTAGCCGGTGTGGAAGTGGCCGCTCCTGACCGACGGATCGGCCAGCAACTCCTGATGCAGGGCAAGCGTGCTATGCACGCCTTCAATGCAGGTTTCGGCCAGTGCGCGCTGCATGCGCCGGATGGCGCAGGCGCGGTCTTCGTCCCAGACGATCAGCTTGGCCAGCAGCGAGTCGTAAAACGGCGGGATGGTGTAGCCGGCATAGACGTGGGAGTCGACGCGCACGCCCGGGCCGAGCGGCCAGCGCAGCGCGCTGAGCTTGCCCGGATTGGGCATGAAGTTTCGCTCCGGATCTTCGGCGTTGAGGCGGCATTCAATCGCCGCACCCTTGAGAATAATCTGGTCCTGGGTATAGCGCAAGGGCTCGCCCATGGCGATGCGGAGCATTTCGCGCACCAGATCGACACCGGTGACGAGTTCGCTGACCGGGTGTTCGACCTGGATGCGGGTGTTCATTTCGATGAAGAAGAACTCGCCGCTCTCGTCGTCGTACAGGAACTCCAGCGTGCCGGCGCCGCAGTAGTTCACGGCAGCGGCCAGACGCACCGCCGATTCGCAAAGCGCCTCGCGCGTGCGCTGCGACAGCGTCGGCGAAGGCGCTTCCTCGACAATCTTTTGCCGCCTTCTTTGCAGCGAACATTCGCGCTCATAGCAATGAATGACGTTGCGGCCATCGCCCAGCACCTGAACTTCGATGTGCCGGGCTGTTGCAATGAAGCGCTCCAGATAAACCGCATCGTCGCCGAAGGCCGCGCGTGCTTCGCCTTGTGCCAGCGGCATGAATTGACGCAGTTCAGCTTCGTCCTTCGCCACGCGGATGCCGCGACCACCACCGCCGGCCGACGCCTTGATCATGACCGGATAGCCCACCTCGGCTGCGACCGCGACCGCCACTTCCAGATCGCTGACCGTGCCGGTGCTGCCCGGCACCGTGGGCACGCCGGCGCGCCGCGCGGTTTCGCGCGCCACTGACTTGTTGCCCATGCATTCGATGGTTTCAGCGGCCGGTCCGACAAAGATCAAGCCCGCCTGCGTCACGCGCCGCGCAAACGCGGCGTTCTCCGAAAGGAAACCATAGCCGGGGTGCACCATGGTGGCGCCGCTGGCGCGTGCGGCCTGCACGATGGCGTCGGCATTGAGGTAGCTTTTCGCGGGATGGGCAGGTCCGATGTTGATAACTTCATCGGCCATCTGCGCCACCAGGCTGCTGGTGTCGGCGTCGCTCACCACCGCCACCGTCTGCAGTCCGAGTTCCTGGGCAGCGCGTGCAATCCGCACCGCAATTTCGCCGCGGTTGGCGATAAGTACTTTGTGTGTTCGGGTCATGCAACGCAATCTTCAAAATCTGGTGCGGGTGCTGGCATGCGATGTCCTATTCGACAATCAGCAGAACCTGGCCGGCTTCAACCGGGTCTTCGTTCGCGATCACATAGCGCACGACCTTGCCGCTTATTTCGGAGCGGACTTCGTTGAACATCTTCATCACTTCGACCAGGCCTATCACATCGTCGATGGCAACGCTGTCTCCGACCTGTTTGTAATTTGGTGCGTCGGGCGCCGGGCGCATGTAAAAGGTGCCGGGTAGCGGGGAAAGAATTTCTGCCATGGGGTGCTCTCCTGGTGTGTGCTGTTTCAATCAATTCGGGTCGTGAGACTTTCCGGTGCCGGTCTACTCAAAGTGGCGCGGCGTGCAGTAACGACGCAATTTGTATGCCGTTGCTCGTCAGGGCCTTGCGCGTCGCCTCGATCAGTGCCAGCGCGCCGGGCGTGTCGCTGTGTATGCAGATCGAATCAAAACGGATCGAGATGTCTTCGCCGTCGACGGTTCTGACCACGCCGTCCATGCAGGCACGCAGCGCTCGAACAGCGACGGTGCTCGGATCAAGTTGTCCCACTTGACGGGTGAACACGATGGAGCCGGTCTTGTCGTAGTTGCGATCACCATAGAACTCGCGCACCACGGGCTGGCCCAATTCCCTGGCCACCTTGCAGGTGACCGAGGCTTCCATGCAATACAGGTACAGGCTGGGATCGATGGCTTGCAGCGCCTTGACCAGCGCAATTGAAAACTCTTCGTCGACCGCCGCGCGCATGTAGAGCGCGCCGTGAAGTTTGACGTGTTGCAGACGCAGACCGCGCCAGGCAGCGAACTCGCGCAGGGCGCCGGTTTGGTAGACGATGTCGTTGAGCAGTTCGGCGCTCGACGCTTTCATGTCGCGCCGGCCAAATCCAACCAGATCGCGAAAGCCCGGGTGCGCGCCAATCCCGACGCCGTGCTGGCCCGCCAGCGACACCATCTTCTGCATGATGTTGGGGTCGCCGGCGTGGAAACCCGTGGCAATGTTGGCTGAGCTTATCTGCGCCATGATCGCCTCGTCCGCTCCGTCGCCAATGCGCCACGGGCCGAAGCCTTCGCCCATGTCGGAGTTCAGGTCAATTGTGTTTTTCATTCCTGGCCCAATCCTGTTCCCTTGCCTGATCCGTGCTGGATTCAGCACGGACGCTCTTCTGTGTAGGGCTTGAAGGTAAGTGGTCTCATAGGAAAAGGATAATTTTATTTTTCAAGGTGCTACTATTAATTTTTTTAATATCAGTATCCTCACAACGCGACATCCTGCGGGGGCCAGTTGCCATGCGTTTTTCACTGCGACAGATCAAGTACTTCACGGCCACCGCCGAGCTCGGGCAGATCTCACGCGCCGCCGTCGAGTTATCGGTGTCGCAGTCGGCGGTCACCATTTCGATCCGCGATCTGGAAGAGGGTTTGGGCTACAAACTGTTTTCCCGTCAGTCGCACGGTATGGAACTGACGGACACCGGGCGGCTGTTCCTGACCCGCGCCTACGCCATCCTGGCCGCGGTCGATGACGCGCGCAATCTTCCGCAGCAGATCGCGCCCGTCAGCGGCGAACTGACACTCGCCGCCACCTACACGGTGATGGGCTATTTCCTGCCGGATCACCTGCAGCGCCTGTCGCTGCTGTACCCGGCCATCCGCATCCGCATGCTCGAACTCGATCGCGAGACGATCGAATCCGGACTGCTGGCGCAGGACTACGACATGGCCATGCTGCTGACCTCCAATGTGCGCAATTCGGCGATCCAGACCGAGACCCTGTTCAGCTCACGGCGCCGCCTGTGGGTCTCGACGCAGCATCGTTTTGCCAAGCACAGCGAGGTCTCGTTTGCCGAGGTCGCCAAGGAGCCCTTCATCATGCTGACGGTCGACGAGGCGGACGACTCGGCGCTGCGCTACTGGCACCAGCATGGCTTCAAGCCGTCGGTCAGCCTGAACACGAAATCGATCGAGGCGGTGCGCAGCCTGGTCGCCAATGACCTGGGTGTGGCCATCCTGTCCGACATGGTCTACCGGCCCTGGTCGCTCGAAGGCAAGCGCATCGAGACGATCAAGACGGTCGAGAGCGTGCCGAGCATGAACGTCGGCCTGGCCTGGCGCGCCGACAGCGCCATGAGCCCGGCGATGCAGACAATCAGGCAGTACTTCAAGCAGCGCTACCTAGACCCGCAAAGCCCGCACAGCTCCGCGCACCGTTGAATGATCATCGGTCGGTGGTCAGTCTGCATACTTTGAACTGCATCTAGTCAATGTCTGCGACCGCTGCACAAGAGCCGCACAGCCGGCAGGATTCGCCCCGCGACTGCGATGGTCAGCTTACTGATTTCCAAGTACCTAGTTGAGTGACCGCTTCCTTAAACCGTGACTTGCCGGTAATGCAGAGCGTCTTTAGCCTGGCGGTCGCGGGCTAAAAAGCTGAAGCAAAGCTGGGTCGACCGTTCCGCGAACGGTAGGCTAAAGATCCCGTTGGAC
>Ga0214252_1000225_pt1 | contig 27536 bp, 26 predicted proteins | sample TroBogypolimnion_47_FD_153090 | JGI IMG/M metagenome (GOLD analysis project Ga0214252, IMG submission 153090) | Freshwater microbial communities from Trout Bog Lake, WI - 13JUL2009 hypolimnion | ecosystem: Environmental > Aquatic > Freshwater > Lake > Hypolimnion/Profundal zone | place: Trout...
TTTCCTACTATGGTGCCGCCTGTTATATTGCCAGTGACATCTAAGTTTCCATTAATACCAACGCTAGTGCCAATTCCCACAAATGATGCATCTAACGAGAATGATCCTGCAGCAGTTTCTATAATATTACCTGATGCATTAAGACTCATATTAGCACTAGTACATAATACGACATCGCCCATACCTACAACAGATACGCTACCATTTGCTCCTACTCTGATATTACTTGTTGCCACTAAATCTATAGAAGCTTGAGTAGACATCTTAATACCTAATTTAGCATTATAATCTTGACCTGCTGCAATTGTTGTAAGACTAAATGCATTACCGATATCAATGTCCATATCATTATTAACAACAGTTAAGAATGCATTATTTTGTGTAGTGCTGTGCCAGTTATTAAGAGCCTGCATAACAATATTGCCACCGTCACCGAGTCCCTCGCCTTTATAGTTCCAGACAGGGATAGTCTTTGTTTTCGGTACATTATTTACATCATATGTGAATACAGTAGTTTCTTGTATTGTATCTTTCGCTGCCTTTATAAAGACGTTTTGTCCCGCCTCAATATTTACATTTCTGTCTGCACGAATATTGATATCTTTCTGGCCGCGTAAGGAGATAGTAGCAGCACTAAAGATATCTATGTTTCCAGTTTGATCCATCTGAACCCATGCTGTACCATCTCGATTAATCATGTAAACAAAACCATTGGTTTCATCTAGTCTAATCTGGGCACCTGTCTTTGTAACAAGCTGAACATACTCTGTACCATCGCCGTCATCCATAATAAAGGATGAGCCACCTTTTCTTCTAAACTTATCAGAGGTCACATTGCTATCAATTAATGGTCCCGGAGTAATAATACCGAATACAGTACTTGGCGCTTCGCGTCTTGCGCCGGATGTTGTTGTGCCGCGACCTTTATCGTTAATAAGTCCCTGATTACCGACACCTTTAAATTTCGTCTTCTGATACGGTTTAATTGCTCGATCAGGAGTATCAATGTTATCCCATTTATTATATTCGGCAACAGGTATAACCTTGCCCGGATATTCCCAGTTCTTAGCATCTGCAGCCATACCGGGAATCATATTATTCATAAACTGATTATACAGGCATCCAATCCATATCCCTCTAGATGCATCACCATTAATAAACATTACCAATACTTCATTATTAATGTCAGGCGGCACCATCCACATACCGTATGATGTCTGCGTCTGATCAAATGAATGAGTGTCTGTCTTGCTTATAGTATCGACGTTTGTCGCACCAGCAAACGGTGAACAATAGCTGCAAATCGTCCATCCATCGGGGTTATCTGGTGCAGAGCCAAATTCTGGAATCCACACACGTAATCTACCGTTTCTTTGGACGTCTGTCGCTTCTTTTATAAATCCTATAAACAACCCAGTCAGCGGCGATGACCGACCCATTGCCTCGCCGGCATCAGATTTCGTTGTTTTTGTTGTTCTGGTTAGTGTATCTGTATACGACATATGTACCTGTTAAAATTATGGTGAAGACTTTTGGGGCAATTGCTGACCTATTCTCTGTGTTGCTGTTAATCCACTATTAGATGGAATATTTGATGTAGATGTTTTTGTTGTAGGACTCACGTGTTTAGTTGTATCTACACCCGGTGGATTACTTGCAGTACCTGCTAATTTTTCTGTTTTTGTAGCAGTTACTGGGATTGCCGGTGGCGCAGGAATACTGGTAGATTGTAAATCTTTATTTGTTGCTTCTAACGTTGATAACAGACGTAAAAACTCAGGTAAAGAACCGAAATCGATCAATGGATCTAAGATAGCTTCTAATTCCTGACTAAATTTGCCATTCTCAAATTTGCTTATTACTCGCGTCATTTTATATATGCCACTAAATGCTTCTGACTCAGTAAATGGGTCTATTGACCCGGTGGTGTCATTAAATATTCTCGGTGTTCTAAAACGAATAACAATAAAATTATCTGTCCCAAGTATATTTACTGTAGCATCATCTCCTGGCGGCACATTCTTTATTTCTGCAATTGCATCAGCGTCAGCCATATTGGATTTATAAACTAAAGAGGTAGCATCCCTGCTAAGACTTCTAGGGAATAGCCAAAAAGGATCTCCCTTAATTGTCATTTTAATACTTTGTAAATCGGCACCTTGTCCGGAATATAGTGCCGCAGCAAACATACTAGAAGTTTTGGCACGACCCGAATCAGCAGCAGGATCAATACCTTTAAAGTTGCCTTCTTGTGGTGCTACCTGAGTGGGAATAGGTCTTAATTTTCCTCTTCCGGAAGCTTCAGCTGTTGATCGAGCACTCTGAGCGGCTGGCGAACTTATATCTACATCAGAAACAAAATTTAGCTTTCCTTGATTACTTTGGGTAGAAGATGCCAGCGAGCTCATTGTTAAAGGCTTATACGGTTTACCTGTCAATGGATCTGTCTGACCTGCAGTTCCTACTGTACCTTTCTGATTTAGGCCACCACCTGCTGCAAGTTCTTTTCCGTATGCTTGTTTCTGGCCAGGTCGACTGTGGTCTAATATGGCAGCATATTTCGCCGCAACCTCAGGACTTACTTTCGTAGCAGCTATCGACTTTTTTGCTTGTGCAATCTTGGCATCGACATTAGTTCCGGGAGGTGAATCATTAATGAATTTTAAAGTATTTCTGATAATTTCACCAGCTTTCTTTTCATTATCTTGATTCTCTTCTTGAGTAATACCCTTTGTGCTGCCAGCGGCACTATCAACATATATGCCGCCGAAACGCGCTGTTGCAGTTGCGAATGCATAATTCATATCTAGATCTAATTTTATAATTTGATCGTTTAATCCCGTAAATATGTAATTATACTTCTTTCTTAAGATTTTTTTCTTAAGATATTCATCTAATCTTTTTTTCATAGCAGGTATTGTATCGGGTGTCTGCCCTGTCTGTGCTGCATCTGCTTGTAGATTACCTAGATCATATTGAACTACATAAATGGTTATTGCATTAGCATTATTCTGTCGCTGGGCATCATACGCAATAGGCTTAGTCTCTGTTACAACTCTCCAGAGCTTTTTCATCTGATCTTTGCTTTCTTGAGGTGTATTAGGTTTTGCGGAAGGCGTCTTAGAATCTTGTACCAATTCCTGGCCCAACGATGTACTGCCCAATAATGAATCAACAATCTTATCAACACTCGTACCTTGTGTAAATGTTGCGGACTTCTTTGAAAGATCGACCCAATCGGATGCTCGTTGAGTATTCTTCTTATAATCTGGATTAACTAGATCTATCTTAGCTAATATCGGATCTACAATAATTTTAAATGTATCAGGTATGCTATAATTGTCAATTAATTGTTCATACGCATCTTCGTTTAATTTCTTTTCTAGGTCCGCCATCGCATCTTTAAATTTTGCTAGATTCTTTAGTGTAACGCTATGTAATAACGAAGAGTATGCATTTGCTTGAGCTTTTTCATCATACAAAACTGCTTCAAATTCGTATCTCGTGCCAACGTGTGTCACATTAATTTTTGACTTAGATATAGTAACAGGCCACACCCACCTCATCTGCCCGATTCCGCCATCTACTCCATTGATAACAGATGCTTCTGTTTCTGGATCGCGACCTCTAAATTCTAATTGTAGATAAAATGGACTAGTCATCCAATTACCTAAACCTAGCGAAATTGTTTCGTAGAATATTTTGTCTAATAAACCTGCACCCGATGGTTCTACAATTTCAAATTTAACATTTGTCATTGTGCCGCAACCACTTTCTACCGATGGGGTGGCGATACACGAGACTTCTACCTTATCTATTGTTAAATCAGACACACCGCTTTCAGCAATAATCGACTGAATAGCAGTATTAAGAACTGTCCCGGATGCAGAAGCAGACATAGGCACCATAAATAATTTCCAATGATATGTATAAACATCATAGTAATCTAATATGTTGGGCGTAAATGCCATACTAATATTATTAATCGGCGATGCCATATTTGCATATGCCGATTGAGAATCTTTTGCCGGATTAAATGTGCTTGCCGGAGCGTTTACAATTTGAGGTGCCTGTGCAGGAGCATATGATGCATTTGTTACTGGCGCTGGGCCGACTTGAGGTGTGCTAGTTGTAAATCCGTGTGCAGTATCAAATGCTGCAGATTCTTTATCATATGTTGCCTTGTCAACAGTTCTGCCATTAAGTGTATAGGTATGTGTGGTGACAGGCGGCGCCATGAAACTTTTCGGTGAATCTACTGGCATATTAATTCTTCAAAATGTTTTTAGGAATATAAATTTCTAATCCGGAAACAAAGTCATTTATAGGATCAATTATAAGATCTGGATTTCTAAGAGAGAATACCCACCATAACTTTGGAGTGCCATATTCTTGTTGGCTTAATAAGTCAGGGCGTTGATCAAATGCCGGCGGTATGACTAAAATCTTATCATAGTCGTTTGCGGCAATAGTTCTTGGCACCCATAGATCTAGATACCAATTTTTAACTGGGGTCAATAGATACTGACTCGTGTCTTTAGAATTGGTTGCCATTAAATGTATCCCTTATTAAGTAATTTACCTTGGCGGAATTTATCTAGATTAAATTCATTTCTCATCTTAATAGGAATATACTGAGTATCCAAATCTAATTGCACCTTTAAGTGTGTTGGTACCCAAGTGAAACCACCGTTATTACCAATCGGAAGATTTACGCCAATATTGCTAGAGAATATTTGATTATTTGCTGTACTAATTGGAATATAATCAATATCTGCCTCGTATGTGTATTCGAAATTCTTAACAATAACAGGGACATTATTAAATTGATAATCACCTAAATAGTTAAATATAAGGGTCGGGGGAGGTGTTCCTGCCTTCTCATACGGGTTAACACCGAAATAAGATTTCGTAACGGACCGGAAGAAACTTATCACCGCCAATAAATATATAGCTTCATCATTTGACTGCGCTGTAAATTCCGCAGAAATACTAATAGGTTTCGGATATGACCTAACATAAGCATTATATCCATAGTTTGAATGAATAAAGCTTGAAGGATCGTACTCTACAACGTTGCCTGTAGCAACAGACGGCGTATAAGGAAAAAGGACACCACGTGTTGACCATAGAGGGAATAAAATATTTGTAGGATCTCGTGGGCCGAGAACCTCTTCATTATCTAATGATTTCGGTTGTAATCGTGCTCGTTGATCTTGATTTGACATTTATATATTCCCTTATCTGCTTATTTATCTTGGTTATAAACAGGTGTGTTAATCACGGAACCCTTGACTCTACGAACTTCTTTTGTTATACTGTACAGAACGCTCTAAAGGAGAAAATATGATCGGTTCTATAGATTTTGAAGAAGAGGAAACACCGGAGGTTATTTCAATATTCCCGGTTAAGAAAGTTAACTACTTAAATAACAAAGATATGTTGAAGGAAATTCACCAGAGTAAGAATTCTTTCTGTGAATATACTGATCAGAAGTATGCTGACTATGATGTTATCATAGATAATGCTCAAGAAGCATTTCTTCCCGAAGTTCAGGAAAAAGCAAAAGCTGCCAGAGCAGCTAGAATTGGATCGGCTGCATTTGCTGTAGCGGTAGCTAACAACACATCTAGGACAGAGAGACCAAAGATGTCCGAATATAAGATTAAACCTGATACAATTAATGTTGATGATTTAGTATATCGTGTTTTAACATTTGAACATATTCCACTTGCACCCGGTAGAAAGAAGAATCCAAAGAGCACAGCAGATAGCCATGTTAAATTAAATTTCTTCCCATTCAAACATTATATTATTGAAAATGGTACTACAAAAGAAGTTGGCCGATCACATTCCAAAGGTGGAAAGTTTAATCTAGAGCGCGGTTCTATTACTAATAAGCTTGCTAAGATGTTTATCCTTATGGTAAACAAATACGGTCAACGTGGCAACTGGCGCGGTTATACATACATTGATGAAATGAAGGGGCAGGCTCTACTTCAATTAGCGCAAATGGGTTTACAGTTTGACGAATCCAAGAGTGATAATCCATTCTCATATTATACACAATCTTTACAGAATAGCTTTACGAGAGTTCTTAACTTAGAAAAGAAAAATCAAGATCTGCGCGATGATTTATTAATCGATAGTGGAGCAAGTCCTAGCTTTACACGTCAGTTAAATATCGAAGCAGATATTAGGCAACTAAGAGAAGAAGCACAGGAAGCGGCCAGAGATGACAACGAATAATGTGATCCAAAGTGATAAATAACATTATACACTTTGGATCGTAATATGTTTATCTATAAAATAACAAATGTCGAAAATAATCTCTGCTATATCGGATTCGATACACATCTCGAACATCTCGAACATAGATGGAAAACACATAAACGGGATTGTCTCACTAAAGATACAAAATTCTATATGGCTCTAAGAAAAGGTCCAGATAAATTCCGATACGAGATCATTGATCATTCTGACAGAATTATCGATTTAGCATTTAAAGAGATTTACTGGATAGATGAGTATAATTCATACAAGAAGGGCTATAATTCTACCCGTGGCGGTGACGGTATAGGACAAGATTTATCGCAATTTACAGAAGATGAGATTAACCAGTTAAAGCAATTATATAGTTTTACAATGACCGACTATAATTATAATATAAAATGGAAGAATAAAACTAATGACGAACGACGCGAATTAACGAAGCATTTACATACTGAAGAAGTATATAAAAAAAGATCAGAGACACTTATCGAATTTTATAAATCTCATCCCGAGTTAGTGGAAAAGAAAAGAGAACAAATGATTATATCACGAAATAAAAATAAAGAAATTCGAGATGAACAGGCAAAACTAGGCGGATTATTAGGTGCAGCAAAAGTATCTAAAAAAGTAAAGATAGAATTTGTCGATGGGACAATTAAAATATACGATAGTAAATCAGCATTCAGTAGAGAATATGGGTGCATAATAGATCGTATATTATTAAAAACAAAAGAAAATAAAACTCATCGCGGATTTAGGGGGTGGGAGATATGACAAATCAACTTTTTAAAAGAGCGATAGTTTTCAGTGACATCCATCTCGGTCTAAAGCATAATTCAGTAACACATCTCGACGATTGCATAGACTATACCCATTGGTTGATAGCTGAAGCGAAAAGTCGAGATGTCGATACCTGTATTTTTATGGGCGACTTTATGCACCATAGGAATACAATCAATGCTCAGACACTCGAATATAGCATTAAATTGCTAGGTATGTTGAATAGTTCGTTTAAGAAGACATATTTTATGGTCGGAAATCACGATTTATACTTTCGTGATAACCGTTCTGTAACATCAATGAAGTTTGCTGCACTATATCCTAATATTGTGCTCGTAGATGAACCTCTTGTTGTCGATGATGTTGCTTTTGTGCCTTGGTTAGTTAATGATGAGTGGGAAGATATTGTTAACATCAAATCAAAATATCTTTTCGGCCATTTAGAACTTCCGGGATTTAAAATGAATGCTCAAGTCGAGATGCCCGATCACGGTGGCATCAATGCAGAACATTTCAAACACCAGGATTACGTGTTCTCTGGACACTTTCACCTACGACAAACAAAAGGCAAGGTTACTTATATTGGTAATCCTTTCGGACATAATTACAGCGACGTTTGGGACTTTGAACGTGGTGCCATGTATTTAGAATGGGATAAGGAACCAGAGTTCTTAGATTATACAGGTGGACCGCGCTTTATAAGTATCAACTTAGCGGCATTACTAGCTAATCCAGATATCTATCTTAAACCTAAAACATATCTTCAAGTTACTTTAGACATCGACATAACGTACGAAGAAGCAGCTTTTTTACGTGAAACATTTATGTCTCAGTATAGCGTAAGAGAGTTTAAGCTTATTCGAAACCCCAATGATGATTTAACTAAGGAATTTACGGGTGATATTACACTAAAAACAGTGGATCAAATTGTTATCGAATGTCTAAACACGTTAGATAATGATTCAAAGTTTGAAATTAATAAATTCATCGAAATATATAATAATCTATGATAGTAATCAATTCAATAACAATTAAGAATTTCTTAAGTATCGGTAATGTTGTTCAGAGTATTAATTTTCACGGCACTGATTTAGTTTTGGTTCTGGGTGAAAATTTAGATCTAGGCGGCAACGATAATCGTAACGGAGTTGGTAAATCGGCAATTGTAAATGCATTATCTTATGGATTGTTTGGTGCGGCATTAACAAAGATCAGAAAAGATAATCTAATTAATGCCACAAACCAAAAGAATATGGTTGTTACAGTCGATTTTGAAGTGCATGGGCAAAAATATAAAATTATACGTGGTAGAAAGCCTAATATATTTAAGTTTATTAAAGATGGCACAGAACAAGATGATGGTGAAAAGACAGATGAGGCACAAGGTGAAAATTCTAATACACAAAAAGAAATAGAATTAATACTTGGCATTTCGCATGACCTTTTTAGTCACTTGGTAGCCCTTAACACATACGTAGAACCTTTCCTTGCGTTAAAAACAAATGATCAAAGAATTATAATTGAGCAGCTCTTAGGCATTACCAAACTCTCTGAAAAAGCAGACAAGCTTAAAGAAGAAGCAAGGATAACAAAAGATGAAATCAAAGAAGAGGAATTTAGAATTACGGCGGCAACGGAGGCTAATAAAAGGATTGAACAGAATATTACAGGGCTTGAGGCAAAGTCCAAGGCGTGGGATAGCGCGAAGTCGCTAAGGATAGATAAACTTCAAGCATCTATCTTAGAACTACTTAATGTTAATATCGATGATGAAATTGCTTTACACAAGTCTAAGAAAGAAGTTGAAGATTTAACTGCTGAGTATAGATCTCTTGCTAAAGAATTAAGCGGGCTCGAAAAGGATGTTACTGATTCATCTAGGACGATTGTTCGTTTAGATAAAGTTTTAGCAAGTTCTGTCGAGAAGATCTGCCCTACATGTAGCCAGGAAATGGACAAAGATACACATGCTGCGGTGCATAGCGAATATGTAGCCCAACATAGCGACGCCAAGACAAGATTAGCCGAAAAAGCAGTAAAACGGGACGAAGTAAAAACACTTGCAACAACAGTTGCATCTATGATCCCTAAGTTGCCCGAGCCCTTCTACGATACAATTGATGAAGCATGGAATCATAAGACAACACTAGATACCTTAGGTAATAGTTTAGCATCGGATTTAGATACAATTAATCCATATGTAGATCAGATCGTAGTTCTAAAACGGGACGGATTACAAGCAATTGATTTTACGGTATTGAATAATCTTGTCAATTTACGAGATCATCAAGATTTTCTATTAAAGCTATTAACAAACAAAGACTCATTTATTCGTAAGAAGATTATTGATCAAAATTTAGCATTCTTAAATCATCGTTTAGCGCATTATTTAACAGACATAGGTTTGCCACACTTAGTAAAATTCAAATCCGATCTAGAGGTAGAGATTTCTATGTATGGTAAGGAATTTGACTTTGATAACCTTTCTCGTGGCGAGCGCACACGATTAATATTATCTCTAAGTTGGAGTTTTAGAGACGTATTTGAGAATATGAATAATAAGATTAATATACTATTTGTGGACGAGCTCATCGATCAAGGGCTAGATTCAAGTGGTGTCGAAGCATCTGTTGCTATATTGAAAAAGATGTGTAGAGAAAATAATAGGAATATTTACTTAATTTCACATAGAGATGAGTTAGTTGGTCGTGTTTCGAATGTTCTAAAGGTAATTAAGGACGGTGGTTTCACAACAATAGAATCAAATGATAATATGGGAGATATATAATGACAGAAGATGAGACGTTTAATAAATTAAGAAAAGTTGAATTGAATAATATTGATGGGCGTATAAGAAAATGGTGCGAACGCACTGGTTTCAATATAAGTGATTGTCCAGATGTAGAAAATAGTCAAGAAGTTAAAGAATTCTTTGAATCAATCGGGTGGACATTAGAAGAATATAGAGAAGAATATACTCGAATCAAAAAAGCAGAATATAATGCTTTAACGCCAGATGAAAAAGCTATCGAAGATGCCATGGCAGAGTTTGATGAGCAGCAAGCTATTAAGGCATCATTAGATAGTGGAATAACGCAGGAAGATCTTGACAAATTTATAAAAGAAAATGGACCACTTACTGGAATACGCTGAAGCAAATAAGGTCTTAGAAAAGTATAGGTTGAATTCCATTAAACCCATACTGGCTGAAGATTATATAGAAATTAAAAGAATGATGCGTATTGCTCAATTTTTACCAGAAAGTGGTTGTAGGTTTATACCGGAGTTTAAGATCTTTCATAAAAGATACAGATATTGGCTACGTGTTTCAACTAAAGAAGTTCGTAAATTACAAATGGAAGTATTTAAGGAATTAAAGGTAGATCCAATGTCAGAAGATGAAAGTAAAATAGTGGCAGATGTAGTTATAAAACAAGCAATGAGGTATGGATTATGAATGAGTCTGAAGAGGAACGATGTTTCAGAATACTGAAACGACCTTCATATAATGATTTAAAACATATCTTTGAAGATTATGTCTCGATACAAACAAGAAAAACTCATTGGAAAATTTTTAGTCAAAGTGAAGATTATCCTCTTCACATTCGCGAAATGAATATTGTATATAGTTCGTGGGATAAAGTGATGATGGAAGGAATGTATTGTATAGAAAAACAACACTGGACATTATGCGAATTACTCGATGCGAGCGATCCCGATGATAGTAGTCAATTTCAACTTTGGTGGTTTATCAAGTTATTACATTATTCAACTAGATTGCCATTCTATAATAAGAATACTAATGAGTGGGAATGGAGTAAAGAAGCTGCCGAGGATTACTATTTAGTTCATAAGGAATATCCGGAAGGTAGGCTTTTAGAGGAATAAATATATGTTGTAAAGATATTTTAATGGTGTTCTTCTTGAATGATTGGCATTCTAAATGAATTTTAGTATGCTTGCGTCTTATAACAACAAGGAGACGCAATGACACCTGTAGAATTACAAAAATTAGTAGATGCTGTCAAGAATATCTTACCAGCAGTAATAAAAGAATGGAACGAAATTAAATTAATTCAGTTTGAGACATTATACGAACAATCATTTGAACAATATTTTAAAAATCTTCAAACACAAGAAAAAACAAAAAGGCTATCATCTATTTTAGATTCTATTTTTGCTAGGCATATACAGGCAATTATTCCCGAATTTAGGATTAATGAAGGCAATGGTAGAGATTATACATATGGAGTCATTGATATTGAATCGAAAATTACATTTGGAGCAGGACCAGGGTGGACTGGCAACGGATATCAGAAGACGCCGTGGCATTTATTACTAAAATTTAATCAAGATAGAAATGGTATAATAACAGGCCAATTTGCGATGATCGTAGATTTAAGTAAATGTGCCAGTAAATGGACATTGCCGGGAAAAAGTGGTAATTTTAGTGGCTTGACATTTTTAGCCGATGATGAAGATAAAATAAATATAATTGTTGGGAAAATGAGTAATAAAACAAAGAAGGGTAGAGATAATGCTACTTATCTTACACCTATAATGGAATAAAATATGAATAAAATTATAAACTGCGACTGCGTAACTGGAATGTTGGCTCTACCTGCTGGTAGTGTAGATATATGTATCACAAGTCCACCATACAACTTAAATATAGCGTATGGAACATATGAAGACAACAAGCCCAGGAAAGAATATTTAGAATGGTTAGATAATGTATTTTCAGCCGTAAAGCATTGTTTATCGGATAATGGACATTTCTTTTTAAATGTAGGTTATAGCAATATAGATCCCTGGGTTGGGATGGATGTTGGCCAGATTGCTAGAAAACATTTTATCTTACAGAATAATTTTACATGGGTTAAAAGTATATCTATCAATGATATCACAACAGGGCATTTTAAACCAATCAATTCAGAACGATTCGCAAATCCTACATGGGAACATTTATTCCATTTTACTAAAACAGGTGATGTGAAATGTGATAAACTTGCTGTAGGTGTCCCGTATATGTGGGATTGTAATATTGATAATTCTGGAAGAATTAGGGGTCGTTTAGCTAAAAAATATGGATTTAAGGATATAACAGATTTTAATAAAACTGCTACCAAAGAACAAAAGGAAACATTCGAACTTGAACTAAAATTAAAATTAGACAATAAGGCACCTAGGGCAGATAAAAGGTGTAAGGGAAATACATGGTATATTCCGTATGACACAATTGCGAATCGAGAGAAACATCGCGGATCTCATCCGGCCACATACCCAGTTGACCTTGTATCACAATGTATTAAATTTTCAGGCGTGCCGGAATCATCGGTATTACTTGACCCTTTTATGGGTTCGGGAACAGGTGCTATAGGAGCATTAGAAAATAATTTACAATTTATTGGGTTCGATATCGATGAAGATTACATTAAATTTGCTAATGACAGAATAGAAGATTACGAAAGAGATCAATTTAGTAATCTGTTTATTAAAGCCTAATGTCCTATCCTGTCGCAGAACTTCTCTGTCTAAAACATTTCGATTATTTGTGGCCATTAGCATATCCTACTAGATCTACCGAATCATATCTCGATCATCGCCAAACGGTAGCTGATGGTGCTTGGACAAATTTCGGTAGTCTGCTTGAACATGCTATTCATATCATCGGTAATATTACTAAACATAATACTATCGGTAAAGATTTTCACGATGAGTCTGATGCTAAACTTGCTTCGGTAAGGACAAGTAGTAAAGGAAAAGCTTACTCTGCTCCTATCACTAATCTACACCGTAAGCAAGGTTTAATAAGAGCAGTAGTCTATGAACGCAAACAGGATAAGTTTTATTACTTTGTCATACCATATGAAAAATATAAACATATTCCCAAAACAAGTAATATCGAAATACCGTTCAATATCGACGGCTCACCTAAGAAAGTAAATAAATGTAATGTAAATTGGTGGGATTATTCTAAAGATACATTCGAAGAAATTTGTGTAGAAGTAATAAAGGATGAATGTGAAGAAATTAAGAATTTGGGATGAATCTAATACTAATAAATGTAACGAAATATATAACGAAATCGTTTCATATGGTGCTAGATATATAAAAGCAGTAGATGCGTATCACAATAATGTTCCTTGTGGATATACATTAGTTTTTGATCCATCTAATATAAAACCCGAAGATAGAACCTATCTATCACTTACCAGGGGTTATAACTTCGGTTGAATAATATTTCACAAGATCAATGTTTGTCTGTTTAAGCCAAAAATCATCCCAACTTGTAAAATACCAACCTTTGTAATGTATAGATCTATCTGAGAGAAATCCTAAATTCTCTTGATAGACTACCCATTTATCTTTACGACTTATCTTAATTAGTATTAGATTTAAGTCTCCAACATCCTCAACATCGTGTTGCTGGGCAATCCATGCGTCAAGTATCTTTACATCTGTGGTCCATAATTGGTGAAATGGAAAATCTGCATAACTTTTGCATTCTAGATTCCAATGCTTCCACGCTTCTGGAGGATGAATATCTCCCTTCTTACCTTGTAGCTGTGCAGAATCTATTTGTGTCTTACGAAAATTATTCTTGCCACCTACAAATGCGCCAGATGAAGGTATACGAATAAATGACTCGTTATATGTAGCTGATAGAAACTTAGCTACATCTAATTCCCATGCATTACCTTTTGCTTTACTTTTCGATGGCATATTAAATCCCTTGTTATCACTATTTATCTAATGTTTATCTCCCGTTATAAATATAAGAAGCAAGGGGAATAAAGATGAGATTTCACGTATTAGGCGTTCCGCACACGGTTAGCAGTAAAGAATTTACAGCTTGTGCCTTCACACAAAAAGTAGTTAAGTTTTGTCAAATGATGTCTGACCGTGGTCATACTATCATACATTACGGTCACGAAGAGTCTGATGTTGTATGTGATGAACATGTTACGGTTCTAACATCAGATGTATGGAAACAAACATATGGTGATTACGACTGGCGTAAATCATTCTTTAAATACGATCTAAATGACTTAGCATATCAAACTTTTTTTAAGAATGCTATTAAAGAAATTGGAAAACGCAAACAACCTAAGGATTTCATATTACCTTTCTGGGGTCACGGCGTTAGACCTGTATGTGATGCTCACCCCGATCTTATAACAGTTGAACCCGGTATTGGATATCCAGCAGGGCATTGGGCTAGATATAAGATTTTTGAATCATATGCCATGCATTCTGCCTATTATGGATTAAATAGTGTATTACAGTGTAATGAAGATTGGTATGAAGTTGTAATACCTAACTACTTTGATTTAAATGATTTTACTTATACAAAGAAGAAAGATGATTACTTCTTATACATAGGTCGTGTTTATGATGGTAAAGGTGTTCATATTGCTGAACAAATTACTAGAGAAATTGGTGCAAAGTTAGTTATTGCTGGTCAAGGCAGTTTATTAGATATGGGATATAAGACTATCCCTGATCATGTTACTGAAGTAGGCCATGCTGATACAGAATTAAGACGAAAGTTAATGAGTAAGGCTCGTGCTACTTTTGTTATTTCGATGTATAACGAACCATTCGCAGGTGTGCAGATAGAATCTATGCTGTCGGGAACACCTGTTATATCTTCTGATTGGGGTGCGTTGGCTGAAAATAACATACACGGTTATACAGGATATCGTGGTAGAACATTTGAACAATTTGTATGGGCAGCTAAAAATATTGGTAATATTAAACCGGCAGATTGCAGACAATATGCGGAAAAGAATTACTCTATGGAAAGAATAGCACCTATGTATGAGGAATATTTTCAATCAGTGTTAAATATACACGGTAAGAAGGGTTGGTATGAACCTAATCCTGGAAGAAAGAATTTAGATTGGTTAAAGAAGGAATTCCCACATGCATAACGATTTAGAATTTGAACAGGGATTCTGGGGCGATTGCTGTAATACATTTGGCGAAGATCAGAAACATTTTATCTACGGTAATCTAATGGGATTAGTGGGTAATTATTTTTCTTATGATGCAGAGAATAAAAGAATACTCGATATCGGCGGTGGGCCTACTTCTATGCTATTAAAGACATATAATCTTGTCGAAGGTAAGGTTTGTGATCCTATAAATTATCCTCAATGGACTAAAGATAGATATAAGAGCAAAAATATTTCAGTCCAAGTAGTGGGCGGCGAGGATGTTAAAGAAACTGGTTGGGATGAAGTGTGGATTTACAATGTTATGCAACATTCAGAAAATCCTAAGAAGATTATTCAGAATGCCAAGCGTGCCGCTAAGGTACTACGAATATTTGAATGGATCGATATACCAGCACACGAAGGGCATCCACATATGCTAACGCAGCAGAATTTAGAAAAGTGGATTGGACAAGCAGGTAAAGTAACAGAATTAACAGGACAAAACGGATGCTATGGAAAATGTTTCTATGGAAATTTTGTCTTATAAAGGAGAACTATGGAATATACACAAGCATTTGAAAAGGCTATAAATCACGCAATGTTATACGAAGTCGGTAGCTTCTGGAATCTCGATACACCGGGTGCAGAAGATGGTACTAATGCTCGGGCCTGCGGATATACAAACGACCCCCATGATCATGGTGGAGAAACAAAGTACGGAATTGCTAAAAATGCTAATCCCGATCTAGATATTACACATATGGATTGGAGTACAGCCAAGGCAGTTTATTTTAGTCATTATTGGTTAAACGCTAAATGTGATAAGATGGATGGCCGCCTTGCGATATTACAATTTGATGGTGCAATACAACACGGGCCTGGTACAGCTTCTAAATTTATTCAACGTGCTATAGAAGTAGAAGATGATGGTGCAATCGGCCCCATAACACTTGCTAGCCTAGCTGATCAAGATGCTACTGAAATATGTAACTCAGTCTGCGATCAGCGTGTAAAATATTATAACGAAATTGTTGCTGAGGATCCTACTCAACAGAAATTCTTAGATGGCTGGTTACGCAGAGTGAAAGAAATGCGTGCATTTGTTACTAGCCCAGCACGAAGTTTTTAGCATATCAATATTGTTGCACTACTGAGATCAGCAACGATAAAGTAGTGCAACAGTAAAAAAATCTGTTCAAGCAAAATTATATAGATAGCAGGACTGACGCGCCCTGTGAACGTATTAAGAACTCCAGCGTATAGGTTTTATAAATCAAAACTACACAAGCACAATAAAACCCAAATCTTTTCAAAATCAAAAATCAACGTTAGAAAATCATAGTTAAGGTTAGCGAGCCAAGTTAATTTCTCGCCGGCGTGTCGTTCAGAATAGGGCGCAACAGCCAAGCCCGTTGGATATGCAATGGCAAAATCATATGAAAGCGGCCGAGTCGTGAGTAAGATGATTGAGTTTAAGTTTGTGGGAGGCACGTGAAACGGGTATGCCCTCCCAGATGCGTAATCATTGGTTATAAGTGGTTGCAATGCGTCGAGTCCTAGAGACCCCTTCAGAAACGCTGTAAGAAGCGGTAGTTGACATAATCAATCCAACACTACAAAATATTTCAATATAACAGTCTGCGAAACCGTCAGGTATTCCAGTATCCAGGTTTTGGATACCCTTGGTCTGACTCCTCCGTCAGTTATATTGCTTTATCTACATTATGTCTCTATAATACACGTGAGTTCGAGCAATAGATTAAATACAGACGCGACAGCGGATGGTATTTAATCTATTGCTGATACGGCACGAAGTGATGGATCATTAATAACAAAGGAAATATATGATACCTATAGATCTTGATGAGGCACGTAGAGCACTCTTTGAGAAGAAGATTAATATGTGGGAAATGACTCTCTTAGAGGGAGTGCATAAACAAGATGATATTTCTGAAAAGCAATATAATATATTATGCGTATTAGCAGAACAGATGCTACCGTATAAACTTATAAGACAATCCGGTAATTCTGCAAATAATGGGTGTCCTGTGGACCCATATTTTAAGCAACAATATTATTCTGATGAGTACTAAATAGATAACGTATTCGTTTCGCGAATGACTTGGTCTGTAAGACCACTTAAGGTTATATCAGTTTTCTTATATATGCGCTTTGTGAGCTTAATAATATCAGGACTGACATTAATACTAAGTTCTGAATATGGACGTAGGCGTATTGACATAATATCGTTGCCAATAGATTCTGCTGTAATGACTCCTGTGAATTTCTGAAAATGCATAGATACAAATGCATTGACACGTAATTCGATATTTCCCATGAACTCTTGAATTTCTACACGAGTTCTCTTATCTATATGTCTTGTTAACTTAATCTCACCCTTGGTGATATATACTTCCGTAAGTATATGATCACCTTCTGGTTTATTAATATAGATATGTGAAGTTTCATATATAATATTTCTATTTGAATTAAAATACATATTCACTTCTTTATCTTGCAAAGTGTCTGTCTCGTAAGGACTCCACTTGATGTTTTGAGCATCAAGTAATCGTGATAGGTCGTATACCCATCGATGTTTAGGATAACGCTCCCAACACTCGATATCATCTACCGGGATATCAAGTTCTAGCGTGTCTGTCTTTTTTTGCATATATTTTCCTTACATATATTCCTTACCACCGGGGTTCTGCTCTTTCAATCTCTTATTGAGAACTTTAATTGTAATCTCCCTATCTTGAAAGCTCATACCCCATGCTGAATTCCATTCAATCCCGCCCTTCATAAAGTAGCATATATCAGCTATTTGTTCTCTTAGTAATAATGATTCTTTAGCATATGATTGAATTAGGTCACCTAATTGTTCAGCAGGTAGAAAAATTAAGGACCTTATGAAAAATTTACTGGATTAAAATCAATCTCGCTTTCCCATTCGTGATTACATTTTTCACAATGAGGAGTAAATGTTCTTTTAATACCAATCTGATTTATTTCTTTAATTAAATCACTAATCTTGTCGCTACTCTTCTTATCAATGTTTTGTAAGAATTCTTTAATATCATTCTTATCTGACACATTAATTTTCTTACTTTCATCAACAACTTTTAATACAGAATTAACCATTAGTTCGTATGTAATAACAGATAGTTCTTTAAATGCTGTAGCAAAAAGTTTTAGTCTAGCATCTTCTGTGATATTCTCACTTTCGATAGCGCGTGTTAGTTTGCTTTGTTCAAACTGGGCATGTAGGCCTTTGAGTAATTCTGGAAAACCATAAGGTTTAACAAATATACTTAATCCATTATCCATATTAACAACATACTCTGTATCTAAGAAAGACATATTATCTATAGAATATTGCAAGTCTAGTGGATATAGATTCTTATGACTACATTCAGGGCAGGTTAATTCTGTCTCAAGTGCATCATTATATGTAGCAAATCTAATAGCTGTGATAATCGCATCGATATCATTTGTTAGTAATATCCGCGGATCACTTACCGCCGGCGTGCAGCTTCTAATAACTTCTAGCAATGCTTCACCGTTTAATAGAGCATCTGGATTCTTTAAGATAAGTTCATCTTTGCCAGTCATGGGCATAATTCCTACTTCTCCATTATCTGAAAAAGTTATAGCACCAGGCGCATAATATGATGTTCCGCTAGGTAGTTTTAGAAATAACTTAAATTGTCTGAAGTACCCCTTCAGCGGGTTTTGGCGAATTTCTTGTTTCATAATTTCCTCTTTAAAATATTTGATAAATAGTATCGAACATTGTTTATCTTATTTATCACGGGACTTAATCAAAGAAACATATGGCTGATAATTCTGTCTTTATAACTGGCATCGCAAAAGGTGCGCTCACTGAAGAAATTGAGAGTTTACCGCCGTGGGCAACGGAAAATACCGCGGTAACAGTTAAAGGAATACTTGCTCAAAGCTTATCTGTACAGAAACAGGCTCTTGCTCAACTCATTAAAACTGCCGCTGCCGGAGGCTCTGGTTTAACTCCAAAAGAAGTTAATGATGTTAAGGATGCGTTTGAAGACTGGGCCAAAGACTTAAAAGATGAGAATGTCAAGGAAAAGAAGCGTAATAAAGAGAAAGAGCTTGAAGATAAGAAAGAAAAGAAACGTCGATTAGAAAATGCAGAAGTATTTGGTAAAAGAATCTCTTTCGATCTTAGTCTTGCTGGCGCCGCAAAGCTTATCGGTGATACATTTGTTGAAAATAAGAAGACATTTGATGAGTTAACTGCTGCTGGTGTAAATGTTATAAGTGGTATGGGCGCAACCAAAGATGGTTTTCAATCATTGCGTCAACTTACAGCAGAAACTGGTGTTAGGTTTACAGAACTTGCTGCCGCAATGACAACATATTCTAATGCGGTAAATTCCTTTGGTGTTGGAAGATTTGCTAAAACTGTAGGTATGGCAAGTTCTAATTTAACACAATTTGGATTCTCTGCTAAAGAAAGTGCAGAATTATTAGGACAGTATCTAAGCATACAACAACAGACTTCAGATGTCAGCCATAAGACAGCCGAAGAAACAAATGATGGTCTACAGAAATTTGGTAAGAATGTATTTAGATTATCGATGGCAACAGGCCAGTCACGCGAAACAATCATAAAGCAGACAACAGCACTTGCTGAAATGACAGAAGCAAATATATATGCTGGGCAGGTCGGCACACAAGCAGCAGAAGGAATGACTACCTTTTTAGGATCATTCAAGAATCAAAACATCGCTCAACAGATATTAAACTTAATGTCTAGTCCTATTAAACAACTAAATGATACATTTATGAATCTTCAGAAAGTAGGTATGGGTGGTTTTGCTCAACAATTTACAGCCTTCACTAAAACACTCGAAGGTATGCCAGCAGAAGAACAAGCGCAGAAATTAAAAGCATACGTTGAAGCACACAAAGGTGAATTTGCACAGCAGAAGCAACGATTAGCATTACTAAAGCAGGCAGGTGTTGCTGAGGCAGGTGCAGCATTAGATTTCATTGTAGGATTAGAAAAACAAGCCAACGCTATTAAACCTCTTAAAGAAGAAGAGATTAAGCGACTACAAGCGAGCAATGCTGCAAGTAAAGGTCTTACAAATGCATGGGAAAAATTCATATCGTTGCTACAAAGAGCATTTGGCCCTACTGCTACAATGATGAATATATTAACCGGCGCATTAACCCTATTGATTAAACCAATTGAGTGGGTTATAAACGGATTAGATTGGTTAGGTGAAAAGATAGGTGGAGTATTAAGTGCTTTCGGACTTGCTGATAGCTTTGATTTAACAGCTTGGATCGGTGTAGGCATTATTGGTGCGGCATTATTACCAGTCTTTAAAGGATTACTAGGTGGTTTAAGTGGTTTAAAAAATGGATTTAAAAACCTTGCTGCTCGAGTTGTGGGTGGCCCAGCGAAAGGCGCCGCAGGTGGTGCAGCTGAAGCCGCAGGTGGTGGAGCAAGTAGTGCATTATCCACATTAGGCAAAGGTATTGCAGACTTAGCGAAAGGCGCCGGCAAAGCCGTTACTGATATATTAAAAGGTATAGCAAACGGAATAAAAGCATTTGGTTCTACTCAAGTATTGAAAGGTGTACTAGCAATGGCAGGGATTGCTGCATCATTATGGATTCTTAGTAAGGCACTAGTCGAGTTTAATACTATAGAATGGGAATCTTTAGCAAAAGCCGGTGTAGCACTTCTAGGATTAACTGTAATATTAGCAATAGTTGCACCTGTATTAGATGCAATGTTTGTTCCATTGGCATTCGCAGCCGCCGGCATTGGATTATTCAGTGCAGCATTATGGATATTAGGTGGAGCAATACAAGCCATAGGGTCCGGATTTACAATGCTCAGTGATGGGCTTGATTCTCTAAAAGATATTGGTTTACTAGATATAATAGGTATTTCTGCCGGGTTAGTGGCATTAGGTGCCGGGCTGGCATTTGCTACTCCATTCTTATTAATCGGGTCGGTAGGATTGGTAGCATTAGGTGCAGCATCAATGGTAGCAGGACCCGGTCTTGCTTTATTAGCATGGGGCCTTAAAGGACTGAGCGATATCAGTGGCATGCAAATAGCAGGTATTGCTCTAGGACTTGCAGGTTTAGCGGCATCAATACTACTTGTTTCTCCTGCATTATTATTAGCTGCCATTCCTCTAGCAGCATTTGGTGTTGCTGCGGCAATCGCGGCAGTACCTATTGCATTATTAGCATGGGGTCTTAAATCATTAATGGAAGTTAGTGCGGGTGATTTACTTGCAGTAGGAGGCGCCTTAACGTTATTTGGGGTCGCTCTTGGATTTGCATCACCATTCTTGGTAATTGGGTCGGCAGGATTAATTGCAATTGGTGTAGCGGCATTAATAGCTACGCCCGGATTATTAGGCGTTAGTTTCGCATTTAAAATATTAAGCGAAGCAATTACAAATTTATCAGCTATAGGATTCTTGGGATTAGTAGGTATCGGATATGGTATTGCTGCATTAGGTGTTTCACTTGCATTTGCAACACCTTTCTTATTAGTGGCATCTGTCGGTCTAACAGCAATAGGTTTAGCAGCATTAATTGCGGCCCCAGGAATAGGATTATTAGGTGATAGCTTTAAGTCGTTAGCCGAAGGTATGAAAGCATTTAAGGATGTTAGTTTATTGGATATGATTGGCATCTCGTATGGTCTTATAGCACTAGGAACAGCAGCCGTTATTGCATCACCATTACTATTATTAGGATCTCTTGGATTAGCAGCATTTGGTATCGCAGCATCTATGGCAGCACCCGGAATAAAGATGCTAGGCGAAGGTCTTACATTGTTAGCTGATATAGATGGATCATCATTAATAGATTTAGGAATAGGTTTAGGTGTTCTAACTGCTAATGGTAAATTGGATTTAATGAAATTTGGCGCAGCGGCCGCTGATGCAGCGCCAGGAATAAAAATGTTAGCCGAGGGATTAAAACCACTATCAGAAATAAATGGAGACAATCTATCTGGATTATCAAAAGGTTTAAATGCATTCGGTATGGGTAGTGCAATGTCAATAAGATTACTTGGTATTGCCGGTGAGATAGCTGGAGAAGGATTATTACTTTTAGCAAATGGACTAAAACCACTGGCTGAAATAGTTGGTAATAATTTAGCTGGACTAGCAAAAGGTTTAAATGCATTCAGCATCGGAAGTGCAGTATCAATATTAGAACTCGGCTTTGCTGGTAAGAGGTCAGGTCTCGGATTATGGCTTCTAGCAGATGGTTTAAAACCTCTATCAGAAATAAACGGCGACAATTTGGCTGGGTTAGCAGCTGGCTTAGCTGCATTCAGTATCGGAAGTGCAGTATCAATATTAGAACTTGGCTTCGCAGGTGAGAAATCTGGCAATGGATTGTGGCTTCTTGCATCTGGATTAAAACCATTATCTGAAATAAATGGCAATAATCTAGCTGGTCTAGCAGCTGGTCTAGCAGCATTCAGTATCGGGAGTGCAGTATCAATATTAGAACTTGGCTTCGCAGGTGAGAAATCCGGACTTGGACTATGGCTTCTAGCAGATGGACTGGCACCACTTGCTTTAATAAGCGGCGGCAACTTAAAAGGTTTGGCCGAAGGCCTAAAGGCATTTACTATTGGCAGTGCAGTATCGATATTAGAACTTGGCTTCGCAGGTGAGAAATCAGGACTAGGCATAAAAATATTAGCCGAAGGATTAGCACCGCTTGCATTAATAAGTGGCAGCAACCTAAAAGGTTTAGCTGAGGGTCTAAAAGCGTTTACTATCGGAAGTGCAGTATCGATATTAGAACTTGGCTATGCAGGTGAGAAATCTGGTAACGGAATAAAAATGTTAGCTGATGGATTAGCACCGCTTGCATTAATAAGCGGTATTAATTTAAAAGGATTGGCAGAAGGTTTAAACGCATTTACTATCGGAAGTGCAGCATCAATATTGGAACTTGGCTTCGCAGGTGAGAAATCCGGTCTCGGACTATGGTTACTAGGAAATGGACTAAAACCTTTATCAGAAATAAATGGCGATAAACTATCTGGATTAGCACAGGGCTTAAATGCTTTTACTATCGGAAGTGCAGTATCAATATTAGAACTTGGCTATGCAGGTGAGAAATCTGGTAATGGAATAAAGATGTTAGCCGATGGCTTAAAACCATTATCTGAAATAAACGGCAATAACCTAGTCGGTCTAGCATCCGGTCTAGATGCATTTAGCATCGGAAGTGCAGCATCAATATTGGAACTCGGCTTCTCTGGAGCAGCGTCTGGTCCAGGTATAAAAATGTTAGCTGATGGCCTAAAACCGTTATCTGAGATAAATGGAGATAATCTAATAGGTATCGCAGCCGGCATAGGTGCATTGACAGGCATAAGTGCAATTTCGTTAATAGCATTCGGATATGGTGCAGCAATGGCAGCACCAGGCATATCATTATTAGCATTCGCACTTTCTCTATTAAATCCAGGATTAGAGACAGCTTCTAAATCTGTAGGCACAATTACAACTGACTTAGGCACGTTATCAAATACATTAGGCTCCTTTAAGGGATTAGATACTTTAAAATCTATAGTAGAAACTGTTAATAGTCTTGATACAATAAAAGCATTAGCATTTGGAGCAATAAATGCGTTAGGTGGTAATATATCATTACCACCACCAACTGCACCAGGTAAGAGTGATATGACGACACCCAAGTCTTCTACATTGAATAGTCCTTCAGCTGTATCAGCAGACCAGAATGTAAGTGGAGATCAAGCAGTTCCTAAAGAAGCTGCCGCCGCAGCAGGCTCCGGAATAGAGAAGACAAGCCCCGAGACTAATATAAATACTGCACTCAGCTATCAAAGTTCACTGCTAGATCAGCTTAATCAGAATGTAATCAGCTTAATATCAGTAAATAAGGATATCCTTAGAAGCTCAAGGATGAACGCATAATATGACATGGAAAAAGTTTTTTAAGCCCGTTAATTCGGTCTTACCCGTTGCACAACGAGCAGTTGACAGCACGTCTGCCTATGCTTCTACAGCAAAGTATAGTAACTGGCTCCCAGAAGTATATTCTGGTCCACCCGATCGTCTACAGAGATATGCCGTATATGATCAAATGAATTACGATCACGAAATTAGCGCAGCAATTGATACTATTGCAGATTTCGGAACAGAAAATGATGAAGTCTCTAAGCTTCCACTTGTTATTAAATTTAACGATGATCCTACTCCCTCTGAAATTCAGATATTAGAAAAATCGTTAGGACAGTGGTGCAGACTTAATAAAATCGATCGTAGACTATGGAGAATGTTTCGTTCTGTATTAGTTTATGGTGATCAATTTTTCTTACGCGATCCAGAATCCTTTAAACTTTATTGGGTTGATCCAGCTAAAGTTGAAAAAGTTATTGTAAATGAAAGTGATGGCAAGAAGATAGAAAGTTATTTTATTAAGGATATCGACCTTAATATGAAGAGTCTGGTTGGTACAAATCAACTAAACAAACTTTCAAACGAAGCATTTGGATCCAACAGCATTGTATTCTCGCCGCCTATGCAAGGCAATATGAATTATGTTTCTGGCGGATACGGCGGAGCAGGTACAGCTAACTATCAAGACGGTGGCGCCACAGCAGTGGATGCTGAGCATATTGTGCAAATGTCGCTCACAGACGGCATGAACGCGGCATGGCCCTTCGGTCTTAGCATACTAGAGCAAATTTACAAGGTTTATAAGCAGAAAGAGCTGCTAGAAGATGCTATTTTAATCTATCGCATACACCGTGCGCCTGAACGACGTGTATTCTTTATCGATGTAGGTACTATGCCTCCTAATAAGGCACAGCAGTATCTTGAGCGTATTCGCTATGAAGTGCAACAAAAACGTATTCCAAGTAGAACTGGCGGTGGCGCTAATGTGGTAGACTCTACATATAATCCTATGTCTATCTTGGAAGATTACTTCTTCGCTGTAACAAGCGAAGGCCGTGGTTCTAAAGTCGAGGTATTACCAGGTGGTGAGAACTTAGGCGATATTGATGACTTGCGTTACTTTAATAACAAGATGCTTCGTGCTCTTGGAGTTCCTAGTTCGTACTTGCCGACAGGTCCGGAGGATGGAACAGCAGCAATGAGTGATGGTAAAGTTGGTACAGCATTTATCCAAGAGTTCCGATTCTCTAAGGTTGTAGCACGTTATCAGAAACAGATTATCGAACCTATTGATATGGAATTTAAGTTATTCTTAAAGTTCCGTGGTATCACCATTGATAATAGTTTATTTGCAATAGAGTTTACACCTCCACAATCATTCTCTGAATATCGTCAGCTTGAACTTGATTCAGCACGTATTAACACGTTTACAGCATTAATGGATGTTCCGTTTGTATCAAAGAGGTATATCTTAAAGACGTATCTACATTGGTCAGAAGAACAAATATCCGAAAATGAGCGTATGTGGAAAGAAGAGCGTAGTCGCTTAACCAAGACATTTGCCCCAGATCAGCAAGCTGGCGGTTCTGCACCATCAGGATTATCTGATATAGGCATTACTAGTTCGGGTATCGACGATATGGCACCTGAAGGCGAGGAAGGATCAGAGGGTGCAGCACCGGGCGATACTGGTGCCACAGATGCCGAAGTAGGCGGCTTTGGTAACCAATAATAGATAAATAAGAATATGAGAGCAAAAGAATTATTATGTGAGTTTTATGATCCAGCCGATGATCAACTAGGTCAGGCTAAACTGGATGATACTCGTCGCCCTCGGTTAACTATGCTCCATATTCAAAAGTTAAGAAAATCTCGTGACGTTGAAAAATACGAAAAAGCTCAGCATCTAGAGTTTCTTCCTGACATGTACGGTGCAGCGCCAGATGATTCAGGTGGCGGAATGGGCGCAGTACCTGGTATGTAAAGTAGTAGTTTATCTCGTGTACAACGAGGCTAAATAATACTGCGAATCAAAAATATCAATTAATGGCATCTTTTATAGCCATATCTCCCTACAATCTCCCTCTACGAGTTAAATACAAATAATACTAATAAATAGTATATTGGATATATTAATTTAACCTAGGAGAAATTAGGAATGTCACAACAAAAAAAGCTTGAAAGGGTTTTGGATCTGCTATTAAGCGAAGATTCAGATCAGGCATCAGAATTACTCCACCAAATCATTGTAGAAAAAGCTCGTGTAATTTATGAAAGCATTGTCGATGAAGAAGATGATGTTGAAGAAAAGAAAGACGAACTTGATGAATCTGAAGATGAAGTTGGTGGTGAGCCTAACAAAGATTTCACAGATGAAATTGGCGCCGACCAAGACGAAGTCGATGGCGATCACCAGAATGACGGTGAAGCTGAAGAAGACGACGGTGAGGAAGACGGCGACGAAGATAGTGATGATGAATTCGGCGACGATGAAGGCGGCGAAGGTACTACAGAAGAACGTGTAGAAGACCTAGAAACACAACTTGCTGAACTCCGTGCAGAATTTGACCAGTTAATGGGCGATGAAATGCAAGAGCCAGAACACGCAGACATGGCAGATGAATTCGGCGGCGAAGACGAAGTCGAACCAGCCGGTGATGAATTCGGCGATGCAGGTGGAGCACCTGATTTCGGTGGCGGCGGCGAAGAACACGTTGTCGGCGAAGTAGTTGCTAGAATCTCTGAAAAGAAGAAGGCTGAAAAACTTAAGGTTGCTGCACAAGCAAAAGATAAAAACAAAGACAAAAAAGTCGACGAAGAAACTAAGTTTCTAAACAAAGTTGCTGATACTGGCCAACGTGGCACAGCAAAATTAGTCGGAACTGGCAAGGACTCACCATTAGGTGCTGAACAAAACAAGTCTTCGTTTACAAATATTCCTGCACGTAAAGACTACGGTGGAAAGCCAACTAAGGTTGGTGGCAACGGTGGATCCGGTGGCGAATATGGAAAATACAATGGAGATACAGCGGCAGATAAGACACCTACAGACAATGTAAATCTTAAGCCAAAGAATTCTTCAGTTAAGGCTGACACTACTGCTAAGTTTACTGGTGGTAAGGTTGCAGGTGATGGATTCTCAAAGTCTCCACTATCTAAGAAACCAAGTGGCGCTAGGTAAGGAAATATAATGGCCATGGCAAATAAACTGTACGAGTATCTGTCCTTCGACAAGGCACACGTTCAACTTCTAGAAGAAGATAACAAGACTGGTGGTAAAGATCTTTGCATGAAAGGGATCTTTATTCAGGGTGACGTAAGAAACCAAAATCAGCGTGTTTATCCTATTCGTGAAATTGCCAGAGCTGTAAATTCTATTACAGAAAAGTTAAGTAGCGGTCAATCAGTTATGGGAGAGCTCGACCATCCGGAAGAGCTTTCGATTAACCTTGACCGTGTGGCCCATCTTATCACTGAAATGTGGATGGATGGTGCAGATGGATACGGAAAGTTGAAGATTGTTCCAACTCCGATGGGCAACATTGTAAAGACATTGTTACAGTCGGGAGCGAAG
>Ga0214252_1000234_pt1 | contig 26905 bp, 23 predicted proteins | sample TroBogypolimnion_47_FD_153090 | JGI IMG/M metagenome (GOLD analysis project Ga0214252, IMG submission 153090) | Freshwater microbial communities from Trout Bog Lake, WI - 13JUL2009 hypolimnion | ecosystem: Environmental > Aquatic > Freshwater > Lake > Hypolimnion/Profundal zone | place: Trout...
TGTTGCCAAAAGTGCAAAGAGAAATCCGACAAATTGTGCGAATTGGGGTGGGCGAACATCCTCTGACTCAAACTCCTTTGAGAGTCTTGGTTGTACGAAGCGCTTGTATAACCAGGCATAAGGAGACTTTGGTGGACCAGCAAAAGCACCAAATGCAAATTGCACCAACTGAATGATGATCACCACGGGAGAGCGCGTGATGAGAGCAATGATTAAAACTATCGAAGTTAGTCCTGCAGACCAACGTGGACCACGAGCATCAATCATCATTATCCTCCGTTAAATTCTCGCGAGTGCATTGACAACTTGATCGCGCTTGGGAGCACCGACTGCGCGTGCAATCTCTTTACCTTCAGAATTTAAAAATAGCGTTGTAGGAGTTTGGCGAATATCTAAACGACGAACTAGATCCAATTTACTTTCTGCATCAACTTCAACATGCTTGATCTTTGGATAATGTGAAATTACAGAAGAGAGTGTGCTTCGGGTTGCGCGGCATGGAGTGCAGAAGGCACTTGAGAATTGAAGGACTGTTGCAACTTCGCCGAGCTCACTACCAATTTCCGCGGCGCTTACTTGATGGCGTGAATCCTCTTTGACGTTTACTTTGCCAGTGCGGCTCCGATCCACGAAGCCATAGGCCAGCGCGATAATTAAAACCGCGGCGACGATGAGGAGCGAATGCATGGCACAATTTTCACATCTGAGTCGCGAGAAACCTAAACGCGGATTATTCGCAAAAACGATTTACTCCTACGAGAAAATATTGAACGAGATATTTAAATCTGGGGACGAGCTCCTACCGCCGAGACGCAACGGGCGGCGAAATTTGCGCCATTATGGAGAGAGTCGAGCAAACTCTTCTTCTCAATCCAGCTTTGAATAAATCCTGCGGCAAATGCATCTCCGGCGCCGGTCGTATCCACGACGTTCACTTCAACGGCGGGAATTTGAACTAAGGCTGCATTACGGGATTGAGCCAACGCGCCGTTACTTCCGCGCTTGATGACCACGAGTGGAGTCAATTTCAATAACTCGGCGGCCGCCACAACCGGATTGTTCTTTCCACTTAAGAAGTGCGCCTCTTCCTCATTGAGAATCACAACATCAACCAAACTTAGCCACTCGCGAACTTGGTTGAGTCCAACCTCAAGTAGAACTCCTACAGTGGATGGATCGAATACAACTGTGAGTCCACGCTCTCTGACTGCGTGCAATATTGCGAGGGCTCCGTCACGAGATTTTGGATTTACTAGTGGATAGCCCGAGAGATATACGGCGGCGAATCCATCAAGCGGTGGAAGATCAGCCAAACTCAATCCAGAGTTCGCTCCGGAATCGGGAAACATAGTTCGCTCACCTAAAGCATCGACAAGAACAATTACTACGCCTGTGCCCACGCCAGGAACAATTGTTTGAGTATGTTCAACTCCATATTTTTGTAACTCCGCAATCACAGTCTCTCCCGCTGCATCATCTCCTATGCGCGCGATGACATGTGAAGCAGTCCCGTTAACCGCAAGCCACGATGCAACGTTGGCGGCGGCACCGCCTCCATGAGTTGAAATAACAGCCCGCGTCTCAACGCCCTGGCGTATGGGCGCACCCACCACTGCAGTGACATCCAACATGATGTCACCAATGCATAGGACTTTGGTCATTTATTAAGTGCGATCGCAATCAGTGAAGCGAGATGCGAGTTAGCTTTGATGATGTCGATATTAACGCGCAGTGATTCACCTTTACTCTGCGTGTGGAAATACTCCAATAGGAACGGAGTAACAGCCTTTCCGGTAATGTGATTTTCATCGGCTGCTTTAAGTCCAGAATCCAAAATTTCATTATGAAGAGCTAGATCCATCTGGTTGACCACAGGGTTTGCAATGACGATAGCGCGATCATTGGTTTTCAATTCGAAGCGGTTCTTCCAAATACTGGAGATCTCTTCTACGCTATCAACGCGATGCTCGATGTCGTATCCCGACTCTGTCAGGTAGAAGCCAGGGAACTTGTTAGTGCCAAATCCCAATACTGGAACTGCAAAGGTCTCAAGACGCTCCAGAGTTCCAGGAACATCCAAAATTGATTTAACACCGGCGCAGACAATGACCACGGGAGTCTCGGCAAGTGCAATCAAATCTGCAGACTCATCGTACGAATGACCGCGATGCACGCCACCAAGGCCCCCTGTCGCAAAAACTTTAATCCCTGCTAGAGCCGCGATGTGAGCAGTTGCAGCGACTGTCGTTGCCGCTGATTTCTTAGTTGCCTCAATAACAGCAAGATCGCGGGTTGAGGCCTTAACAACACCATCTTCATTAGCGATTCGGTCAAGTTCATGCGGTTCGAGTCCTACATGCACTACTCCATCAATCAGAGCGATCGTCGCTGGAACTGCGCCAGCCGAGCGAACTATCGCCTCCACCTCCAGAGCTACTTCGAGATTACGAGGGCGGGGTAGGCCGTGACTGATGATGGTGGATTCCAGCGCAACGATCGGCTGACCGGCAGCGATCGCTGCGCTGACTTCTGCAGAAAAATTAATCATGCTGCAGTTTAGAAGGCCACCAGACCTTTGGGCCAATGCTGTGCACCAGCGCTGGGACGAGAATCGAACGCACTAATAAGGTATCCAGCAACACGCCAAAGGCAACGGCAAAGCCGATCTCGGCTAGGAAGACCAGCGGCAGAATGCTCAGCACGCTGAAGGTTGCAGCCAAGACGATTCCAGCTGAGGTAATGACACCTCCTGTAACAGTGACGCCTTTCGTCATTCCAAAGCGAGTTCCATGCTTAAGACTCTCTTCACGAACTCGAGTCATCAAGAAGATGTTGTAATCGATTCCCAGCGCCACCAAGAAGACGAAGGCGAAGAGTGGGAATGAAGAATCTTCTCCTGCAAAATGGAATAGGTGATGGAAGACGATCGAACAAGCTCCCAATGTCGCGTAATAGGAGATTACAACCGTTACCAAAAGCAAAAGTGAGGCAATAATCGAACGCAACAAGAGTCCAAGAATTATCGCAATCAATAGCAAGATGACTGGAATGATCACCTTCTGATCGTGACGTGTAGCAGCATCAATATCGTTATAGACGGCAGAGGTACCACCTACCAACGATGTTGAGTCAATTCCATGAACCAAGGTGCGAAGTTGTGGAATTAATTTGATTGCCGCACTGGTATCTGGACCATAAGCCAGGGTCACGTTCAACAACTCTTTGCCATTAACAATCTTGGTCGCAGGAATTGGTTGACCTGGAACAATTGGCGTAACGGTTTGTGGAACTACCTGACTAATGCCTGGGAAGCTCTGTAACTTTGAGGTTACTTCTTGCGCCTTATCAGCACTTACAACGATTTGCGTTGGTTGGCCTTGCCCGCCAGGGAAGTATGTTGTCAATTGCTCCTGACCGATTACAGAGTCAGTGCGCTTTGTGAATGATTGGGCTGTTGACAAACCATTTGAGTGCAGCGTTGAAGCAAATGCCGCAAGCACTACGAGAATCAGGATCGAGAAGGTCAAATACTTTCTTGGGCTGCGTTCGGTCGACTTAGCCACCTTCGACCAAATGCCTGAGAGCTTCTCATCGGCGGTATTGAACTTAGGTCGCTTAGGCCAGAAAATCCAACGACCAAAGAGCACGAGAAGGGCTGGCAATAAGGTAAGAATCGTTACCATCGCGCAGACAATTCCAATTGCACCAACTGGTCCCAGCCCACGGTTATTTGTAAGTTGTGAAAGTAGCAGCATCAATAGACCCAAAGCAACCGTTGATCCGGAAGCAACGATTGGCTCTACAACTCCACGCCACGCAACTTTCATGGCATCTACACGATGCTCATAGCTGTGCAGCTCCTCACGATAGCGAGCTACCAATAAGAGTGAATAGTCGGTTGCGGCGCCTAAGACCAGCACCGACAAAATTCCTTGCGACTGCCCATCAAGGGTAATGATGTTGTGCTTCGCTAATTCATAGATGACTCCACCTGCAAGGGTGAGGGCAAAGACCGATGAGATCAAAGGAATGAATGGCAGGAATGGTGAGCGATATACAACAACCAGAATGAAGAAAATTACAATCACAGTCGTAAACAAGAGGCTGGTATCTAGGCCACTGAAGGAGTTGAAGAGGTCGGCGAACAATCCACCGAGTCCAGTCGTGTGAGTTACAAAACCATTTGCTTGTGCGTACTGCGTTGCGTAGTACCTAATAGTTGTCACGACTGCCAAAAGCGCAGGCTTCTTATCTGGCAAGTTAGTTTGGGAGAGATTCGAATCCAAAGGTATGTTGGCCAGGATCGCATCGTTCTTTGCAGAAGGAAATGCCCCGATCTGTGCGCCAGGCGAGAGGTATTTGGAGATTGGAATCGAAATCGGATTTCCCTTGGCATCTTTAACTAATTGACCCTTGGAATCGACCAGGTCTTTTTGAACAAGTTGTTGAACAAAGGCGTTTGCCGCAATGACTTTAGAGGTGTCTACCTTGCCCTCGAATAGAACGAGAGTCGGGAATTGATTGTTAGTCGTGTTATCAGCAAATGTTGCGATGGCATCAGATGCCTTTGATGCCTCGGAGTTTGCAGGCAAGAATTTGGAATTGTCATTCTTTTGAACGCTTGAGAGGTTTCCAAAGAGAGGACCCGCGGCGCTGCTAATAAGCAGCCATACGACTGTCACACCGGCAGCCACCCAGATAAGTCGACGATGGTTCTTCTTTACGCTGGTCGCAACAGACACAGGAGACCCCTTTAGTTCGATTGACGGGGCAATCTTATGGAAGGGCTAGAACCCCTGCAATTTCAACGAATCTAATTAAATTATTAGTGCGCCCGCCGGGTTAGATTGTTTGTCAACCATCCAAAATTCTCTTGCGAAGCGGAAATCACCTTATTTTCAAGAGAGCCAATGGATGCGATTTCAACGACAACCACATCGCCTGGAGATAGATTGAAGTCCATATTGGGGGCTAGTCCTGTCCCAGTACTCAAAATAGCGCCCTGCGGAAAGCTCATATTCATGAAGAGGTAGTCGACTAGTTCCTCAAATTTTCTATGCATTTCGTGGGTGCTCGTAGTTCCACCCCAAATGATTTCTCCAGCGCGCTCTACCTTGACCGAAATATCAAGCGCATATATATCTTCGATCTCCCAGATCGGAACAATGCCAGGACCAACTGCGGCTGAACCTAAATAGACCTTTGCTTGCGGAAGATAAAGTGGATTTTCCCCCTCGATATTTCGTGACGAGACATCATCACAAATGGTGACACCTACTATTTCACCCGCCGCATTCGTCACCAAGGCAAGTTCAGGCTCTGGAGCATTGATCGTGGAATCTGCTCGCACTCCTATGGGCTCACCGTGACCAACTACCCGCCAGGCAACGCTCTTAAAGAACAACTCGGGACGTGCCGCATCATAAACACGCGAGTAAACATCGGAGTGATCGCTCTCCTCTTCACGTGCTGCGCGAGACCTCTTATATGTAACGCCTGCCGCCCACACCTCTGTCAGTTGATCAACCGGTGGAAGCAGATAATGGATTTCGCTAGTAACTCCGCCAGCTAATGCGGATTCCACTGCAGAACGTAACTCGCTCAACGAAAGCGCGAGAAGGCTTGCCATGGATTCGGTAGGAACGAGAGAGGCTATGTTCGAATCCGCGCTTCGAATTCCGACCTTAACTTCATTATTAGTATCAAGAAATCGAATCAACTGGTTAGACATGCTCTAGCCCCCTGGTTCTCGCTTATCCAGAAATTGAGTAGTGAAAAAAGGGTATCGCCTCAAGTATGGGTGGGCCCCGTCGGGCTCGAACCGACGACCCACGGATTAAAAGTCCGTTGCTCTACCGACTGAGCTAGGGGCCCGGGACCAATCAAAAAAGGTCTGACAAAAGTCGTGACAAAACTCAAGACAAAGGTCGAACCGGATTGGAACGGTAGTGAATTGTAGCGAGCATTTTCACGCCCAAAAGCCACGCTGGAAGAGGCAAAGAGCGAAATCTTGGAATCCGGTCGAAACTAAACCCCAATTCAAACGCTTGTAGGTGACTCCTTTAGCGCCCTTATTGCGAGTTCCGCATGTATTTCTACACCGACACACAACACGCGATCGTCGAAGGTAGCCAGTGCACTGTGGTTAGTAGGAGCCGTGAGGAATTCATCACTCGTGCAGGCCCCCATAAACATGTAACTTCCTGGAACTTCAAGCAATACTCTGGAGAAGTCCTCCGCTCCAGGTGTGGGGTGCTCCATCGGTACATAAAAATCTGAGCCAAATAAATCTACGACAGTCTCTCTCACAAACTGTGCGTGGTCGGGGTTATTAATCGTCACCGGGTACTGCCCTGAGATAACTGCATCTACTTCGAGGCCGAATCCTTCGCCAATTTTTTCGCAGAGCAACTTTGCTTCCCGAAGAATCTTCTCTCGAGCTTCAAGTGAGAATGCCCTAATAGTTACTCCGAATTTTGCCTCACTCGGAATAATGTTTTCTGCAGTACCCGCGTGAAAGTATCCAACGGTCACTACAACGGGATCGAAAATGTCGAACTTTCGCGTTACAAGTATTTGTAAATCCCCCACCATCTGAGCGGCTACTGCAATTGGATCCTTTGCAGCATGTGGTCCCGAACCATGACCACCTGCACCGCGCACCGTTACATAGAGCGCATCGGCAGAAGCCATCATTGTTCCTGGCCTCGTTGCAATGACATTTCGCGGCACACTTCCAGTTGTTACGTGCATTCCATATGCTGCAGAAACTCTAACTCCTGCGGCATCCAAAACGCCTTCGGCGATCATATGAGCGGCGCCATCGTCACCCTCTTCACCTGGCTGAAACATAAAAACAACATCACCTTGCAATTGATCGCGGTGTGCTGAAAGCAATTTTGCCGCACCGACGAGCATCGTCGTATGTAAATCATGTCCGCAGGCATGCATCGCACCATCGATCGTGCTCGCGTAATCCAGACCTGTCTCCTCTTTAACAGGTAGCGCATCCATATCGCCGCGAAGGAGCACAGCCTTTCCACGCTTTTCTCCGCGCAGAACCGCAGTCACAGATGAGGATGTCTTACCTAAAGTGATCTCTAGGTCGAGTCCATCCAACGCCTCAAGAACCATTGCTTGGGTCTCCGGTAAATGCAGCCCTATCTCGGGACGTTGATGCAGTCGATGCCGTAATTCAACTAATTCTGGTTGGAGTGCAACTGCATCGGTATGAATTACTGACTCGTTATCCATTTAACTCCCCGTGGATCTCAGCGAGATATCAATAGCGTGAGAGTACTTATGGAATGAGTTAATAGATAGAGGATAAAGCGAGTAGATAAGACCAATGAATTTCGCTGGCAAAATTGATAATTATGGCAACCGACCCTGCTGCCTACTCATCCGAAGCACTCAAGAAAATAAAGTAGAGCAGTACCCAAATCGCCGCCGCATCGATCACTACTCGCTCCTCGGCCACCTTTGAAAGCGAAGGAATCACCATGGCACAGAGAGCGAAGGCACCAGTCAGCGACCAGAGAACAAATACTGCAATCTTCCGAGATAAACCTGCCCTCACCAAGCGGTGTGAGAGATGATCCTGCCCACCTTGGAATGGTGAGATTCTGCGCAGTACCCGAGAGGTGACAGAAACCGAGGTGTCCAAAATAGGTACTGCTAATAGCAAGATCTTGGTAGAGAAAGAGGTCCATTTTGTTAGGGCATGAGGGTGAAAACGGATAGTAAGCGTTGCAATTAAAACTCCAAGAAAGAGCGCTCCTGCATCCCCCATATATATTCGAGCCGGGCTCTTATTCCAAAGCAAGAATCCAATCGTCGCCCCCGCGACCACAGCTGAAAGTGCGGCCACAAAATATTGACCGCCCTGATATCCCAAATAGGTGAGAGCCAGACTTGAGATTGCGACAGTTCCTGCCGCCCCTCCATCTACATTGTCAAAGAAATTGATCGAGTTACAGATGCCAACAATCCATACCAGGGTAATAAGTCCATCAATCCAGGGATGACCGGTCGGAACTCCCACTGTATGAGTTTCTATAAGCAAGATTGCGGTGAAGACACCCAATGTTGTTTGGACTATCAACCTAGGAAGGGGTCTTAGATTCTTGATGTCATCCCAGAGACCAACCAGTCCTAAGAGGAGCGCCGGCAGGAGCACGGAAGATTGAAGCTCAAGGTTCTTCGCCGATAACTCTTTGGCGAAAAGCGCCCCGTATGAGATAACGAAAACTCCAATAACGATGGCAACCCCGCCCAAATAAGGCGTCGGTTCAGCATGCGATTTGTGCTCGGAGTTGGGGTGATCGTAAATCTCATGACGTATGGCAAATCGACGGGCACAGGGGGTTAGCGCCCCGACCACCGCGAATGTTGCTATTCCCAGCAACCAGAACTGCCAGATGTACACCTTGAGCACGTTCTTATCGTCCCTCTCTAAATATTGGACGCCTCTTGCACATCTGAGAAGTATCACCGATAAAGCACGGTAATGGCACTCTATTCAGGAAAATCAAAGGCGATAAACTCCCGACATGGCCAAGCGCAATTTAAATAAAAAAGGTGGACGCCCGAATCCCGGCCCAAAGCCAACTCCAGTCAAAAAGGCACCAGCCCAATCACCCAAGGTGCAGAGTAAGACTGAGAGTGGATTCCAGGAACAACGCTCGTTGCGCTGGTTGATCTGGGGTGGCGCGCTTGTCACTCTTGGACTCTGGTTCGCTCTTAGCGATCCATTTAATTCTCCAAAGATGTGGGTACTTTCTGTAACTGGACTCTGGCTACTTGGCTGGTTGGCGGTGCAGGCTAAGTACTACGTGAAGAATCCGACGCTCAAGATCACCACAATTATCGCTGGGGCATTCGCCCTAACTCTAGTTGTCGCTTGGATCGCAACTGATAACAAATTTGTAGGCTTCTTCGGGCAATACGCTCGCAGAACGGGTCTCCTTGAATACCTCTGCCTCATCACATTCTTCTTAACCGCCGCCTTTCTCATGCGGTTACATAGATTGGCCACATTAGATAGAACTATCGTCTTTTTAGGCTCGCTGCTCGGAATATATGGAGCCTTCCAAAATTACAAGATTGACTTTGTAAAGTGGCACTACTTGTACAACCCCATCTTTGTTACGTTAGGCAACCCGGATTTTGCCGGTGCTATCTTGGCAATCTTGTTGGTTCTTAATTTTGGCGTTGCAATAAATTCAGAGAAGGAGAAATGGTTTAGAGCGGTAGCTGGTTTCAATACCCTGCTGCTAACAATCATTATCGTCCTCTCGCAGGCAAGGCAGGGACTTCTCGCCGCAGGCATCGGAATCGGTCTGATTGTTCTAGTCTGGATTTATCAAAAGAATAAGAGAGTCTCATTTGCCCTTTCGGGATTATCAATTATCGGTGGCCTAGCGGTTATCGCAGGCATGCTCAAGATTGGACCTCTTACTCGACTCTTTTACAAAGAATCCGTTACTTACCGCGGTGACTACTGGCGTGCAGCAGCTCGAATGTTTATTCATCACCCCTTGTTTGGCGTTGGATTGGATCGTTATGGCGCCTACTTCCGCCAGTACCGCGATACAACCCAAGTATTACGTCGTGGACCTAGCATCGTCGCTGACGCTGCTCACAGCGTTCCCCTCCAGATTGCAGCAACCGGAGGAATATTTGTCACCCTTGCATTCCTAGCCCTCACTGGCTTCACCATCTGGAGAGGTGTCGTCGCCCTTCGAAAGACAGAGGGTGCGGCCCAAATCATGGCAGCAGTTATCTTTGGGGCTTGGATCACCTACCAAGCACAGTCTTTTATCTCGATCGACAACCTCGGCATTGCAATTTGGGGGTACATCCTGGGCGGCGCAGTAATTGGAATTTCCATTTTGCCATCTGACGTTGACGTCAGAGCCCCGAAGCCATCCTCGATTCAGCCACTGATCTCAACTTCACTTGCAATAATCACGGTGGTTGTTTCAATTCTTTTCTTCAAGGCAGAGAGTGCAGTGCACTTCCTAGATTCAGTTATTCCGCCCAAAGACCCCAAGCTATTGAGCCAATATGAGTTCTTTGTAAATAAACCACTCACCTTTGTCTTCAAAGATCCTTATTACCAACTTGTGTCAGCACTTGATTATCAGAAGGTGGGGGATAACGCCAAGGCAATATCCCTCCTCAAAGTTATCGTTGCAAATGATCCTTATAACACCGATGCTCTCAACGCACTGGCCGATAGTTACGAAAATGATAAGAACTGGTCCGCAGCGGTCGCTGTTGATAGAAAGGCAGTTACTGCCGATCCATTTAATACCACCACTCTCTTAAAGTTGGGTACAGACCTCAAACTTTCAGGTGATCTCGCCGGAGCAAAATCGGTTATCCCTCTCATAAATTCGATTGCACCTAATGGTGCCGATGCCAAGCAGGCACAATCCGAATTCGGTAAGTAACGATGCAGATTGCGATCGTTGGTCAAGGCTATGTAGGGCTTCCGCTTGCCATCGCTGCCGCCAATGCTGGACATAAGGTTCATGGAATTGATATCGATTCGGCACTCATCGATAAATTAACCAAGGGAATATCACCAATTGGAGATCTCTCCGATCATGAAATTTCTGCAGCCCTGGCATCTGGAAATTACAGTGCGACTAGAAGTTTTGAATCTGTAAGGGATGCTGAAGTGGTTGTGATCTGTGTTCCCACCCCACTTGATTCCAACTACAACCCAGACCTATCCAACCTGGAATCTGCACTGACTTCCATCGCAAAATTTTTGGCACCAGATTCTTTAGTTATTAACGAGTCGACCGTTGCTCCAGGTACAACTCGATCAACAATTGCTTCAATACTCGAAACTTCTCGGGTGCCATTTCATTTGGCATACTCTCCAGAGAGGATCGATCCCGCCAACAAGGTTTGGAAGGTCACAAATACCCCCAAGCTTGTTGCTGGTTTAACAGATGAGGCAACCCAAAGAGCCAAAGAGTTTTACAGCAGCTTCGTTGATTCAGTAACCACTGGCACATCACTAGAAGTTATTGAGACCGCCAAATTACTTGAAAACAGCTTTCGCCTAATCAATATCTCCTTTATAAATGAAATAGCCCAATTCTGCGCAGCACTTAATATCGATGTCCGAGAAGTCGTCGATGCTGCGGCCACCAAACCGTATGGCTTCATGCCTTTCTACCCAAGTGCTGGCGTCGGCGGACATTGCATTCCCGTTGACCCCAAATATCTATCAAGCAAAGCAACTGAAATTGGCGTGCCATCACGATTTATTGAACTGGCTCACGAAGTAAATATCTCACTTCCTTCATATTTCTTGGGTGTTGCTACCGGAATGATCGGTGATTTAAAAAATAAGAAAATTCTGATCGTTGGAGTTGCCTACAAACCAAATGTTTCTGATACGAGAGAGACCCCAGCTGCGGGCTTAATCGCGGCTTTGCGCCAGGCCGGAGCAGAGGTCTTCTGGCACGATGAACTTGTTCAGGAGTGGAACGGCGAGAGCTCCTCCGCATTGACCGACGGTTACGATTTAGCGATATTGGTCAACCCTCATGCTCATACTGATCTCTCGCTTCTTAATTCAACGCCCACTCTCAATACTCGCGGTGGGTTTTAAATGCGCTACTTAATTACAGGTGGAGCTGGATTCATTGGGTCACACCTTTCAGATGCTCTCGTAGCGCGAGGCGATCATGTACTTGTCCTAGATAACTTGACCACGGGTAACCGAACTAATCTCGAGCAACTACTCGCAAAACCAAATTTCGAATTATTTGAAGGCTCTATCCTCGATACCACCAAAGTTAACTCATTGGTTGCTTCAGTCGACCACGTTCTTCACTTTGCTGCAGCAGTTGGCGTCTTCAACATCGTCGATAAGCCTCTCGAGTCACTCACCACAAACATTCGTGGAACCGAAAATATTTTGGAGGCGGCACACGCCCACAATAAAGAGGTACTCATCGCATCTTCATCCGAGATCTACGGCAAGAACTCCTCAGGACCACTCAATGAAGAATCTGACCGGATCGTCGGATCCCCGCTTAAGGGGAGGTGGTCGTACTCAGAAGCCAAGGCGATCGATGAATCGTTAGCTCAGTTCTATCACTTGGAAAAGGGCTTAAAGACGCGAATCGTCCGCCTCTTCAACACCGTAGGTCCACGCCAAGTCGGGCATTACGGGATGGTCGTCCCTCGCTTTGTTTCAGCAGCCCTCAAGAATGAACCACTTACCGTCTATGGCTCCGGCACCCAATCTCGTTGCTTCTGCCATGTTTACGATGCAATCCGAGGCATCATCGCCGTTATCGATTCTGAGGCGACCGTCGGGGATGCCTTCAATGTCGGCAACAACCATGAAATCACAATCGAAGGGCTAGCCAAGCGAGTCATCGAGGTAACCCATTCACAGAGCACCATCACCAAAACCCCCTATGAAATTGCCTATAACCCAGGCTTCGAGGATATGCAGAGGCGAATCCCCGATATCACCAAGATCAAGGAAGTTTTGGGTTGGACTCCTCTTCTATCGCTCGAAGAGATAATTACCGATGTGGCTAAAGAAATAATATGAGTGAAGTAAAGATTCTTCATGTCATCGCACGAATGAATGTCGGAGGAACATCCCGCTACTTGGCTGAATTGGTCGAGAAAATACCTTCCAGTGCTATAGCCGTCGGTTATGTTCAAGCCGAAGAGATAGAAGATTCGATTATTAGTACTCTACCGATTTTTCGTGTGCCTCATCTAGGAAGAAAAATTTCTCTCGCTAGTGATTTCAAAGCCTGGCTTGAGTTAAGAAAGTTAATCCGTGAATTAGAACCAGAGATATTACATACTCACACTTTTAAAGCCGGGCTAATCGGTCGATTAATTCGTGGACGCCACAAACGGGTTCACACATTTCATGGCCATTTGTTAGAGGACGATTCATTTTCAGTCCTCGAAATGAAAGTCATAACTTGGCTTGAAAAATTTTTAGCTAAAAGAACCGACCTTCTGATTTCAGTTGGTGAACGTGTTGGCAGTGAGTTAAGAGCAGCCGGTGTCGGTGTCGGCAAAAATTGGTGCTCTATCCCGCCAGGGGTCTACAAGCTTCCAATCCAAGATAAAACAGTCGCGAGAAGTCGATTGAATCTAGATCTAGATTCTTACTTGGTTGGATGGATCGCTCGAATGACTGCTGTAAAGAATCCCGACCTATTTCTTGAGGTAGCTCGAATGACCCCTCAAATTAAGTTTGTGATGGCTGGTGGAGGAGATTTACTTGAGATTATCAAGAGCAAAGCTCCTTCAAATGTCTCGGTAATCGGATGGTGCGATGCGTCCACATTTTTCTCCGCCGTCGACTCTGTAATTTCTACGTCGAATAATGAAGGGATGCCGATTGCTCTGATCGAAGCTCAACTTGCCGGTCTTCCGGTCATTGCAACCAATGTAGGATCAAATTCGGAAGTGATACAAGATAAGAATACCGGATTAGTCGTCGAAAAAAATCCAAAGGCACTGACTGAGGCGCTTTTGGAGCTGACTTCCGAGAAGAAAGTTATTCTTCTTTCAAAAAATGAAATTGGAAAATTAGCTTCTGCACGTTTCTCTCCGGAAATCATGATAAAAAGTCATCAAAGAAATTACGAAAAATTACTGGGGGTAAAGGTCTTAGATTCCTGAATTACTATATGAAAAGTGTCAAATAAGAGCGAAAACTAGTTAAGTGGAAATTCCTTGATGGGGCATGGATTATGATCAAAGCGTTTCGCATCAGATCTCAAGAGTAAATCTATTGAAAGACTAGAGCTCCAACTACTCATCCTGTCGGAAGCCGCCCGTACGTCGTAATCTCGATGAAAGAAAGTCACCTTACCTTTTTCCAAAACTGCGTAATCACAACCTGGTTTGCCATTTCTAGGTTGCCCAACGGAGCCAGGGTTGATAAATCTTGAACCACCCTGAGCGCGCGCCATTTGGACATGAGTGTGACCGAGCAAAAAAGTAGCTGGATTATTTGTTGGGTTTTCAAGTTTAGTGTCTGGATAGAGGTAACCGTTCATGGCAAATGGCCAAGAGTGTTGTAGTAAAAATTTGCCATACTGTGTTTCAAGTTCAATTTCGCTTTGCAAATTTTCCAACCACGATCGATTCTCTCGTGTTAGCAAAGCGTTCGAATCAATCCACCTATAGTCGGACTCTCGCGCGGCTACCGAGGCATTAATTACACCAACATCATGGTTACCAGACACAAACCAACCAGGCAATACTTTAATCAACTCTACAACCTCATTAACGTACGGGTAGTATCCAACGTAATCCCCCAAACCGAATACATAGTCAAACCCGATTGAGGATTCATAGTCAAGCAAATCTCGTAGAGCGGTGGCATTTCCGTGGACATCCGAAATAATTAAAATTCGATGGTTATTGTTAATCATTGGAAACAAGATCGGAGTAGTAGCGCTTAAAGAATGCTCCTACTTTCGGTTGGTTTAAGGAAAACTCTTGATTAAGCACTATATTACTGAAATAAGCTAGAACAGTGCTAAAGCCAAGTTTATCTTTTGGCGACTCTGTAGAACTTAAGCGCGGATTTATTTCAAATAATTGTGGTCCATTTTTTCCTAATCGCAATTGGACATTCAAATGGCCATAGTCAAATCCATGTTTGCTAAGCAGAACAACAATTTCATTTAGATACTGATCAATCTCCGCATTACTCCGCACAATTCCGTTGAGTGATGAACCATCGGGAGAAAGTGTTCTTTCAAGCTGAAGCGTGTTGAGCTTTCGAGAGAATTTATCTAGATAGACACTACAAGTGTATTCAGAACCTTCAATATATTCTTGAATGATGTATTCAGTTGCCGCCGCATCCATAATCTTCTTAACAGTCTCTTGATTTTCTTCATCAATGACATATATTCCCCTTGATGCGGATCCGGAATTTGGTTTCGCAAGGAAACCCACAAAGTCTGAAATATTTGAATTTACTTTGTCCCATTTCCATGTTTTAGGATGAGAAATCGCCTCTCTCTCAAAAACCTGGGCGAGCGAAAACTTGGATGAGCAGAGAGTGACAACTTCGTATCCCGGGCTTGCCACTGGGAATCCCAAGTCTCGGAGTGCAGATAATTTAGGTAGTTCGTGTTGTGTTCCAGGATAAATGATGTCAATGGAATTCTCCTCAATAAATCTGGTGATCCACGGATTAAAATCGATGCTGGCAGCCGTGGGCGAAAGGAAGAATTGGAAATCCCCATCAAGAGTTCTTGAAAGCAGCTCAGCGGGAGGATTTGGCTCACTATTGGTAAGAAAGATCTTGGAAGAGGCATTAGATCTCCTGGCCAAGACATCAAATATAGAGTGACCCATAACGGAACCAACTCCTGTGACAAGAATATTAGGCAATTGCAGCCTCCAGAGTTTCGAAATATCTGCGCAGAGAATCGAATGGATCTAGCTGCAGCTGTGGGATGGGATTGCGGCTAAGTAATTGTCTAAACGAGATATCTTCTTGAGAATATTGGACTCTTTGTGCTTTTCTATGAAAGTACTTCTCCCATGATTCAACTATGTCTAAGTTCGACATGGGTTCATAAGTCGCAACATTAAGAATCGGTTGAACTTTTTCGAGGAGAACTAAATCCAAAATTACGTCGACTAAGTCATTAATCCAGATTTGCGATCTGCTTTTTTGCCCGGAACCCATTAATTTGAAATCAGTATTGTTTCGAGTTGCATATTCCAGCTGTCTGAAAAAATTTCCATGTTTTTGCCCAAGTCCATAAACGTCACCAATTCGCAAAACCGAGCATTTTTCACCTGTCACCGCTCTAAAGTAATCTTCTGCGATCAGCTTGGTATAACTATAAATCGATTCAGGTTTTGGTTCCTCATCTTCAAAACATTTGCCAAGGGGATAAACATTATTTGTAGAAAAATAGAAAAGTCTAGAATCTGAAGCTTCAATAAAGTTCGCAACCTCTAAATTTGAATTTACATATCTCGATATATCTTCGGCTGAGAAAGTTAATGGCGATGCAATATGAAGCAATACGTCCACATATCGGAGATCCTTTAAATCTACCAATTCCGATTCCTGCAATTTTTGGCTAACAGCACTCCCTATGAACCCCGAATACCCCGTTAAAGCAATTCTAAGGTTGTTATGATTTCCTACGAATACCCTCATAATTAGATTAGTATACGACCTACCGCCAATGAAAGGCTGCTACCAGTGGACCCCATTCAACTTTTTGTCCCTCATTTCAGAATTGATGAAACACTTGAACAAATTCGTGAGTGTCTTGAAAAAGGTTGGACTGGGATGGGTTACAAGACAGTTGAGTTCGAGAAGGAGTGGATGTCATATACAGGGCATTCCAATGCACTATTTCTAAATAGTGCGACGGCCGCACTTCACTTAGCTATTGAGAGTTTTCAAATTAGCGAATCTTGGAGTGCTGATTCAGAAGTGATCTCGACAGGGCTCACATTTATCTCCACAAATCATGCGATTTTGTATTGTGGCTTGAAGCCCGTATTTGCTGATATAGATAAATACGGCTGCATGGATCCTAAGTCACTCTTGGAGAAAATTGGACCGAAAACTAAAGCCGTGATTTTTGTTGGTTTAGGCGGAAGCACAGGCCAACTAAAGAAAATTTCAGAGATTTGTAAGAATCGAAATCTTCGACTGATTATTGATGCCGCACATATGAGCGGCACACGCTTTGTAGATGACAAATTATCAAATTATGGCGATGCAATCTGCTACTCATTTCAGGCTGTAAAGAACCTTCCCACCGCGGACAGCGGCGCGCTCTCATTCAGAGATGATTTAATCTCGCAGATTGCTCGAAAGCTCTCTTGGCTAGGAATTAGTAAAGATACTTATGCTCGAGCCAATAAGGGAAACTATTCCTGGAATTATGACGTCGAGTACACCGGATACAAATATAACGGAAATGCAGTTATGGCAGCCATGGCCCTAGTTGCTCTAAAGTATCTTGAGGATGACAACGAAGTAAGAAGGACTAACTTTGATTTATACAAGTCCTATGTAAAGGAACATGATGAATTGTCTTTTGTGCCAATTCCGGATGATTGCATTTCTTCTCGGCACCTAGTGCAAATTTTGGTCAAGGACCGAGAAGGGCTTCTTAATCACCTGAACGCGGATCAAATCTTCCCGGGAGTGCATTATCGGGACAATACGGAGTACAAGATGTACATTGACAGTTCAGGTTCTCGACCCGTAACTCAAGCCTTTTCAAATGGTGTTATCAGCCTCCCGAATTACATTGGACTGTCGCCGGAAGCAATCAGAAGAGTCTCCTCATCAGTAAATAGTTTCTATGGTAAATGATCAAAGTTATTGTTCTTCCAAGACATTCACCCCTAGGCGCTAGTTCGCGGGTTAGATTCTTTGAACATTTTAAAGATCTTGAGGAATTGGGCGTTGACATCGTTGCTGTGTCCCCATTTTTTACAGAAGAATATTTAAAACGAAGCTACGCAAACAAGAAGATCTCAATCCCCACGATCTTAAAGAGGTATTTGCGGAGACTTTGGATCCTGACACAATGCCGAAAGTGCGACGTGATTTGGTTAGAAAATGAATTTTTTCCATTGGCACCGCAGTGGTGCGAAAAGATCGTCACAAAATTGATTTCTAAACCTATCATTGTCGATATTGACGACGATATTTTTACTCATTACAAGACATTCAGAAATGCATATCTACGGACTTATTTACGTCAGAGACGACCTCTAGTCAGTAAGAATGTCTCATATTATGTCTCAAATGTACACCTTCAAAGTCAATTCGCATTGAGATGGGGCGTCTCCGCCAAAGTACTTCCAGGCTCGTTAAATCTCTCTCGATACCCAACTGAGGTAAACCATCATTTAAATATTCATGATCTTGGGAAACCTCCGATTCTTGGGTGGATTGGAACTCCACTGACAAGTCGGCTTCACTTGAATTCTTCAATCACATTGCTTCTCATGCTATCGAGAGATTTTGAGATCCATTTGATCGGCGCGGATCGATCTATCTTTGGGAAATTGAATTCGAATATTAAAGTTATCGATTGGACTCTTGAAAATGAGATAGCAGAAATCATTAAGTGCGATATTGGTATTATGCCGTTGCCCGATGATGAATTTTCGAAGAGTAAATCTGGTTATAAAGCGATCCAGTTTCTAGCATGTGGCAAGCCAGTTATCTCTTCCTACCTAGAATTTACCAAAGATTTGTCGAGGAAATATGGATTAATTCCAGTAAGCACAGATGAAGAGTGGCTTTTAACAATCACTGATCTTGTTGATAATCCATTAAAGTACAATCGATTATCCGTTCAAGGTTTCAATGGAGTTCGGAGTGATTACGATCCCAAGACGGTATCGCAACTTATAGCGAGAATCTTGGCAAATGCTATTTGAATTAAGGGCGTTTACCTTGTCCTCTGCCAAAGCGAGTCTTCATTCTCATCTCTAAGTAAAAACGCAAATCTTTGTAATTTTTTGATAGAGAACCGCTAGATTTCTTAGGGATTTTGAAGGCACTATCTGGGATTTGCGAAATTAATTCTAGCAATATTGATGAAGATGCATCTAAGGCATAAATACTCAGTTGGTTGTCCTTCCCAAAGTATCCACACGTACATGTTTCTGAATGGATCTCTTTAGTCCAAGAAAATATTTTGTTGTAATTTTGAATTCGAGTCTTGTATTGACATGAATAAATAAGAACTGGAGTCAATGGAGCATTGGTTTGTAATTCTTTTGAAACTATTTCAGGATGGTACTCAACCAATTTATCAGCAATTTTTTGGGCAGCTGTGTCGAAATCTAAGGTGCAAACTGTTAAAAAGACTTTATGACCGGCGAAGCGGGAATAATCGGCTCGACTATTGCTTGAAAAGGATTTCGCGAGACTTAGGAGTACCTCTTTGTATTCGCCGTAATCATAATTCTCATTCACTTTCGATCGCGCATTATTAATGATTTGATTTCGTAAATCCACGTTATCGAGTAGAACCCCTATGGCTTCTTCCCAAGATGTGTAAATTCCGGGTACAAGCAAGCCATCTACTCCATCAATTATCACATCGCTATATGGTGGCACATTTGAGTAGACGCCGGCAATGGAGCACTGTGCATAGTCGCGAAACTTTGCCTCCGTTTTCGAATTATAGAAGTGATTTCTATCAAGGGGTGCTACGCCGACTGCGAAGCCTCCGTTAGCCAATATTGAATAGTATTGAGATAGAGATCTGGTTCTTTTCAGACGACTTGTTTTGAACTTGGTCTCGTTCTCCATTGTGGTGAATGATGAAAATGTAAATTTACGTCTTTTAGCTAGAGAGCCAAGATTATTAACTAATTCGAGTTCAGACTTTGCTTCTAATTTGCGCGCAGTAGCATAGATTATTTTGTATTCTTGGTCTGCTTTGTCCTCAAGATGCTTTACGGCAGACTCCTTGGGGTTCATTTTGACCCATTGTGGAAATAGTCTGGTTGCCCCAAAAATGCTGAATTCACTCTTCATGATTTTATTCTGAACCAAAGTTTGATCCACCAATCCAACAATTAATGGAATCTTTTGCAGAGCATTCTCTGAAAATGCGACTTTTCCTAGGGGAATCTCGATCGGCAAATAGCCAAGATTGTCATCCAATAAATAGAGAATTTTCTTTTTGAGTGCTCGACATGCCAAAATTAGAGCTATTGCTTGCTCCGAATAATCTCGAACTAGGAAAACCACTGAGGCCCAGGCGACGTCTTCAAGCTTAACGCTCTTGGTCTCCTTGAAAGCCCATGCGGAAATGGACCCTGACTCATAAAGGTCTTTTAACGGTTCAGTGAAATTTATTTCAACCGTGGGGGAGAAGGAATTTGACACGACCAGAATGTTCATGAGTACTTCTCTCTGTACGTATCTATCACCTTTGAAGCAGCCCCCTGAGCTATTACTCTTCCATCTTCTAGCCATACTGCTCTGTTGCAAAGAGTCTCAAGTAACGCGAGATTATGACTTGCTAAAACTAAAATATTCGCTGATGTCAATAAGTTTTCCATACGAGCGGTTGCCTTATCTGCAAATTCGATATCACCAGCTCCGATCACCTCGTCAATTAATAGAATGTCGGGATTCATCTGTGTCGCGACAGAAAAACCAACCCTGACAACCATTCCTGCACTGTAAGTTTTCATTGGACGGTAAATAGCATCACCAATGTCGGCGAATTCTGCGACTTGCTTCTGAGCGGACCGAACATCATCGAGTCTAAGACCTGCCACAATCAGCCTGCTATATATGTTATCCCAGCCTGACATCTCCATTTCGAAACCAACTCCCTCCCCAAGTAGAGTTGCAATGGATCCATGTACTCGGCGGAGACCACTCGTTGCGGGGAGAATGCCTGCCATAACGCGTAACAACGTCGTTTTTCCAGCTCCATTTAAGCCAATGAGGGCTACTCGATCCCCGCGCTCAATTTCCAAAGTGATATCAACTAGCGATGGAGGATAGTGAATTCGACTATCAGAAGTACGCAATATTGTTGCCTTGAGTGAGCGTGCTGGACTTGGATACCGAAGATTGATTCTATCGAGCGTGATTGAAGTTAGCTCATGCGTAGAGGAGGAAATCGCGCCCCTCTTTTCTGTTGATAATCCTAACAATAGTTGCATTTATAAGGATCAGTAGAAATACGTATAACAATTTTATGCTGAGATCAAAGTGTCTGGTTAAGAGTGGATCTCTAATCACGGAAACAAACCAAGCGAGTGGATTTAGATCAAGAAGCGTGCCTAAATGGTGTTCGGTAAGCATGGAGGTTTTGTAGATAATTGGAGTAACCACCCATGCGAACTGGAAAAGAACCGTCAGTGCTTGTGTAAGGTCTTTATATTTCACGCCGAGATAGGCGAGTATCACTGAAAAATGGAATAAGCAGATTATTACTAAGACAGATCCCAACGTACTTAAAATGACATTCAATGCGCTGGTCGATCTCGTAGCAATTGCGACAGCAAGCGGTATCGCCATGCTTATCAGGTAAATATAGATTGCATTCATCGTGATTCTTGCTGGAGCAATAACTAATTTTGTTGTGGAATTCAAAAACATTGAAATTGCGGTCAAAATTGAGGTTGATCCTCCAATTGTGATACTCGTAATTAACGCCCAGACACTAAAACCACAACCTATATAAATTAAGAAATTGAGAAAATTCAATTTAAATAGAGTCGACCAAATAAATGCGGTTGCGGTAAATGTGAATATAAGATTTACAAACAGCCATACCAAACCTAAAGAAGTTCCTCTAAATCTACTCTGCAAATCCTTACCCGCTAAATGTAACCAGAGGCTCCTCGACTCAAGCAGAGACCTATACATGAGTGCGATCCTATCCTAAAAGGATTCAGCCAAATCCGAGAGATATGCCGCATATTGATTATTTGGCATATTGGAAACTAACTTCAAGAGTTCAGAGACTGAAATAAATCCTTTTTGAAGTGCTACTTCTTCGAGACAGGCTATTTTTGTACCCTGCCTCTTCTCGATATTTTGAACAAAATTCGAAGCTGAGAGTAAATCATCCGGAGTTCCAGTATCTAACCAAGCCACTGATCGCTCGATAATATCAACGTCAAGTCGATCTTGATTTAGGTACTCTTGATTCAAAGCCGTAATCTCTAATTCACCGCGTTCACTCCTCGGCAATTCACGGGCCAGCGCCGGAGCATCAGCCGGATAAAAGTAAAGACCAGGGATTGCGTAATTACTAACTTTTACTGTTGGTTTTTCCACAAGACGCAGCGGTTTCATACTTTTATCAAGAACAACAACCCCATAGGAACTTGGATCTTGAACTCGATATCCAAAAACTTTCGCTCGTTCGTTAATTGAAATCTTTGAAAGTGCGGTTCCAAATCCATGACCGTAAAACAGGTTATCTCCCAAGATCAAACATGAGGAATGTCCATCTAAGAATTCCTCGGCCAATATGAGAGCCTCTGCAATACCCGTAGGTCTCTCTTGCACTTTATAGGTGAGAGAAATACCCCAGATATGCCCATCACCAAGCAGATTTCTAATATTTGGAAGATCTCTTGGTGATGAAATTATTTGAATGTCTCGAATTCCAGCCAGCATCAGGGTCGAAAGCGGATGATAAATCATTGGCTTGTCATATATTTGAAGGAGTTGTTTAGTAACAACATTTGTAGCTGGATAAAGTCGAGTTCCCGAGCCTCCTGCTAACAAAATCCCTTTCACAATTCCCCTGCTTTCTTAGTCGAGAAGAGCAAATATCCACCTTGTGTCAATTGCAGATGAGTATACTTTCACAATGAATGTTCTGGTTGCCGGTGGCTGCGGATTTATAGGTTCGAATTTTGTAAAGCTAGTTTTAAATGGGGAATTTCCGTCCATCACATCACTAACGGTCATAGATAAGCTGTCTTACGCTGGAAATCTAGAAAATTTTTCGAAATCCGAAATGGATGGCTTTAAGTTTGTTAAAGGCGCAATACAGGATGAGAAGGTACTCCAGACGTTGGAATCGTCTCGCTTTGATGCCGTTATTAATTTTGCCGCTGAATCCCATGTTGACAGATCAATCGGCTCGCCCGGTACTTTTGTTGAGAACAATATTCTTGGAACCCAGATGCTCCTAGAACTTTTTAGAAAATGTGAGTGGGGAACTTTTCTTCAAGTATCGACAGACGAGGTATATGGATCCATCTCTGAGGGCTCTTGGGACGAAGAGTGTCCACTACTTCCCAATTCACCTTATTCAGCTTCGAAAGCCTCAGCCGATTTGATATGTCGCTCGTATCGAAAGACTTTTAACTTGGATGTACGAATTACACGTTGCAGTAACAACTACGGTCCTTACCAATTCCCAGAAAAAGTTATCCCAGTCTTTATTACTAATTTGCTACAGGGAAAACCTGTGCCGATCTATGGTGACGGACGAAATGTTCGAGATTGGCTACATGTTAAAGACCACTGCCGAGGGATTGTGGCTGCCCTCACAAAGGGGAGAGCTGGAGAGATTTATAATATTGGCGGAGGAAGGGAACTCTCGAATTTAGACTTAGCTTCAAATGTTTTGAGGGTCATGGGTTTTGGCCCGGATAGAATTGAATATGTTCCAGATCGATTAGGGCATGACTTGCGATATTCAGTATCGCATGCCAAAGCAAGTTCAGAGCTTGGGTATGAACCTGAAATAGCATTTGAAAACGGACTTGAAGAAACAGTCAGTTGGTATCAAAACAATGCCAATTGGTGGAAGCCTCTACTTGCAAGAATAGGTTCCTGATTTTGGAGATCTCCCCATTAGGAATTAGTGGTTCCTGGTTAGCCGAATCAAAAATTTGGGAAGATGGCCGAGGAAACTTTCGTGAATGGTTTCAACGCTCCGAAATCTTCGAAAAGACTGGAGTCGACTTTTCTGTCGCACAATCTAATATTTCTGTAAGTCGGCGCGGAGTTTTGAGGGGTATTCACTACAGTTTGTCTCCTGAAGGTCAATCAAAATGGGTGACATGTGTTCGGGGGCGAATAATTGATGTAGTTGTTGATATTAGACCTACCTCACCAACGTTCAAAAAATATATCGAAGTAGAATTGGCTGCTGGAGATGGAAGAGCCGTGCTTATTGAAAGTGGCTTGGGACACGGGTTTATTGCACTTGAAGATGAGTCAACTGTTTCTTATCTTCTATCATCCTTATATTCTCCGAGCGACGAATATGAAATCAATCCATTAGATATCGAAATCGACATTGATTGGCACTTAGATTTGGTCGGAGGATCTGGTCTGATCCTGTCACCCAAAGACGCAAATGCGCCTTCTTTATCTAAACGTTTTGATCAGGGGAAATTGCCTCTTTAATTTTGGTCTAATCTACTAAATCTCATACATCTGGTAGGGATCAGTTAATTACCTAACTTGCATGATTCTTTAAACTCCAGCTTCACGAAATTTTCTTGTCGCTAAAAATCCAATCATCGACACCATCATCAGTGCGAGTCCAACAAAGAAGAGTCTTTCCCAAGGCGAACCCGTGACAGGCAGCGCTCCTCCAATAACCGTGTGAACTGGAGCGACTGTTGGCTCTGGATCTTGGGTAGGTTCCTGCGTAACGATTGGCACCGAAATTGGTGGATCGGGATTTGGCACCTGTTGAAAATACCGACCATTATCTAAATGTGTCCTGGTTATAGAAACTACTTGATCTGAAATGACTAACACAGCTCCACCAGCTGTTATTGAACCAGACCAGACTCCACGATAACCAAGAGTTGCAGTTTCTGAAATGTCATAGATACCTAGAGCCAGTTTAATCGAGATGGGTTGGACCATCGTCCCTTGAACATATTGGAGTTGAGTATTCGAGCCCTCTTTACGAATGCTTACTGCAAAATCAGAGGGAAGTTCTGTTCCAGCGAATCTATTAATGACTACTTGAGAAATTTGTAACATTCCATCTGCGGGAATCGGTTTTGGAGTCGCAATGAATACTGGTGCAGGTGGCGGAAGCGTATGGATAACAGGCGGAATTACGATTGCAGTCCACTGGGCATACAGCGTGAGATCGGATGCGAAGGGATAGCTGGCACCGTTGATGTAAGACAGTCCACTGCCATTGACCGCAGTATTCCAATTCGTGAAAGTGTAACTGCTGCGAGCGAATCCATTTGGAGTTAACGGAGTGGGGGCGGTGCTCGACTCAGGGGGTGTTGCACCACCATCAAAACCATTGCCAGCAAAAGTAACGGTGTAAACAATGGGTGGGATCAATGTCCACTGAGCAAACAAAGTTAAATCAGCGGCAAAGCTATAGGTGGTGCCATTGGCGTATGCGGCTCCACTTCCGTTGATTGCAGTGTTCCAGTTCGTGAAGGTGTACCCGGCTCGGGTAAATCCATTGGAGGTTAATGCGGCAGGAACAAAGTTTGTTTCCGGCGTAGTTGCACCCCCATCAAATCCATTTCCTAGAAAAGTGACTGTATGAGCAACTGCGGGGATTGCTGTCCATTGCGCGTAGAGGGTTAGGTCAGCGGCAAAGCTGTACGTAGTCCCATCTAGATAAGTAAGTCCTGCGATGCCGTTGGCAACTGTGTTCCAACCAGTAAACGTGTATCCCGAGCGTGTAAATCCATTGGTTGTCAGCGGCATTGGGACGGTGGAAGTTTCGGGAGTGGTAGAACCTCCGTCAAAGCCATTGCCCATGAAGGTGACTGCATGGGCAACTGGGGGGATCAAAGTCCATTGCGCATAAAGGATTAGATCGGCAGCAAAGCTGTAAGTACTGCCATCAGCGTAGGAGGAGCCACTTCCATTTGCCGCTGTGTTCCATCCGCTAAAGGTGTAGCCGCTCTTCATGTAGCCATTGGTTGTTAGGGCTGTGGCTGCGTTGGTGGTCTGCGCAGCGGTAGATCCTCCGTTTGAAGTATTCCCATCAAAGGTAACTGTATGAGTGGGGATCGCGCAGCCATCATTAACGATTGATGTTCCCCCAAGAGTGACTGCGCCCGTTAGGGTAATTAATTGACCATCAACGATTGTTGTTGCTCCAGTGCCGATTGAAGCAGAAGCGATTAAATGTCCGACTATCGTCGAAGATGCCCCAAGCGTTGCAGAGCTGCCGATCTGCCAGAAGACATTGCAGGCTTGGGCACCATTGATGAGCACCACCTGACTCGAGCTCGCAGTAATCAAAGTTGTAGCAGTGCTAAAGATAAATACAGATGCTGGATCGTGGTTACCGTCAAGGGTGAGAGTTCCATTAATCGCAAATGTGCCACCTGAATATGCGCCGTCAGTGAGTGTGGTGGCACCAAGTTCAACGGGAAGCGCGACCGAGACGCGAGCGTCTGAAAAAGCGGTGTTTGCATCGTTAAGCGCAGTTAGAGAGGCTCCACCCAGTATTTGTGAACCGCTCTGAGTAAGCGTCCCGGTAGGAGCTGTCGCTCCCCCAACTCCCACATCACCACCACTAGTTCCTGTGACATTGCTCGCGGTGGCACTGGTTATGGCAGAACTAGCTAGGACTCCATAGGTTGAACTTGTCCCCAAAGTTAAAGCAGGTGTTGCAGCGAATGATTGTGGGGATGCTATGAAGATCAAAATTGTTGAGGCCATGAAGGTTGTGAGGGCGATTAAAATCGCTAGTAAACGCTTTGAAATAATCACTGCAGTTGCCTCAAGTCTGGATCGGCACTCAAACTATTGAGTTGAGCGCAATAAACACCATAGACCTTAGAAACCGTTAATAATTTATGAATCCAACTATTAGATTTCTACTTTTGCACGAATTGCGCTTGAATTGGCAATTAAGCGACTCGTTGAAATAAGTGTAAGAAACTTGTGAGGTACTAGTTAGTAATCGTTTATGGAAGATTAAATTTCCAAAGTAATTTTTAACGTGTTGCTGAACGTCTTAAGCGATCACGAATGGCCGCGGCTAGCCCGTCTCCACCTGGTTGCAGAACAACTACAACTCCTAGCCCCAGTTGATCAGCCTTGCGAAGCGCTAGATAAAGCTCGCGGGCATATTGCTCAATTGAACTTGGAGCAGAGAGACGAATGACCCCATTGGGAGTTGGAATCTGATCGGGTGCAATAAGCCCATCACCCGACTCGGCGATCACATCGAGAAGCACCCTTGCCTTAGGTGAGTAATGGGAGTTGAGCGAGCCCGAAACTCTTATAGAAGATGGATTGGATTCAAGTGCAACTAATCCAGTGGATTCTTCGACCATAAGCGGAGTAATTGCACCTAATCTCAAAATCATTGGCGCAGGTCCGGTGCAATCAACGATTGTCGATTCCAATCCGATCAACGACTGCCCACCATCTAAAATT
>Ga0214252_1000247_pt1 | contig 26081 bp, 22 predicted proteins | sample TroBogypolimnion_47_FD_153090 | JGI IMG/M metagenome (GOLD analysis project Ga0214252, IMG submission 153090) | Freshwater microbial communities from Trout Bog Lake, WI - 13JUL2009 hypolimnion | ecosystem: Environmental > Aquatic > Freshwater > Lake > Hypolimnion/Profundal zone | place: Trout...
CGGCCGACTACCTCGAACTCGGCCGCCTGGCCAACAAGCACCAGCCCGAATTTGACAGCCACGACCGCTTTGGCAACCGCATCGATCTGGTGAGCTTCCACCCGGCCTACCACCAGCTCATGAAGACAGCCATCGAGCACGGGCTGCACGCCTCCCCCTGGACGCGGCCCGGCCCCGGCGCCCACGTGGCACGCGCCGCAGGGAACTACCTGCAGACGCAGGTGGAAGCCGGCCACGGTTGTCCGATCACCATGACCTTCGCCGCCGTGCCGACGCTGCGGCTGCAGGGCGACCTGGCGCGAGACTGGCTGCCCAAGGTCACGGCACCCGTGTACGACCCGCGCAATGTCCCGGTGGGCCAAAAGCAGGGCGTCACCATTGGCATGGCCATGACCGAAAAACAGGGCGGCTCCGACGTGCGCAGCAACAGCACGCAAGCCTACCCGCTGGGCAGAGGCGGCCCGGGCCAGGCCTACGAGCTGGTTGGTCACAAGTACTTCGTATCGGCACCGATGTGCGACGCTTTTCTGGTGCTGGCGCACACGGCAGGCGGCCTGTCGTGCTTTCTGCTGCCACGCTGGCGCCCCGACGATAGCAAGAACGCCATGCAGATTCTGCGCCTGAAAAAGAAGATGGGCAACGCCTCCAACGCCTCGAGCGAGACCGAACTGCGTGGCGCGCTGGCCTGGATGGTGGGAGAAGAGGGGCGCGGCGTGCGCAACATCATCGAGATGGTCAGCATGACGCGCTTCGACTGCATGACCGGCTCCAGCGCCGGCATGCGCATGGCGGCCTCGCAGGCGCTGCACCACTGCTCGATCCGCTCGGCCTTCGGCAAGGTTCTGAACGAGCAGCCACTGATGCGCAACGTGCTGGCCGATCTGGCGCTGGAAAGCGAAGCGGCGCTGACCCTGACGCTGCGCGTGGCGCGCGCCATGGACCATCGCAGCGACGCGCAGGAAGACCTGCTGGTGCGCCTGGTCACCGCTGTGGGCAAGTACTGGATCTGCAAGCGCACGCCCAACCACGCCTATGAGGCGATGGAATGCATCGGCGGCAGCGGCGTTATGGAAGACAGCATGATGCCGCGCCTGTTCCGAGAGGCGCCGATTAACCCGATCTGGGAAGGCAGCGGCAACGTGCAATGCCTGGACGTTCTGCGTGCCATGTCGAAAACGCCGGCCGTGGTCGACACCTTCTTTGCCGAAGTCGGCAAGGCGCAAGGCACGCACGCCGTGCTCGACCAGTGGGTCGCGGCGCTGGCAAAGGACTTGCGCGACCCGCACGATGTCGAGTACCGGGCGCGTGATCTGGTCGATCGCATGGCACTGGCGCTCCAGGCCTCGCTGCTCGTGAGAAACGCCCCCTCCTTCATCAGCGACGCCTTCTGTCAGTCGCGCCTGGAGCAGGCCGGGCACCACAACTACGGCACGCTGCCGCGTGGCGTCGATGTCGGCGCCATCATTTCGCGCGCCACGCCCCATAGCGGCGCCTGAAGGCCCGCGCCGCTGACCGGCGGCAGGGCAAGCGATGGCCGGGCGCGACTTCAAAGACAATAGCGGCCATGCTCCAATTCGACCTGCTCCAAACCGACCCTGCCAGCCACGCCCGGCGCGGCCGCCTGACGCTCAACCACGGCGTGGTGCAAACGCCGATCTTCATGCCGGTGGGCACCTATGGCACGGTCAAGGGCGTGCTGCCGCGCAGCCTCGACGAGATGGGCGCGCAAATCATCCTGGGCAATACCTTTCACCTGTGGATGCGACCGGGCCTGGACGTGATGGCCCAGTTCGGCGGCCTGCACCGCTTCGAGAAGTGGGACAAGCCGATCCTGACCGACTCCGGCGGCTTTCAGGTCTGGAGCCTGGGCGAGATGCGCAAGATCACGGAGGAAGGCGTCAAGTTTTCCTCGCCGGTCAACGGCGACAAGCTGTTCCTCACGCCCGAGATCTCGATGCAGATCCAGACCGTCTTGAACAGCGACATCGTCATGCAGTTCGACGAATGCACGCCCTATATTTCGGTCGAGCCCAAGACCAAGGGCCAGCTCACCACCGAGGCCGAGGCGCGCAGTTCGATGGAACTGAGCCTGCGATGGGCGCGGCGTTGCCAGTCGGAATTTGCCCGGCTCGAAAACCCGAATGCGTTATTCGGCATCGTGCAGGGCGGCATGTTCGAGCACCTGCGCCAGGAGTCGCTCGAACAGCTGGTAGCAATGGACTTCCCGGGCTACGCGATCGGCGGCGTGAGCGTCGGCGAACCGAAAGACGAGATGCTGCGCATCATGGCGCACACGCCGCACCGTCTGCCCGCCCACAAGCCGCGCTACCTGATGGGCGTGGGCACACCGGAAGATCTGGTCGAAGGCGTGGCGCAGGGCGTCGACATGTTCGACTGCGTGATGCCCACGCGCAACGCGCGCAACGGAACCCTGTTCACGCGCTATGGCGACCTGAAGATCCGCAACGCACGGCACAAAACCGATGCGCGTCCGCTCGACGAGACTTGCACCTGCCACGCTTGTGCCGGCAGCTCCGGCATTGCGTACAGCCAGGGCGGGCGCGAGGGTTTCAGCCGCGCCTATCTGCACCATCTGGACCGCTGCGCCGAGATGCTGGGCCCGATGCTCGCCAGCATCCACAACCTGCACTACTACCTGAACCTGATGCGCGAAGTGCGCGACGCGCTCGACACCGGACGCTTCGGCGCCTTCGTCACGCAATTCAAGGCGGACCGCTCACGCGGCATTTGACTCCAGCCTAATCGCCGGCAAACACCGTCAGCACCCCGGTGTAACCGTAGAGGTGATTGCGCGCGATCTCGCCGGCGGCGAAGAAGCCGACCAGGGGCACGTCGCCCAAGGCGCGGCGCACGATCTGCAGTTCGGCGCTCGGGCCGCCAAAATGCGGACCGCCACGCCCGGAACAACTGACGTAGACCGCACCCGCGATGTGTCGCGCCAGATGCGGTGCCGCGCCAGCTGGCGCGGCCAGCGCCATCAGCTCCTCGACCGCCAGTTCCTGCGGCTCCAGTTCTTCGCGAATCTCGGCGCAGACGCGCATCAGATCAGCCTTGGCGGCCTGCACATTGCGCCGGCAAAAGACGAGCTGCATGCCGGCCTTGACCTGCTCCGAGACCGCAATCGCACCGCGCGCGGTGTCTAGGCCAATGATGTGACGCACCAGCACATCGCTGCCGAAGTTGCCGGTGCGCTGCACCGCCACGGCATCGCCGCTGTCCGCGCTGGACAGCAGGCCGACCAGCGTGGCACGCACCGCTTGCAGCGCCTGTTCGGGCTGCTCCAGTGTGACCTTGAGATCGCGCAGCAGTACGTCCATGGCGGGCTCGCCATCGAGCAGGCCCGCGACATTGCCCTCGGCGGCGCCCACGCAATAGGCCTTTGAGATCGGCAGACAGCCCTGCGTGACGCGCGACACCAGGTTGACGCGCTCGCCGAAAGCCACACCGCTCAGACCGCCGCTGAAGACACCGCTGGCCGCACCCTGTCCACGGATATTGCCGTTGCCGCCAACGGCGAACTGAACAGTTTGCGAGCGGCTTGCGGACAGGCCGCCAAACAGGTAGCCGGTTGCCGTGCGCGCCGCCATCTCGCCAATCAGTTCACCCAGGTCGGGCGTATTGGGGTCGGCGTGGACCAGTGCCGAATGTGCTTCAAAACCCAAGCCCAGCGGCGCCACGCCGGAAAACACGCGGTACTGGTCACTTGGCAATTCGCACAGCATCAGCACCAGCGCCGGCGCATCAAAATACTCGACGTTGTTCGCCGCCACGCCGACGCCCACGGTGCCCGACCAGTCGGTCACTTCAGGCAGTTCGGCGCTCAGATGCTCAAGAATATCCCGTGCCTGCTCCGCGTAATGGTCCGTGATGTAGAGCAGGGCCAGTGTTGGGGCGCTCGCGAAGTCGGGCCGTGCCAGCTGGCCGCGCACCTGAGCCAACACCTGGGCTGCGGCCATGCGCCACTCGGGGTGTGTGGCATGGCCATACGGAAAAAGCTTCATCGCCGCTCGCGCCGCGCCGGCGTCATGCGCCTTTGCCGGGCGCCTTCTTGACGGCCCTGCGCGCAGCAGCACCGGACTTGGCAGCTACTTTTCTGGTTGCCTTGACGGCTTCCTTGGCCAGGCCGGCAGCCATGTGCTTGGTCATATCCTTGGCTGTGTTCTTGCTGGCATCCTTCATGGCACCGGCGGCGATCTGCTGAAACTGCTGCGTGAGCGACCCCCACAACTGCATCGGATCGATCAAGCCACCCACGCCGCTGGCCGGAGTGGCTGCCTTGCGCACCGACTTGGCAACCGAACCCGCGCCACTGGCCACGTCAGAAATTGTCTTGGCCGTTGAAGCGGCGGTGTCGGTCATGCGCTGCACGCCGGAAGCGACCGAATCGGCGGCCTTGAGCTTGAGCGCGTTGGCCACATCGCCCATGTTGAAGTTCATACCCTTGAGCGTGGCCAGCGTCATCTTCTGCACCTCCAGCGCCTGCACTGTGGCACCTAGCGCCTTGGAATTCTGCTCGAGCCAGAAATGCACGGTCTTGAGTTCGTCGATACGCTTTTCCAACTCCTCCAGGTTGAGCGTCGGCGCAATCCAGTTGGCTAGATTGGGCATTTGCGGGATGTTCTGTGTCGCCCCCTTGGCCAGATTCTGGAGAAAGTCAAAACCAGGGACGAATTTACCGAAACCACTGTTCTGTGCATCAGTCATCTTGCTCTCCTAAATTGTTGGGGACAGGTCACAGCTTACCCCAATGCGGCACCGCTGGCGATGCCCGCGCCCGCACGACCGTCAGTGCTGGTGCATGCCTATCGCCATGGCCGTCACCGGCACCTTGAGTTCCATCCTGCTCTCAACACCCTTGGCATCCTTGAACACCAGGGTCAGGGGCACGCTGCTGTCCTTGAGTAGTGGCGCCTTGAGATCCATCAGCATGAGGTGATAACCGCCCGGTGCGAGTTCGACCGTCTTGCCAGCCGCAATCTCCAGGCCACCCGATACGGCACGCATGGTCATGACGTCGCCCTGCATCTTCATTTCGTGAACTTCGGCGACTGCAGCCGCCGGGGACGCAACACCGACGAGGCGAACACTGTCTTTGGCCTTGATCTTCATGAAGGCGCCAGTCGCCTTCTGCCCCGGCACGCTGGCGCGGACCCAGGCATCTCTGACTTCGATGTTCTGGGCGTAAACCGTGCCGCAGGCCAGTGCCGCGATGGCGGCCATTGCTTTCAATTTCATGCGCTTGTGTTCCCTAAGCAACCGTTCAATGCACCGAAAGCCGATATGAGAGAGGCGAGCCGGTGCGCGTGGCGGCGATTATGTCCGAGGACGGCCGACCCTGCAGAGTGTTGACAGACATCAAAGACGCGCTAGCCCACGCGGAGCACGATGAAAGCTCAACTACACAGACAGGCATCTCCTATGAGCGCACATCTCAACCCCGCCTTTAAGCGGCAACTGCTGGCGCAGCGCGCCAGCCTTCTGGCGCAACTTAGCAGCCTGCGCGGTGGCACGGTGGGTCGCGCGGAGGCCTCAGCCGAGCACTTCGGCCGCGCCGAGGAACTCGACAGCGGCCAGATCAGCAGCACGCGCGAACTGGAACTGGCACTCGACGATCGCGAGTCGACCGAGCTGCGGATGGTCGATGCCGCGCTGGCGCGCATCGAGGCCGGCACCTATGGCCTGTGCACCGACTGCGGTGTCGAGATTCCGCTGGCGCGCCTGCATGCCGCACCGGAAGCGCCGCGCTGCATCGCCTGCCAGGAAAAGATCGAGTAGGCCTGCTATCCTGCCGGGACCATGAATTACACATTCGCCTCGGCCACCATCCTGCTGATCCTGATCACCGACCCCATCGGCAATATCCCGATCTTCGCCAATGCACTACGGCATGTGGCGCCGCAGCGCCGTCCCTGGGTCATCCTGCGCGAGGTTCTGATCGCCTTCGTCCTGTTGCTGACTTTCATGTTCGTCGGCGACGGTTTTCTGCGCCTGATGAACCTGAGCGAGCTATCGCTGCAGATCGGTGGCGGCGTGATCCTGTTCCTGATCGCCCTGCGCATGATTTTTCCGCCGCCACCGGGCATCGAGGCGCCCGGCGAAAAAGGCGAGCCTCTGATCGTGCCACTGGCCATTCCGGCCATTGCCGGTCCGTCGGCGCTGGCCACCGTTCTGCTGCTGGTCTCGCAGGCACCGGAACGGCGCATGGAATGGATTGCCGCCCTGTGCGTCACGATGGCGGTGAGCGCCACCGTGCTGGTGCTGGCCGAGCGCATCCAGCGTGTGGCGGGTGACCGCTTCGTAGTGGCGCTGGAACGCCTGATGGGCCTGGTGCTGGTCGCGGTCTCGATCGAAATGATGCTGCGCGGCATCAAGACCTTTGCCAAGCAACTGGCCGGCGCTTGAACACGTGCGCGTGCGCGGCACGCGATGGCAGAATGAGCACATGATCAGATCGCGTGCATCCGGCGTGATGGGATGGGTTCTGGCAGGCGCGCTTTGCGCTTGCACTGCAGGCGCCGCCCTGGCTGCCGCGCCTGCTTTCGAATTGCTCGTTGAAGCACCTGAGGAAGTGCGTCCGCTGCTCACGCGACACTTGGAATTGCAGCGCTACCGCGAACTCGCCGACCTCGATGACGCTGAACTCGACCGCCTGCTGAGCGCCGCGCGCGATGACACGCGGGAACTGCTGGCCACACTCGGCTACTTCGCGCCGGATATCCGCATCGAACGCCAGAACGCCATTAGCGCAACGGCGCCACGCACAGTGCAGCTCCGCGTTGAGCCCGGCGAGCCAACGCGGGTCAGCGAGGTTCGCATCACATTCAACGGCCCGATCGGCAGCGACGACGCGGCACAACAACAGCGCCAGAAAATCGAAGCCGGTTGGGCTCTGCCAACGGGCAGCCGTTTTACCCAAAGTGGCTGGGACGAGGCCAAGCGGCTGGCGCTGCGCCAGCTCACCAACTTGCGCTACGCCGCAGGACAGCTCGGCGACACCCTGGCCGACATCGACCCCTTGCAGCACAGCGCGCGGCTCTCGATCACACTGGACTCCGGGCCGGACTACCATCTGGGCCCTTTGGTAATCAGCGGCGCCCAGCACCACAGCGAAGAACTGGTCACGCGACTGGCGCACCTCAGGCCGGGCGCTGAATACACGCAGACGCAGCTGGCGCAGGCGCAGCAGCGGCTGACGGAAAGCGGCTACTTCGATTCCGCCTTCATCGCGCTGGACACCTCGGGCGACCCGCAGGCGGCACCGCTGCGCGTGCAGGTGCGCGAGGCCAAGCTGCAAAAGCTGGTGCTGGGTATTGGCGCCAGCACCGACGCCGGCCTGCGCCTGAGTGCCGAACACACGCACAATCGACTGCCCGGCATGGGCTGGCGGGCCATCAGCAAGGTCCTGCTGGATCGCGACACGCGCGCGCTTGGCACCGAGCTGACCGCTCCGCCCGATGCCGACAACTGGCGCTGGACCAGTGCGCTGCTGCTGCAGCGCGAGCCGGTCGGCAGCTACCAGGTCAGCAGCCAGCATTTGCAGTTCGGACGCCGACAGACCGACGAACACATCGAGCGCAACTACTACCTGCAGTTCGATCGTTCCGACAGCGTTCCGACTGACGCCAGCGCACCAATCCTGGCGCAGACGCTGAGCGCCAATTACGCCTACACCTTGCGCAATTTCGACCAGTTGCCGTTTCCGTCGAGCGGTTGGGGCCTGGGCGTCGAGTTCGGCGGCGGCAGCACCTTGAGCAGCCAGCGCGACCCCTTCAGCCGCCTTGTGGCGCGCTGGCTTGGCTACGTGCCTCTGGGAAAGCGCAACGGCGAGGGCTCGATCGCGGCGATGCGCGCGGGCCGGCTCGTGCTGCGGGCCGAAGCCGGCGCCGTGCTCGCCAGCGAGAGCGCCATCCTGCCGAGCACGCAGCTGTTCCTGACCGGCGGCGACACTAGCGTGCGCGGCTACGCGTACCACACCCTGGGCGTCACCCTGCCCAACGGCCAGACCACGGCCGGTCGCTACATGGGCATCGGCAGTCTGGAGTGGCAGCGTCCGATCATCCGCAACAACCAGGCCACCGAATGGGAGGGCACTTTGTTCGTGGATGCCGGCGCGGTCGCCGACACACCGCGCGAGTTGCGTGCCCGCGTCGGCTATGGTGCCGGCGTGCGCTGGAGGAGCCCGGTCGGGCCGCTGCAGATCGACCTCGCCTACGGCGTGGCCGTGCAGCGTTTTCGCCTGCACATGAACCTCGGGTTCACGTTCTGATGAAGACGCTGCGCCGCATATTGCTCGTCGTCGCCAGCCTGTTGCTGGCGCTGCTGCTGGGCGTGGCGGCATTGTGGTCCTGGAGCGGCAGCGACACCTCGCTGGCGACCACACTGGGACAGATCGCACGCCTGCTGCCAGCCGGGCAGACGCTGGAAATCAAGGACGTCAACGGCTCGCTGCGCAGCGGCGGGCGCATTGGCTGGCTGCGCTGGCAGCAGGGCCAGCTCAGCGTCGAGGTCACCGGCCTGACAAGCGATTGGGTCGCCGGCAGCGTCTGGGCGGGCGAGCTGCGCCTGACGCGCCTGCGCATTGGCCAGGTGCGCATTGACGACCGGCGCGCTGCCACAACGCCGACACCGCCGGGTGACCTGCGCCTGCCCTTGCGGGTCGACGCGCACGTGTCTGTCCAGACGCTGGAGTGGGTCGGGCCGAGCGCGCTGCAGCTCACGAATCTGGCCGGACACTACCGCTTTGACGGCCAGGCACATCGGCTCGATGAAGGCAGCGCGCAGATGGCAGCCGGCAGCTATCGCTTCAGCGGCCGGTTGGAAGCGCAAGCGCCGATGCAACTGGTCGCGCAATTGCAGGGCAACGTGCGATCCACTCTGCCGTCGAGTCGCCAGAGCTTGGACCTCGACGCCCTGCTTGACGTGAAGGGGCAACTCGCGGGCCGCGACGCGACGCTGGAATTGCAGGCCCGACTCGTACCCGAGAAAGGCGCTGCACCCGATGCGGCAATGCAGGGCAATTTGGTGGCGACTTTGCAGCCGTGGCAGCTGCAGGCCATCGTCAGCGCCACGGCGCAGTGGCAGGCCCTGAACCTGGCCGCGCTGTGGCCGCAGGCACCGCAGACCCGGCTAAGCGGCAGCGCGCGGGTCACGCCCACCGGCCCGGGCTGGCAGGCCGTCGTTGAACTCACGAACACGCAAGCTGGCGCGTGGAACTTGCAGCGTCTGCCGCTCGACAGTCTGCAGGGCAGTCTGGCGTTCACGCAGGGGCAATGGACAATTCAGTCACTGCAGGCCGGCGTCGGCGGCGGCCACATCAGCGCGCAGGGCATCGTTGGCACCGCCACCGCAACCGCAGGCGGTCATGCGGCATGGCAAGGCAGCGCCAGGCTGCAAGGTGTGAACCCGGCGGCAATCGACTCGCGACTGGCGGCGACCCGGCTTGACGGCCGGTTGACTGCGAAGCAGACGCCCGCCGGCGTTGCCTTTGACGCCCAACTGCAGACGGATGCCACGCAAACCAAGGGTACCACCGGCACGCTGGCCGGGCTGCGTCTCGAGGCGATGCAGACGCACGGCCTGTGGCTGGCGCCAGCCCTGCGAATCGACGCGCTCTCGCTGCAGACAGACGACGCGCAGTTGCAGGGGCAGTTCAAGTACCAGACCGACACGCGTGCGCTCGCGGGCCAGCTCAACCTGACCCTGCCGGGCGCCCGCGCCACACTGGAGGGCGAGATGGCGAGCAGCCGCGGGCAGGGCGATATCGGCGTGCAGATCAGCGACGCCGCCCAAGCCCGGCAATGGCTGGCGCGCTGGCCCGGCAGCCCGGCCACACCCACCGGCACCGTGCTTGCGGGCAGCGCCAGTCTGAACGGCCACTGGCAAGGTGGCTGGCAAGGCAAGGGCCGCAACCTGCAGATCGAGGCCCGCATGCAGTCCGACCAACTCACGCTGCGCGGCGAGCGCCAGGATGCCGCACAGGCCTGGCGTCTGCACGGGTTGCAGCTCGACCTCTCGGGCACGCTCGGCGCGTGGAAACTCAGGACACAGACCCAGGCCGACCAGGCCGGGCGTTACTTCGCGCTCGCGGCGCAAGCTCATGGCGCACAAGGCAGCGACGGCCTGTGGCAGGCTGAGCTGGAGAGCGCACAACTGAGCGCGCACGGCAGCATGGCGGCAGACCTCTGGACGCTGCAACTGGAGCGCAGCCTGCCACTACGCTGGCAACGCAGCGCAGCGCTGAGCACGCTCGACATCGGCGCCGGCAGCGCCCGGCTGAGCGCCGCGCTGCCCGGGCTAGCGGTCATGAACTGGCAGGACGCACACTGGTCACAGCAGGGCCGGCGCAGCGACTGGCACACTCGGGGCTTGGTGCGAGGCCTGCCGCTGGCTTGGCTGGATCGACTGGGCCAGACCGCCATGGCCACTATGGGCATTAGTGGCGACCTGCTGCTGGACGGGCAGTGGGATGCATCCGGCGGCGCCGCGCTGCAGGTGCGCGCGACGCTGCAGCGCAGCAGCGGCGACCTGCTGTTGCAGACCGGCGACGCCAATCTCGGCACACTGCGCGCCGGCATCAGCGATGCGCGCCTGCTGCTGAGCGCCGACGGCGAGCGCCTGACAAGCAGCCTGCGCTGGGCCAGCGAGCGCGCCGGTCAGGTGCAGGCCGACTTCAGCAGCCAGCTTCTGCGGCAGGACGAGGGCTGGAGTTGGCCCATGGATGCGCCCTTGAGCGGCACACTGAGCGCCCAACTGCCGCCGCTGACCAATTGGTCGCGGCTGGCGCCGCCAGGCTGGCGCTTGCGCGGCACGCTGGAAGCCCGGGCCGAACTCTCCGGCACGCGCCGTGCACCGCAGTGGCACGGCACGCTGCTGGCACAAGATCTGGCGGTGAGCTCGGTTGTGGACGGCCTCGATTTCAGCAAAGGCACACTGCGCGCGAGGCTCAGCGGCCAACGCATGGACATCCTCGAATTTAAGCTCTCCGGTGCCGGCGCCAGCAACCCGGGCTCGCTGTCGGCCACTGGCTCGATGGAGTGGCCAGCCGCCAGCGACACCGCCGCCACGCTGCGCTCACGCTTGCGCATAGCGCTCGATTTCCAAGCCGATGCCTTGCGCGTCAGCGCCTTGGCCGACCGGCGCCTGTTGCTCTCAGGCCAGGTCTCGGCAAGACTCGCCGACGCGCGGCTGACCGTGCGCGGCAAGCTGAGGGCCGATCAAGCCTTGTTCGTCCTACCCGAAGACACGGCGCCGCGCCTGGGTGACGATGTGCTGCTGCGCAGCACGAGCATTGGCACGGCGCCCCGCAGGGGCCCAGGCGCTACCGCTACGATGCCAGCCAGCACCAGCGGTGTGACGCCCGACGTGGTCGTCAGCCTGGACCTCGGGCCGCGCTTTCAAGTGAGCGGTCACGGCCTGACGACACGCCTGGGCGGCGAGCTCGAATTGCGCAGTGGCGGTGATTCGGGACGCACGCCGCGCCTGATCGGCGAGTTGCACGCGCTGGGAGGAACCTACAAGGCCTATGGGCAGCAGCTCACGATCGAGGAAGGCGTTCTGCGCTTCAGCGGACCGTACGACAACCCGGCGCTCGACATCCTAGCAATCCGCCCGCAACTGCAGCAACGTGTGGGCGTGCGCATCAACGGCAGCGTGCTGTCGCCGATCGTGCGGCTGTACGCAGACCCAGATATACCCGACGCTGAAAAATTATCCTGGCTGGTGCTCGGTCGCGCGCCCGTCAACGGCGGCAGCGAAGCCGCCATGCTGCAGCAGGCGGCGCTCTCGCTGCTCGGCGGCAAGGACAAGGGGTTTTCCGGCGGCCTGGCCAATGCGTTCGGACTCGATCAGCTGTCGCTCGGCAGCAGCGCCAACAGCAACAGCAGCACCGGCACGAGTACGAGCGAAACCACCGTGACGCTCGGCAAGAACATCGCGCGTAACTTCTACGTCGCCTACGAACGCAGCCTGACCAGCGCCCTGGGCAGCTTCTACATCTTCTACGAACTGTCACGCCAATTCACGCTGCGCGCCCAGACCGGCGAACAAAGCACGCTGGATCTGATCTTCACACTGCGCTACGACTGAGCACCCGGGCACGAGCCATCCCGACAAGCCGGACCAGACCGCAGACTATTTCGCGCAAGGCGCTGGGAGGACTGACCTTGATCGTGCTGCTGTTTCACGTTCTGCTTCAGGATGATTCGCCGACCATTGCAGCGAATTCGCCAGTGCCGGCGCCGGCATCTAGCGCCCGGGCGCTGGAACCAGTCGCCGCCCAGGCACACCCGCCAACAGCAAGGTAGCCCGGCGTCGAGCGCTCGGACCCGTCCCCACGCAAGGTCAACGAATCGCCCACCTCAGCGGACATTGAACCAACCGCAACGAACCCGGGCGCGGCCCCAATTGCGGCAACCGAGGTGAGTGGGCCCGCCATGGCTGCGCGGGCGCCGAGCGAAGCTGCCAACCCGGAGTGAGCCTATCTGGGTCCGGGCGCAGCGCAACACCAGTAAAAATTCAAGGCAGCAAGTTTCCCTACAACCTGCGGGCCAGCCCTTGAAATTGGCGTGAGTGCGACCAAGTGTGTTGCAATGACGATTAAAGGATAATTCATCCATGCACACGCTTTACGACTCTGACACCTACTCGGTGACGCACATGCTGGCCAATGCAGTAGCCACGGACGTGACCGACGAAAACGACAGCGAGCGCGTGGCGCAGTTGCTGCTGGTGCCGGCGCTGGCGCGCCACGGCTTCGAGATCGTGGACAAGCGTTCGGGCAAGGAGGTCTACCTCGACGGCTCTTGGGCCGAGCTGTTCCAGCGCCACATCTCGGCTTGGCAGGAAAAGACGCCAACCCAAGAAGAGGTTGAAGAGACGCTCGAGCAGTACGCTGAACTGGCGCAGAACCCGGTGCTCGTTCACTGACTGGCCGAGGCGCCCGCCAAGTCTGGCGCCCGATTCCGCAGCGACAATGCAGGCCTATGAAACCTGTTTACATCCTGACCCTGTCCTGCCCGGATCGTCTCGGACTCGTGCATGCCGTCTCGGGCTTCCTTCTGGAGCGTGGCGGCAACATCGAAGAAGCCGCTCAGTACAACGACCATGACACTGGTCTCTTCTTCATGCGCGTCCAGTTTGCCTGCGACCAGCTCGCCCCTGAGGATCTCAAGACAGAATTGAGTTCGTTTGCTCAGCCCTTCGAGATGAGGTGGGGGTTGCATGCCGTGTCGCAGCCGATGCGAGCCGTGCTCATGGTCAGCAAGGAGGGGCATTGCCTCAACGACCTGCTGTTTCGCTGGAAGAGCGGCTTGCTCGCGCTCGACATCCGCGCCATCATCTCGAACCACCGCGAGTTCTACCAACTCGCGGCCAGCTACAACGTGCCGTTTCATCACCTGCCGGTGACGGCTGCCACCAAGGCGCAGGCTGAGGCCCGCCAATACGAGATCATCGAGGCCGAGCAGGCCGAGCTGGTGGTGCTGGCGCGCTATATGCAGGTGCTCAGCGACGATCTGTGCCGCAATCTCTCAGGCCGCGCCATCAACATCCACCACTCGTTCCTGCCGAGCTTCAAGGGCGCCAAACCCTACTACCAGGCGCACGATCGCGGCGTGAAACTGATCGGCGCCACCGCCCACTACGTGACCGCGGACCTCGACGAAGGCCCGATCATCGAGCAGGATGTGGCACGGGTCGATCACAGCCGGACCGTCGAGGATCTGACTGCGCTAGGCCGCGACACCGAGAGCCAGGTGCTGGCGCGCGCCGTAAAGTGGCACAGCGAACACCGCGTGCTCATCAACGGTCACAAGACCGTGATTTTCAGATAGCTTCCTCTGGTCCCTGCGTATACTGCGCGTGGCGCTTTTCGAGGAAGGCGCGTATGCCTTCCTGCGCATCGGGCGTCATCGCCGCTGTGGCCATCAACTCGACGGCGTAACGGTAAGCAGCGTCCTGCGGCAGATCGATCTGGCGGTAGAAGCCCTGCTTTCCCAGCGCCTTGGACAGGGCGCTGCCGCGCGTGGCGCGCGTGATCAGGTCAAGGGTTGCCACCTCCAGCTGATCGGCTGGCACGGCCCGATTGATCAGGCCCCACTGCACGGCTGTTGTCGCGTCGATGGCGTCGCCCGTGAATGCCATCTCGAGCGCGCGCTTGCGGCCCAGATTGCGCGCCAGCGCCACCAGCGGCGTATGGCAGAACAGGCCGCCCTTGCCGCCCGGAATGGCAAACCCTGCACTGTCAGCGGCCACCGCCAGATCGCAACTCGCAACCAATTGGCAACCGGCTGCGGTGGCCAGTGCATGGACGCGGGCGATCACCACCTGCGGCATGGCCTGTATCGCATCCATCATCACGGTGCACACGGCAAACAGCTCGCGCGCCTGCTCCAGCGTGGCGCGGGCCATGTCGCCAAAGTTGTGGCCTGCACTGAACACTGGTCCGTTGGCTGCCAGGATCACACCGCGCGCCTCGCTCTTGGCCACAGCCTGCAAGGCCTGCGTCAACTCGAGCATGACCGCCATCGCCAGCGCGTTGCGCTTTTCCGGACGGTTCAGCGTGATGGTGGTGATCGGACCATCGACCGACATGAGAAGGTGTTCGTACTTCATGTGAATATTGTGGCAGAGCGGTGCGCCATGGCCTCGCCCATGCGGATCGCCCGCCCCGGTGCCCAAGCCGGGTTGAATTGCAACAGGCCTTGGGGAAACAGCAGAACGACGGTCGAACCCAGCAGGAATCGGCCCATCTCCTGGCCCTGCGCCAGCGATACATCCTGCTGACCGTAGTCCCATTGACGAATTACCCCGCTGCGCTCGGCGTTCACAACACCATGCCAGACCGTGGCCATGCTGCCGACGATGGTGGCACCGACCAGCACCAGTGCAAACGGACCGTGCGCCGAATCAAAGATGCAGACCACGCGCTCGTTGCGTGCAAACAGCCCCGGCACGCCGCGCGCCGTCGTCGGGTTGACCGAAAACAACTCACCGGGCACGTAGATCATGCGCATCAGGCGCCCGGCGCAAGGCATGTGGATGCGGTGGTAGTCGCGCGGACTCAGGTACAGCGTGGCGAAGCTGCCGTCGTCGAACTGCGCAGCCAGTTCGGCAGCGCCGCCGAGCAGCGCGCGGCTCGAATAATGGTGGCCCTTGGCCTGAAGAATCTGGTCCTTTTTCATCATGCCAAACTGGCTGATGGCGCCATCGACCGGGCACAGCAGCTCGGCCTGCGCCAGCGGCCTGGCACCCTCCTGCAGGGCGCGCGTGAAGAAGTCGTTGAAGCTGACGTAACTAGCAATGTCGGGGTTGGCGGCCTCGCCCATGCTGACGCCATAGCGCCGCACGAACCAGGCGATCAGGGCGGTCGTCAGGCGTCCGGCGCGCGCCGATGCGATGCGCCCGGCCAGGACCGTCAAGGCCTGCTTGGGCAGCAGGTACTGCGGCAGCACGGCAAGGCGATCAGACATGGGTAGCTACCGGTGGTGGGAATGGGCGGGATTGTAGCGAGCGCATGCCGCCGGCCCCCGTGTGACAATGCCGCGATCGGCCTTGCCCCTGCCACGGATAGAACCTTTGATCATGAATCTTCCCGCTTATGACGCGCTGGTGAACACCTTCACCCGCCTCTACCGTTACCAGCATCTGGGATCCATCGTCGGCTGGGACCAGGCAGCCATGATGCCACCCAAGGGCAACGCGGCACGCGGCGCGGCGCTGGCCGAACTCGATCTACTGATGCACCAAACGCTGACCGACCCGTCCTTGCCCGACTTGATGGCACGTGCCGCTGACGAAGCGCTCGACGCCGCGCAGACCGCCAACCTGCGCGAGATGCGGCGCGACTGGAGACTGGCCAACCTATTGCCCGCACGACTGGTCGAGGCCAAGAGCCTAGCCAGTTCGCGCTGTGAACACGCCTGGCGCACACAGCGAGCGGAAAATGACTGGCCCGGTTTCTTGCTGAACTTTGATAAGGTAGTCACGCTCGCACGCGAGGAGGCGCAGTGCCTGTCGCAGCACACGGGCGTGGGCCGCTACGAGGCGCTGATGGACAAGTTCGAACCCGGCGCGCGCAGCGTCGACATCGACGCCATCTTTGGCGAAGTGAAAACCTGGTTGCCCGGCATGATCAGCAAGGTGCGTGACAAGCAGGACGGCGAGACGCTGCTGGCGGCGCAAGGCCCATTTGCGATTGAGAAGCAGCGCGAACTGGGGCTCGAACTCATGGCCCTGCTCGGCTTTGATTTCTCCGCGGGGCGGCTCGACCTCTCGACCCATCCGTTTTGCGGCGGCGTGCCCGAGGACGTTCGCATCACCACGCGCTACAACCCAGACGATTTCATGCGCAGTCTGATGGGCATTGTTCATGAGACCGGACACGCCCGCTATGAGCAGAATCTGCCGCGCGTTGGCGTGCACCTGCCGGTCGGTCGCGCCCGCTCGATGGGCATCCACGAGAGCCAGAGCCTGTCGTTTGAGATGCAGATCGGGCGCAACCCTGCATTTCTCGCGCTGATCTCGCCCCTGCTGAAGAAGCACCTCGGCGATCAGGCCGCCTTCGACGCAGCCAACCTGGCAGGACTGTTCACGCGCGTCAAACCCGGCTTCATCCGCGTCGATGCCGATGAGCTGACGTACCCGGCGCACATCATCCTTCGCTACGAGATCGAGCGCGCGTTGATCGACGGCGAGATCGAGGCCCGTGACATCCCCGCGCTGTGGGATGAAAAGATGATGGCCTACCTCGGTTTGGACTCGCGCGGCAACTACAAGAATGGCTGCCTGCAGGACATTCACTGGCCCGGCGGCAGCTTCGGCTACTTTCCGAGCTACACGCTGGGCGCCATGTACGCCGCGCAGTACTTCGCTTCGATCCACAAGACCCAGCCGGACTTCGAAACCCGCATGGCCGCGGGAGATTTGTCACCGCTGTTTGACTGGTTGAACGCGCACATTTGGGAGTCAGCCAGCCGCTGGGAAACCCGGGAACTGGTACAGCGCGCGACGGGCGAAGCGCTCAACCCGCAGCATCTGCGCCAGCATCTGGCGCAGCGCTACCTCGGCGCCTGAGGGCAGACGTTGCGCCGATGGGTTTGCTTCACGCAGCCGGAATCGTCGGCAGCGTGCGCACCTGGCGCAGCACCGGATGGCGCCAGGCCCCAATGGCCAGCACCAGCGCACCGATGCCGCCAGCGGCCAGGGCATAACGCAGACCCAGGTGCTCGCCAAGGTAGCCGCCGAGCAGGGCGCCGGGACCGGCCGGGATCAGGATCAACCAGCGCATGGTGCTGGTCATGCGGCCCAGCATGGGCTCGGGCGTGACGGCCTGGCGCAAGGCCAGAAAGTTGATGAAGATGAGGACGGCGCCGACACCAAAACACAGTTGCATCAGGACGAAGGAGAATACGCCCCAGGCCCCGAGCGGCGCACAGGCCAGCTGCAGCCAGCCAAGGCCGCATACGGCAATCCCGAGGATGAGGCACGGCCCCGGCCCCAGGTGCCGCGAGATGCGGTTGCCCAGGCTGCTCGCGGTGATGGTGCCCAACCCCAGCCCCATGTAGCACAAGCCCACTTGGCGCTCGTTGAGTCCGAGTTCCCGCGTCGCAAAGAGGATTTGCACCACCATCGCGCACTGGAAGCACAACTGCCACAAGCCGACCGCGCTGGCCAGCGACAGCAGCAGACGCTGGCTGGCGACAAAACGCAGCCCGTCTTTCAAATCCCGCCGAAAATGCGTGGCTTGCGTGTCAGGACGCTTTTCAGTCACTTTCAGACCGCGCAGAATCAGCACGCTACCGATCAGCAGCACGGCATCGGCCAGCAGGGCCAGTGGCGCGCCCACCAGTTTGATCAGGGCACCCGCCACACCCGGCCCGGCCACTTCAGCCCCTGACGAGGCCAGCGAATTCTTGGCGTGCGCCTCGACCAGTCGCTCGCGCGGCACCACTTGCGTCAGGACAATCTGCGCTGCGCTGCCGGCCGTGACGAAGACGCAGCCGATGGCGAAGGCCACCGCATTAAGAAAGGCCATGCTGAGCCAGCCCAGGTGCCAGGCCAGCGGCACGCTGCACAAGGCCAGCGCGATGAAGCCCTCGCCGACCACATAAACCGGCAACTTGCGCACGCGATCGAGCCAGACGCCAGCCGGCAGCGAGAGCAGGACAAAGGGCGCCAGTTCCATGGCGGTGAGCATGCCCATCTGGGTCGGCGTGGCGTGCAGCAGCACGGCCGCCGTCAGGGGCAGCGCCAGCATCGTGATCTGACCGCCGAAGGAACTGATCAGAATCGATGACCAGAGCCGCCGGTAAGTGGCGTCACGCAACAAATCATGGGCGGGCAGCGTGGGCAGGAATGAGCGCCATTTCTGCCAGCGTCGCTGCCAGGCGCCGATCGCTTCAGGCTGCATGGGATTGCGGTATGGTTTGCGTCCCCTTGGTGCAGGGATCTTGTGGAAATTTGATTCCAGGGGATCGGTACAAGTGCAACAATGGCATCCTGTGTGCTGCCCCGCAGCTTGCCATTTTAATCGCCGACTGAACATCACCATGACCGCATCCCTTTCTGCAGCGCAGCAGGAACTGCTCGACAAGTCAGAACGCCAGGCCCAGGTGGTGCAGGCCCTGAGCGCCTGTTTGCCCAAGCACGCCCTGCTCTGGCAACTGGAGGACACGACGCCCTATGAATGCGACGGCCTGAGCGCCTACCGCCAACGCCCGCTGGTGGTGGCTCTGCCCGAGACAGAGAGCCAGGTGCAGGCGGTGCTGCGTGCCTGCCATGCACTGGGTGTGCCGGTGGTCGCGCGCGGTGCCGGCACCGGCCTGTCGGGCGGCGCCATGCCGCACCGCCTGGGTGTGACGCTGTCGCTGGCGAAATTCAACAAGATCATCCGCATCGATGCGCGCAGCCGAAGCGCCCAGGTGCAGTGCGGTGTGCGCAACCTGGCCATCAGCGAAGCTGCCGCGCCGCATGGCCTTTATTACGCGCCCGATCCATCGAGTCAGATTGCCTGCACCATCGGCGGCAACGTGGCAGAGAACGCAGGTGGCGTGCACTGCCTGAAATACGGCTTGACGCTGCACAACATCCTGAAGGTCCGGGGCTTCACGATGGAAGGCGAGGCTGTGGAATTCGGCGCCGATGCGCTCGATGCCCCCGGTCTTGATCTGCTGAGCATCGTCATCGGCTCCGAGGGCATGCTGGCCGTCACGACCGAGGTCACGGTCAAGCTGGTGCCCAAGCCGCAACTGGCGCGCTGCATCATGGCCAGCTTCGACGACATCCGCAAGGCCGGTGATGCAGTGGCCGGCGTAATCGCCGCGGGCATCATCCCGGCCGGACTGGAGATGATGGACAAGCCGATGACGGCCGCGGTGGAAGATTACGTGCACGCGGGCTACGACCTGAGCGCCGCCGCCATCCTGCTGTGCGAGAGCGACGGCACACCAGAAGAAGTGGAAGAAGAGATCGCCCGCATGAGCGCGGTGCTGCGCCTGCACGGCGCCACGGCGATTGCCGTCAGCAAAGATGAATCCGAACGCCTGAAATTCTGGAGCGGGCGCAAGAATGCGTTTCCGGCAAGTGGGCGCATCAGTCCCGACTACATGTGCATGGACTCGACCATTCCGCGCAAGCGACTGGCCGACATCCTGATCGCCATTGCCGGGATGGAAAGGAAATACGGTCTGCGCTGCTGCAATGTGTTCCATGCCGGCGACGGCAACCTGCATCCGCTGATCCTGTTCGATGCCAACGACGCCGACCAGTTGCACCGCTGCGAGCTGTTCGGTGCCGACATCCTGGAGACCAGCGTCGCCATGGGCGGCACGGTCACTGGCGAGCATGGCGTGGGCATCGAGAAGCTCAACTCGATGTGCGTGCAGTTCTCAGCCGAGGAAAACGAACAGATGTTCGGCGTCAAGCGCGCCTTCGACGCCAAGGGCCTGCTCAACCCCGGCAAGGTGATCCCGACGCCGCAGCGCTGCGCCGAATACGGCAAGATGCTGGTGCGCGGCGGCAAGCTGGCGTACCCGGAATTGGAGCGCTTCTAGTCCATTGCGAGTGACCTTGCGACAACCAATCTGCAGAGGTCAGGACCCAGGCACCGCAGCACTTAGGACGGCGTGGCACTCAACTCCGTTCGTGCCCCCGGCCTTCGACCTCTTTTTGACCTCACTGCGCTGAACGCTAATGCCGGACCAACCGCAAGCCGGGTTCGTCGTCAGCCATGATTTCCTGCGCCCATGCCGCGAGCCGATTGGTGTCGGCGCGCAGCACCTCCTGTTTGACCGCCAGGATTTGTGCCGGGTGCATCGAAAAACTGCGCAACCCCATGCCCAGCAACAGACGGGTCAGGGTGATGTCGCCGGCCATCTCGCCGCACACGCTCACCTGCTTGCCCTGGGCCTGGCATTCGGCGATGGTCAGGGCCACCAGACGCAGCACAGCCGGATGCAGCGGGTCATACAAATGCGCCACCGACTCGTCGGCGCGGTCGATCGCCAGCGTGTACTGGATCAGGTCGTTGGTGCCGATCGACAGGAAATCGAAATACTTGAGGAACACCTTGAGCGTCAGCGCCGCGGCCGGAATTTCGATCATGGCACCGATCTCGACCGGACCGTAGGCAATGCCGCGGTTGTCTAGTTCAACACGTGCCCGGTCGATCAGGGCGAAGGTGTGCCGTATTTCACTGGCGTGAACCAGCATCGGTATCAGCAGCTTGGCGCGGCCGTGCGCAGCGGCGCGCAGGATGGCCCGCAGTTGCGTGAGAAACATCGCGGGGTCGGCCAGGCTCCAGCGGATGGCGCGCAAGCCCAGTGACGGATTCAGGTGGGCCGAGTCCTGCAGCGAATCGTCAAGCGGCTTGTCGGCGCCAACATCGACCGTGCGGATGGTCACCGGCAAACCCTGCATGCCTTCGATGGCGCGCCGGTAGGCCTGGTACTGCTCTTCCTCATTGGGCAACTTGCCCTGACGGCCCATGAACAGGAATTCGCTGCGAAACAAGCCGACGCCGACGGCGCCAGCCTTGATCGCGAGAGGCGCGTCCTCGGGCATTTCGATGTTGGCCAACAGCTCTATCTTCTGTCCGTCCAGCGTGACCGCCGGCGTGTGCAGCAGGCGCGACAGGCGACCGCGGTCAAGCTCGTGCTGGCGCTGCTTGAAACCGTACTCGGCCAGGATGATCGGGGACGGGTCCACCACCACCACGCCTGCGTCGCCATCAATGATGACCCAGTCATCTTGGCGTACCAGTTGACTCGACAAGCGAGCCCCAACCACCGCCGGTATATCCAGACTGCGCGCCACGATGGCGGTGTGCGAGGTCTTGCCGCCGACTGCGGTGATGAAACCAGCAAACACGCTTTGCTTGAACTGCAGCATGTCGGCCGGCGACAGGTCGTGCGCAATCAGGATCAGGGGCACGTCAACCGTGTCGTCGAGCAGCAGATCCTGTTGCGACTTCTTGCGCGTGAGCCGGTTTGCGTGCTGCACGACCGGCGAAGCCACGCCTTTCATCGCACGCAACACTTTTTCCGTGATTTGCTCGAGGTCGGCCTTACGCTCGCGCAGGTACTCGTCCTCCATTTCGTCGAACTGACGGGCGATGACCTCGAGCTGCGTCGTCAACGCCCACTCGGCGTTGTACAGTCGGTCCGTGATCCAGTGCTTGACGCCGCCTATCAGTTCCTCGTCCTGCAAAAGCATCAGGTGCACGTCCAGCAGTGCCGCCAATTCATGGGGCGCTTCTTTCGGCCCCATGTGCGCAATGCTGGTCTGCAGCCGATGTATCTCGTCGACCACCGCATTGCGGCCTTGGCGGACGCGCTCGATTTCCGTGGCAACCTGGGACGCCTCGATGAAGTAATGCGCCACATCCACGCGGCTCGATGCCACCAGCACCGCACGCCCGATAGCGATGCCGCGCGCGACTGCCAGACCGTGGATGGAAAAGGTCATTCACCCTCTCCGAACTTGTCCTCAATCAGTGCGAGCAAGGCCGTGAGGGCCTCCTGTTCGCGCTCGCCGTCGGTCTCGACTTCAACGGTGCTGCCAATCCCAGCCGCCAGCATCATCACGCCCATGATGCTTTTCGCATTGACACGCCGATCGCCCCTGGACAGCCAGACCTCGCACGGAAAACTGCCCGCCAATTTGGTGAGCTTGGCCGAGGCGCGGGCGTGCAGGCCCAGTTTATTGCTGATGGTCGTGGTTGCTTTGGTCATTTTTCTTTTTCACCTGGTTTTGTGGCGCCGTATTGGCCACCTGCATGACACCCTGGGTTCCGCCCGCCAGCGCCCGCGCCAGCAAGGCATCGAGCGATTCACGGCTGTAGGTCACGGTGCGCAACAGCATGGGCAGATTGACCCCGGCTATCAACTTCGAGCGCACGCCGTCAACCAGCTGCTGCGCCACGTTGCAGGGCGTAGCGCCAAACACATCGGTCAGCACCAGGGTCTGACTGGTATTGAGCAATTCCATCGCCTGCCTGGCACTGGCCAAGGTCTCTTCCGGCGGAACGTTGGGTTGCACATCGAACGCGGCCAAGCCGGGTGCGCCATCCGGGAAGACGTGCAGGACGCATTGGCGCAGGGCGCTGGCCAGTGGTGCGTGAGCGATGATGAAGATGCCGTTCATTTGGTAGCTGGGTGAGGCAAACCATGCTGACCCGCAAGCCGGGTCGGCATTGCCCGCAACATGTCAGGTCCTCCGATTATGGCTTTTTGCAGCCAGGAAATAAAAGTAGGAAAGTACGGAGCACAGCAGGAACACACTCATCGCCGACTGGAAGGCCTGCACCTCGCTCCAGCCCAGTGCCTTGAACCCGTCCACCGCAAGGCCGATGCCCCACTGGACCACGAAGACACCGGCGAAGACGACCAGGTTGTAAGCGGAAAGCGCGCGCCCGGCAACGGCTGATGCGAAGGCCATGCCCACCGCCGGTTGCGCCAGCGTGACAAAGGTGCAAGTCACACAGTACAAGGCCCACAAGGCGCCGGTCAGGGTCGAAGCGCTCGGGCCCGCGACGATCAGCGCAGCCAGCACCAGAAAGCTCAATGGCAGACCGCGGGCGATCATCCAGTCCGCGTCGTACCCGTGTCGTACCAGCCATGGGTTGACCATGCCCCAGGTCCAGAATGCGCACAGCATCGAGATGTTGATCCAGAACAGTCCGCTGGCCGCCTGGGCTGCGCTGTAGCCTCCTACCTTGATCATCCAGGGAGTGGCCCACAAGGTCTGTATGGCGACTAGGCCGCCGTAGCAAAAGAACCCGATCGGTGTCATCTTGCGGAAATAGGAATGCTTCCAGACCTCGGCATAGCCGGCCTTTGGACCGGCGACGTCCGGCACCGTCACATTCCACCTCGGCACCTGCCACCTAATCAAAATCATGGCCAACAAGAGCAGCAGGGCCAAGCCCCAGAACAGCATGCGCCACCCCAGCAGCGGCATCAGCCATTGCACAGGCAGGGTCGATGCAACCATGCCGAAGGAGCCGGTCATCAGCATCCAGGAATTGGCGCGCATCAGGGTCGCTGCCTCAAACCAGCGCCGGTAGCCGGTCAGTGGCGCCATCAGGCAGGCGCTAACGCCGACACCGCAAAGGATGCGCCCCGCCAACAGGCCTGGAAAACTCGTGGCATATGAAAAGGCAATGCATCCCATTACCGCCACCGACAGGAAATAGAGAATTACTGTGCTCGGGCCATGCCGGTCGAGCCACGTGCCTAGCGGCAACTGCGTGGTCGCGAAGCCCAAGAAGTAGCCTCCCGCCAGCAAGCCCAGATCACTGGCATTGAGTGCAAATTCCTGTGTCAGTACCGGCGACAGGGTCGCCGTGACTGCTCGTATCAGCGCAGACAGAAAGTAGGCGCAAGCGAAGGCCAGAAAGACGGCGATCGCCGTGCGCCTGGGCAGCGTGCTCATGGAACCTTGAATTCCAGGACGGGAGCCCTAGTGCATGCCGGGCTGTCGCTACGCGAGCGCGCGGTCTGAGGTCGACACACCAGCAGCGGCATGCCTGAAGCGGCGATGGAGATGGAGATGGAGAAGCGGAGCATGCATCCATTATCTGTGCTCGCGCGCCCTGAGAAAAAAGACAACTCCGGGTCTGCTGATCCGACTTCGCAATTTGGTGGATCGAATCAGTGACCCTGCAAGTTTCATGGTTGATCAAGCCAGGCCGGCGGCCGGCCGGCAGACTCTGCCAAGATTAACAGTTGGTGGTCGTATTTTCTGCCACAAATTTGATTTATCAGGAGAACACTATGCTCACTCGTCGGAATGCCTTGGCCATGAAGTTTCTGGCCGTCATGATTCTTGCCCTGGCCGGCAGCGCGGGCGTGGCGCAAGCCGCTGACATCGTTACCTTGACCGGACAACTCGCCGGCGCAAGCGAAACGCCTCCCAACAGCAGTGCCGGAACCGGGACGGTTGAAGCCAGCCTGAACAAGGCCAGCGCGGAGTTGAAATGGAAAGTCGTCTATTCGGGTCTGAGCGGCCCCGCTGGTGCGGGACACTTCCACGGCCCGGCGGCACCTGGTCAAAATGCCGGCGTTGCATTGGGATTCAAGGGCAGCGTCGAAAGCCCCATCATCGGTGAAGCCACGCTGACGCCGGAGCAGATGAAGGATCTGCTGGACGGCAAATGGTATGTAAACCTGCACACAAAGACCTACCCGGGCGGCGAAATAAGGGCGCAGCTGACACCAGGCAACTAAGGCGTCGCCTTGCAGCAGGGGGACGATATGGCCCTCCTCCCTTGCCCCAACGCCACCCTTTTGACGTGAAGGGTCCGGGGCTAGGCAGGACTGGCTGAAAATGCCGATAAACTGGGTCTTTGTCCCGAGCCCCGTTCGATAGTGAACACGCCCTCCGTCCAATTGATCACGCCCAGCACAGCCTGCGAACTCGATGCAGTGCGGGCGCTTTTTCGCCGATACGCCGACAGTCTGCACGTTGACTTGTGTTTTCAGAACTTCGAATCCGAACTCGCGACGCTGCCCGGAGAATATGCACAGCCGCGTGGCGCTCTGCTGATGGCAATGGCCGACGGGGTGCTCGCGGGCTGCTGCGCGCTGCGGCCGCTCGATACGGTCGATTACCCCAACGCCTGTGAGATGAAGCGGCTCTACGTGCCGCTGGAGTTCCGAAAGAACAAGATCGGCCGCCTGCTGGTTGAGGCGATCTTGGAATGCGCGCGGCACGCGGGCTACGCTTGTGTCCTGCTCGACACCCTGGATGAAATGGAGACGGCGCGCGCACTCTACCGAGACCTCGGATTTGAGGAAATACCACCTTACTACCACAACCCGATCGAAGGCGCGCACTACCTCATGGTCAAGCTCTAGGCATCATCACCGGACGGTGACGATGCCTTTCTCCGCGGGCTCAGGCTTTGGCTTGCGCCAGCAAGGTTGCCGCGTCGCTAGCTTCAAATTTCCCCGGTGCCTCGATGTTTAACGATGCCACCTTGCCATCCTTGATCAGCATCGAATAACGATTGCTGCGCAGGCCCATGCCCTTGCCGGTCAAATCCAGCGTCAGGCCGGTGGCCTTGGTGAATACTGCATCACCATCGGCCAGCATGCGCACCTTGCCCGCCGTCTTCTGATCGCGCGCCCAGGCGCCCATAACAAAGGCGTCGTTGACGCTGACGCACCAGATCTCGTCGACCCCGGCGGCCTTGAGATCGGCAAACTTCTCGACATAGCCGGGAACATGCTTGGCCGAACAGGTCGGCGTGAAGGCACCTGGCAGAGCAAACAGGGCAATGGTCTTGCCCGCGCTGGCCTTGTGCACATCGACCGGATTGGGACCGAGGCTGCAACCGCCACCCTCAACTTCCGAATACTCCATCAACGTGGCCGCCGGAATCTGATCGCCTACTTTAATCATCTGTCGCTCCTGAAAGGTTGGACTGGAACCCGCGCATCGAGCCCGGAAATTGTCCTGTTGAATGAACATCGAGTAGGGTGACGGGTTGCCCCGTCAGCCCTCTCACACCACCGTACGTGCGGTTCCGCATACGGCGGTTCAAATAGAACGCTGGAGATGTT
>Ga0214252_1000255_pt1 | contig 25282 bp, 25 predicted proteins | sample TroBogypolimnion_47_FD_153090 | JGI IMG/M metagenome (GOLD analysis project Ga0214252, IMG submission 153090) | Freshwater microbial communities from Trout Bog Lake, WI - 13JUL2009 hypolimnion | ecosystem: Environmental > Aquatic > Freshwater > Lake > Hypolimnion/Profundal zone | place: Trout...
GGCCGCCGACGCGCTGTGGGCTGACTCGACTACCTTCGGTCCGCACACGCCGGCGCAATGGCTGGCGCTCTCGAGCCACATGGTCAAGCCCCTGCCCGGTGAACCCGGCCGCCTGACCCTGCATTACGACCCGGCGATCGCCGTGCCGTTCCGTGAAGTGACGGCCGAGTCGGTGGCGCAGGGCGAGGCCATGCTCTGGCAGCTTTACGACAACATCAAGGCCACCACACTCCTGACGCGCGGCGCCGAGTCGGACCTGCTCTCAGCGCAGACCGCACAGGCCATGACGCAGCGCGGCCCGCGCGCACGGCTGATCGAGTTCGCGGGCGTCGGCCACGCGCCGACCTTTGTCGTCCCGGCGCAGGTGCAGGCGGTGGTGCCATTCTTGCTGGACTAGCGCCCGTATGAAGAGTCTCCCGAACGGGCACGAAGCGTCGTCCCCCGTCATGCTGGCCACGGCGCAAGGCCTGTCCGGACAGGAGCAGGCGCTGGCGCGCGCGCGCGCCTTTGCCGAACCGCTGCTGGCGCAGGAAACGCTGGACACCGGCGAGAACACGCTGGCGCACGCCGATGCCGTGGCGGCCATTCTCAAGAGCATCGGCAGCTCCGAATCGATGCAGGCCGCGAGCTACCTCGTCTATGCCTGCGATCACCTGAACAAGCCGCAGGAAGTGATCGCCAAGGCCTTTGGCGAAAGCTACGCGGCGCTGGCGCTGGAGACCACTAAGCTGGTGCACGTGCAGCGCCAAGCGCGCCAGACGCAGGTCGCCAGCGCGCGCGCGGCCAGCGCGATCCCTATGGCGCAGACGGCGGCCGCGCAGACCGAGAATGTGCGCAAGATGCTGCTCGCGTTCTCGCGCGACCTGCGCGTCGTGATGCTGCGCTTGGCCTCGCGCCTGCAGACGCTGCGCCACTTTGCGGCCTCCAAGCTGCCAGTGCCGCCGGGGCTGGCGGCCGAGGCACTCAATGTATTCGCGCCGCTCGCGAACCGCCTGGGCATCCGCGAAATCAAGTGGGAGATGGAGGATCTGGCCTTTCGCTTCCTCGAGCCCGACACCTACCGCGAGGTCGCTAAGCTGCTCGACGAAAAGCGCTCCGAGCGCGAGGCCCATGTCGAGCGCCTGCGTGCGCGGCTCGAAGCCGAGCTCAGGGCGCAGGGCATGGTGGCCACTGTGCTCGGGCGGCCCAAGCACATCTACAGCATCGTCAAGAAGATGCGCGGCAAGTCGCTCGGCTTCGAGCAGGTCTACGACATCCGTGCGCTGCGCATCGTGGTCGACAGCATTCCCGACTGCTACGCGGCGCTGGCCTGGGTGCACAGCCAGTTCACGCCGCTACCCGAGGAGTTCGACGACTACATCGCGCGGCCCAAGATCAACGGCTACCAGTCGCTGCACACCATCGTGCGCGACAAGACCGGGCAGCCAATCGAAATCCAGATCCGCACCCGCACCATGGATGACCACGCCGAGCTTGGCGTGGCGGCGCACTGGGCCTACAAGGAGGCCGGCGCCAAGGGCTATGCCGGCGTCTCGGCCAGCGGCGCCTATGACGCCAAGATCGCGGTGCTGCGCCAGCTGCTGGCCTGGGAGCGCGAGCTCTCCGGCGCGCAGGGACAGGGCGTGTTCGAGGATCGCATCTATGTGCTGACGCCTGAAGCCGCCATCGTCGAACTGCCTCAGGGCGCCACGGCCATTGATTTCGCCTACAGCGTGCACACCAATCTGGGCCATCGCTGCCGCGGTGCGCGCGTCGACGGCGTCATGGTGCCACTCAACACCCAGCTGAAAAACGGGCAAACGGTGGAGGTCACTGTCGTGCGCGAAGGCGGCCCGTCGCGCGATTGGCTCAATCCTGACCTCGGCTACCTGGTGAGCCCGCGCGCTCGTTCCAAAGTGCGCGCCTGGTTCAATGCCCTGGCGACCGACGAGACTGTGGCCAAGGGCCGCGAAGCGGTCGAGAAGTTGCTGCAGCGCCTGGGCAAGACGGCGGTCAAGCTCGACGACCTGGCCGGGCAGCTAGGCTTCAATGCAGCCGATGATTTGTTCGAGGTCGTCGGCAAGGACGAGTTCTCGCTGCGCAACATCGAGACCGTGCTGCGTCCGCCCGAGCCGCTGCCGACCGAGGACGAGCAACTCCTGCTCAGAAAGCCGCGCAGCCATGCCAACACGGCCAAGGGTGGCTTGCTGGTGGTCGGCGTCGATTCGCTGATGACGCAGCTCGCCAAGTGCTGCAAGCCGGCGCCGCCCGATGCGATCTGCGGCTTTGTCACGCGTGGCAAGGGCGTCAGCGTGCACCGCGCCGACTGCTCCAATCTGCGCGAGATGGTGGCCAAGAACGGCGAGCGCGTGATCGAGGTCGAGTGGGGTCAGGCGCGGTCGGCAGACGGTGCCGTGTACCCGGTCGATATCGCCATCGAGGCGGCCGACCGGCAGGGCCTGCTGCGCGATATCTCGGAAGTCTTCACCAAGGAAAAGATGAACGTTATCGGCGTGCAGACGCAATCCATCAAGGGCACGGCCTGGATGACCTTCACGATCGAGGTCGCCGATGCCGGGCGTCTGACCAAGGTGCTCTCCGTGGTGGCGGAACTCAAGGGCGTGCGCTCGGCGCGCCGGCGTTGAAATGATCATGACACAAGCATCCCAAACAACCCACACCTTTCTCTGGCACGACTACGAGACCTTCGGCACGCAGGTGCGGCGCGACCGACCGGCGCAGTTTGCGGCGATCCGCACCGACGCCGACTTGAACGAGATCGGCGAGCCGCTGATGCTCTACTGCCGGCCGTCGAACGATTTTCTGCCCGATCCGCAGTCCTGCCTGATCACCGGCATCACGCCGCAGCTGTGCCTGGAGCGCGGCCTGCCCGAGTACCAGTTCGCCGCGCAGATCGAGCAGGCACTCTCCCAGCCCGGCACCATCGGTGTCGGCTACAACACGATCCGCTTCGACGACGAGATCACGCGCTTCATGTTCTGGCGCAACCTGATCGACCCCTATGCGCGCGAGTGGCAAAACGAATGCGGGCGTTGGGACCTGCTCGACGTCGTGCGCACCGCCTATGCCTTGCGGCCGCAAGGCATCGAGTGGCCGCTCAAGCCCGAGGGCGGCGCCAGCTTCAAGCTGACCGACCTGACAGCCGCCAATGGGCTGGCGCACGAGAGTGCGCACGACGCGCTCAGCGATGTGCGCGCCACGATTGCGCTGGCGCGCCTGATCAAACAGGCGCAGCCGCGCCTGTTCGAGTTCTGCCTGGGCTTGCGCAAGAAGGACAAGGTGGCGGTCGAACTCGGTTTGCCGACCACGCCGATGTATGCCAAGCCGTTTCTGCACATCTCGGGCATGTTTCCGGCCGAGCGCGGCTGCCTGGCGCTTATGTGGCCGCTGGCCATGCACCCGTTCAACAAGAACGAGCTGATCGTCTGGGACCTGGCGCAGGATCCGCGGCCGCTGGCCATGCTGAACGCCGATGAAATCCGGCTGCGGATGTTCACCCGCAGCGATGACCTGCCCGAAGACGTGACGCGCCTGCCGGTCAAGACTATTCACCTAAACAAGTCGCCGATGGTGGTCGGCAATCTCAAGACTCTGACACCCGAGATGGCGCAGCGCTGGGGCTTGCAAATGGACGTGCAACTGCAGCACGCGGCGCTGGCGCAGGGCCTGCCGGACATGAGCGCGATCTGGCCCGAGGTCTTCAAGCGGCCAAAGGAGGGGCCGGTCGATGTCGACGAGGATTTGTACGGCGGCTTTATCGGCAACGCGGACCGGCGCCGCCTCAACGATTTGCGCGCCGCCACGCCGCAGCAGCTGGCCAAGGCGCGCCAGGCTTTTGACGACGCGCGGCTGGCGGAGTTGGTGTTCCGCTACCGTGCCCGCAATTTCCCCGAAAGCCTGACGCTAGAAGAAGCCGCGCGCTGGGAAGCGCATCGTGCGGCGCGACTCTTCGAGGGCGAGGGCGGCGCTCGCACCATCGATTCGCTGTCGGCCGAGATCGACCAGCTGGCGGAGTCAGCCGATGAGCGCGGCGAAGCGATTCTGGGCGCGCTCTACGACTACGCGGAGATGATTGCGCCGTAGCGGGGCTGCTTACTGCGTCCCGAAAATCCGGTCGCCCGCGTCGCCCAGGCCCGGCAGGATGTAGCCGTGGTCGTTGAGCTGGCGATCGATCGCCGCCGTATAGACCGGCACGTCCGGATGCGCCTTGCGCAGCGTAGCGATGCCTTCCGGGCAGGTCAGCAGGCAGACGAACTTGATGGATTTCGGTTTGAGCGCCTTGACGCGCTCGATCGCGGCCACGGCTGAATTGCCAGTGGCCAGCATCGGGTCGACGACGACGACGTCGCGCTCCTGCATGTCCTTGGGCATCTTGAAGTAGTACTCGACCGCCTTCAGGGTCTTTGGGTCGCGGTACAGGCCGATGTGGCCGACGCGCGCGCCCGGCACCACGGTCAGCATCCCGTCCAGAATGCCAGTGCCGGCGCGCAGGATCGAGACCAGCACCAGTTTCTTGCCGTCAATCACGCGGGCCTTCATGGTCTCGAGCGGTGTCTCGATCTCCACTTCCTGCGTCGGCATGTCGCGCGTGACCTCGTAGGCCATCAGCATCGCGAGCTCATTGAGCAGCGTGCGAAAGCTGTTGGTGCTTGCATCTTTTTTGCGCATCAGGGTCAGCTTGTGCTGCACCAGGGGATGGTCGACGACGTGGACCATGGGGTCGTTGCCGGTTTGTGGGCTCATGCTCGCGTCCTTCTCGAAAAGTACAATTGATCCGATAGCGTAACGAACTTTTGAAGGATTTCCCGTGGCAGGACATAGTAAATGGGCCAATATTCAGCATCGCAAAGGTCGACAGGACGAAAAGCGGGGCAAGATATGGACGCGCATCATCCGTGAAATCACGGTGGCGGCCCGTGCCGGCGGGGGTGATCTGGGCACTAACCCGCGCCTGCGCCTGGCGGTGGACCGGGCCAAGGCGGCCAACATGCCGGCCGACCGCGTCAAGTACAACATCGACAAGGCCACCGGCAACCAGGAAGGCGTGACCTACGAGGAAATCCGTTACGAAGGCTACGGCATCGGCGGCGCCGCCATCCTGGTCGACACCATGACCGACAACAAAGTGCGCACTGTGGCCGAGGTGCGCCACGCCTTCAGCAAACACGGTGGAAACATGGGCACCGCCGGCTCGGTGGCGTTCCAGTTCAAGCACTGCGGGCAAATGATCTTTGCGCCGGGCACGAACGAGGACAAGGTGATGGAAGTCGCGCTGGAAGCGGGCGCGGACGACGTGATCGTCGACGACGAAGGCGCAATCGAAGTGCTGACCAGTTACGCGGCGTTCGAGGCGGTCAAGAACGCGCTCGAAACGGCCGGCCTCAAGCCCGAGGTGGCCGAAGTCACGATGCGCGCCGAGAACCCGATCCAGCTCAGCGGCGAGGATGCGGCCAAGATGCAGCGTCTGCTCGATGTGCTCGAAGAACTCGACGACGTGCAGGCGGTCTACCACAACGCCGAAATGGACAGCGAATGAAGGTTCTCGTCATCGGCGGCGGTGGCCGTGAACACGCGCTGGCCTGGAAGCTGCGCCAGTCGCCTAAAGTGGAAGCGGTCTATGTGGCGCCGGGCAACGGCGGCACTGCGCTCGATCCGCAACTCGACAACGTCGACGTCACGGGCGTGCCCGAATTGCGCGCCTGGGCGCTGGCCAACGGCATCGCGCTGACGGTGGTCGGGCCCGAGGGTCCGCTGGCGGCGGGCGTGGTCGACGAGTTCCGCAAGCACGGCCTGCGCGTTTTCGGCCCGACGCAGGCTGCCGCGCAACTGGAAAGCTCGAAGGCATTCTCCAAGGCCTTCATGAAGCGCCACGACATTCCGACCGCGGCCTATGAAACCTTTTCCGATCCGGCGGCGGCGCATGCCTACATAGAACAGCAAGGCGCGCCGATCGTGGTCAAGGCCGACGGCCTGGCAGCAGGCAAGGGCGTGGTCGTGGCCATGACACTGTCCGAGGCGCACGAGGCGGTGGACTTCATGCTGATCGACAACCGGCTCGGCGTCAGCCACAACGAGGGTGGCGCGAGGGTTGTGATCGAAGAATTTCTGGTCGGCGAGGAAGCCAGCTTCATCGTCATGTGCGACGGCAAGAACGTGCTGCCGCTGGCCACGAGCCAGGACCACAAGCGCCTGCTCAACGACGATCAGGGGCCCAACACCGGCGGCATGGGTGCCTATTCGCCCGCGCCCGTGGTCACGCCCGACGTCCATGCGCGCGCCATGCGCGAGATCATCGTGCCGACCATTCGCGGCATGGAAAAGGACGGTATCCCCTACAGCGGTTTCCTCTACGCTGGCCTGATGATTGACGCCAACGGACACCCCAAGACGCTCGAATTCAACTGCCGCATGGGCGACCCGGAAACTCAGCCCATCATGCTGCGCCTGAAGACCGATCTGCTCGAAGTAATGTTGGCCGCGACCGAACCGGGACCGCACGGCCGCCTCGATCAGGTCGAGCTGCAATGGGACCGGCGCACCGCGCTCGGTGTCGTGCTGGCCGCGCACGGTTACCCGACGCAGCCGCGCAAGGGCGACCGGATCACGGGCCTGCCGAAGGATGCCGAGGATGCGGTCGTGTTCCATGCCGGCACCGCCATGCAGGGTGGTGACATCGTCACATCCGGCGGACGCGTGCTGTGCGCTACGGTGCTGGCCGACAACGTCAAACAGGCGCAGCAACGCGCCTATGAAGTGATTGCCGGCGTGCATTTCGACGGCATGCAGTACCGCACCGACATCGGCCACCGCGCCATCAAGGGTGCAACGCCATGAGCATGCAGGACCTCAGTGCCACCCAGACCGGCGCCGTGCGGCACTACCTGACCGGCCTGCAGGCGCGCATCACCGCAGCCGTCACGGCACTCGACGGCACGGCCTTCCTGGTCGATGCCTGGCAAAAGCCGCCCGAGGAGAAGCTGCAGGGGCAGGGCGTGACGCAGATTCTCGAGGGCGGCCTGGTGTTCGAGCGCGCCGGCTGCGGCTTCTCGCATGTGCGCGGACCGGCGCTGCCGCCTTCGGCAACGCAGAGCCGCCCTGAACTGGCCGGCGCGTCCTTCGAGGCGATGGGCGTCTCGCTGGTGTTCCATCCGCGCAACCCCTACGTGCCGACGGTCCATATGAACGTGCGCATGATCGCTGCCACCGGCGCCGACGGCAAGCTCGTGTGCTGGTTCGGCGGCGGCATGGACCTGACGCCATACTACGGCTTCGACGAGGACGCCTTGCATTTCCACACTGCGTGCAAGACGGCGCTCGCGCCCTTTGGCAGCGACAAGCATGCTCGCTTCAAGAAGTGGTGCGACGAGTACTTCTATCTGAAGCACCGCGACGAGCAGCGCGGTGTCGGCGGCATCTTCTTCGACGACTTCTCCGAACTGGGCTTCGATGAGAGTCTGGCCATGATGCAGTCGGTCGGCGACGCCTTCCTGGGGGCCTACCTGCCGATCGTGCAACGCCGCATGCATCTGGCCTATGGCGAGCGCGAACGCGCGTTCCAGCTGTACCGGCGCGGCCGTTATGTCGAGTTCAACCTAGTCTGGGATCGCGGCACGCACTTCGGCCTGCAGTCGGGCGGGCGCACCGAATCGATCCTGCTGTCGATGCCGCCGCTTGTGAGCTGGTCGTACCAGAACGTGCCTGCGCCCGGTTCGCCGGAAGCCGAGCTCTACACCAAGTACCTGGTGCGCCGGGACTGGGTCTGAGGTGACGTCGGTGGCGACTCAGCCTCAGCCCCGGGTGCGGCGCATTGCGGTGTTTGGCGGCGCCTTCGACCCGCCGCACGCTGCCCATGTGGCGCTGGTGCGCGCCGCCCTGCAGGAACTCCAACTTGATGAACTGCGCATCATCCCGACCGGGCACGCCTGGCACAAGGCGCGGCCCCTGAGTCCGCCCCAGCACCGGCTGGCCATGGCGCGGCTCGCCTTTGCCGACTTGCCGCAGGTGGTGGTCGATGCGCGCGAAACCGAACGCGCGGGCCCGAGCTACACGGTCGACACCCTGCGCGAGCTGAAGAAGGAATGGCCCGATGCCGAACTGTTCCTGCTGATGGGCGAAGACCAGGCGCGCGCGCTGCCAACCTGGCATGCCTGGCAGGAAATTCTGCAGACTGCTATAATTTGTGTAGCTGACCGCGGAGATTGGAAGGGGAGCAAGCCCCGCTTTTTCGCTCCCAAGCGCTACGAATCGCGATTTCGGCATCTGCCGATGCCAGCCGTGCCGCTCAGCGCAACCGAGATTCGAGCCCGAATCGCAGCGCGCCAGGCCCTCGGGCCTCTGGTCTTTGAATCGGTTGCGCGTTATATTGAAGACCACCACCTTTACCAGACTGCTTGATGACTACCACAACCCTCGCCAAAAAAGACATTCAGAAACTTCAGCGCGCCATCGTCGATGGTCTGGAAGACGTCAAAGCCCATGACATCGCGGTATTCGACACCGAGCATCTTTCAGCGCTGTTCGAGCGGGTCATCATCGCATCGGGTACCTCGAATCGCCAGACCAAGGCACTGGCCGCCAGCGTGCGTGATGCTGTGCGCGATGCCGGTTTTGCCAAGCCGCGTGTCGAAGGCGAGACCAATGGCGAGTGGATCATCGTCGACTGCGGTCAGGCCGTGGTCCACATCATGCAGCCGAGTTTCCGCCAGTACTACAACCTCGAAGAGCTTTGGGGCGAAAAGCCGGTGCGCCTGAAATTCGGCGCCGCCAAGCCGGCGGTCAAGGAGATCGCCGCGCCGGCAAAGCCGGTGAAGGCCGCGCTCAAGCCGGAAACCAGCCTCAAGCGCTCGAATGCCGCCAAGAAGGGTGTACAGGAAGCTTTCCCGTCCAAGGCGCAACTCAAGCGCGTGCAAGACGCCAAGTCGGCTGCCACCAAAGCACCGGCGAAGAAAGCTGCGGCCAAGAAGATCACTCCCAAGGCGCCGGCAGCCACTGCAGTGCTGAAAAAGGTCACGGTCAACGCGCCGGTCAAGGCACCCGTGGTCAAGGCGCCGGCGCGCAAGGTCGCCACCAAGAAGGCGGGCGCTCGCAAGCCGGCGGTGCGCAAGGCCTGAGCGGATTCTTCCGGTGCGACTGGTCATTGTTGCGGTCGGCCAGCGCGTCCCGGATTGGGCGCAGACCGCCTGGGATGACTACGCCAAGCGATTTCCGCACGAACTTAAGGTTGAGCTGCGCGTCGTAAAGACCGAGCCGCGCGCCTCCAAATCCGTCGAGACTCTTTACGCTGCCGAGCGCGCCCGCATCGAGGCGGTGTTGCCCAAGGGCTGCCGCATCGTCGCGCTCGACGAGCGCGGCACATCGCTGACCACGACGGCTCTGGCGCAAAAGCTCACGCATTGGCAGCTCGAGAGCGACGATGTGGCGATGGTCATCGGCGGTCCCGATGGGCTCGACCCGGTGTTCAAGCAGGCGGCGCACGAGCGCATCCGCCTGTCCGACCTGACCCTGCCGCACGCCATGGTCCGCGTGCTGCTGATCGAACAGCTCTACCGCGCCTGGTCGATCAATGCCCATCATCCCTACCATCGCGAATAGGCGGTATTCATGCCTGCCAGTCCCTTCATCTACCTGGCCTCCCAAAGCCCGCGCCGGGCTCAACTGCTCGATCAACTGGCCGTGCGCCATCGGCTGCTGCTGCCCGATGCCGACGAAGATGCCGAAGCGCTGGAACACGTGTTGCCGGGCGAGGCGCCGGCTGCCTATGTCCAGCGCGTCACGCACCTCAAGCTCGATGCGGCCCTGGCGCGCCTGAAACGTCGCGGCCTGCCGCCAGCGCCGGTGCTGTGCGCCGACACCACGGTCGCGCTCGGGCGCACCATTTACGGCAAACCCGATGATGCGGCCGACGCAGTGCGCATGCTCGGCGAGCTCTCGGGCCACACGCACCGGGTCCTCACAGCCGTGGCGCTCGGCAGCGCGCGCAAGCGGGAGCAGGCCTTGTCCGATTCACGCGTCACGTTTGGCGCCATCAGTGCGACCCAACTCAAGGCCTACGCGGCATCGCAGGAGCCGCTGGGCAAGGCCGGCGCCTATGCCGTGCAGGGCCGCGCCGCCGCTTTCGTTTCCCATATCAGTGGCAGTTATTCTGGCATCATGGGCTTGCCGATGTACGAGACCGCGCAATTGTTGCGGTCCTTCGGTTTCAAGGTGTAAGAACAGCAACATGCAGGAAGACATATTGATCAACTGGTCGCCGCAGGAGACGCGTGTGGCCATCATCGAATCGGGCGCCTTGCAGGAGTTGCACGTCGAGCGCACGCTCGAGCGCGGCCTGGTCGGCAATGTCTACCTCGGTAAGGTCTCGCGCGTGCTGCCGGGCATGCAGTCGGCTTTCGTCGACATTGGTCTGGAGCGCGCGGCCTTTCTGCACGTCGCCGATGTCTGGCACCGCCAGCCCGATGGCGAGCCGCCGAGCATGGTGCGCAACACCTTGCCGCAGGTCCCGATCGAGAAGCAGGTCTTCGAGGGCCAGGCGCTGATGGTGCAGGTCATCAAGGACCCGATCGGCACCAAGGGTGCGCGCCTGTCGACGCAGATCAGCATCGCGGGGCGCATGCTGGTCTTTCTGCCGCAGGACGACCATGTCGGCGTGTCGCAGAAGATTCCACAGAGCCAGCGCGATGATTTGCGTGCGCGCCTGCAATTGCTAGCGGGCAGTGACGGCGGCGGCTTCATCCTGCGCACGAACGGCGAGGACGCAAGCGACGCCGAGCTGTCCGAGGACATCGGCTACCTGCGCAAGGCCTGGGCGCGCATCCGCTCGGCCTCGGTGACGCTGCCGCCGACCTCGCTGCTGCATCAGGACCTGAATCTGCTGCAGCGCGTGCTGCGCGACCTGGTGACCGAGCGCACGCACAGCATCAAGCTCGATTCGCGCGAGCAGTTCGACGCGCTCAAGGCCTTCGGCGCCGAGTTCATGCCGGCGGCGGTGCAGAAGCTGCAACATTACACGGGCGAGCGCCCGATCTTCGACCTCTACGCCATCGACGAGGAGATTGCCAAGGCACTCAAGCGCCGCGTCGACCTGAAGTCCGGCGGCTACCTGATCGTCGACCAGACCGAGGCGCTGACCACGGTCGATGTCAACACCGGTGGCTTCGTCGGCGCGCGCAACTTCGATGACACCATCTTCAAGACCAACCTGGAAGCGGCGCAGGCCATTGCGCGCCAACTGCGGCTGCGCAACCTGGGCGGCATCATCATTGTCGACTTCATCGACATGGTGCGCGAGGATCACCGCGAGGCGGTGCTCGCGGAGTTCCGCAAGCAGCTCGCGCGCGACCGCGTCAAGACCATGGCCGGCAGTTTTTCCCAGCTCGGCCTGGTCGAGATGACGCGCAAGCGCACGCGCGAATCGCTGGCCCACATGTTGTGCGAGCCGTGCCCGACCTGCGAGGGCAAGGGCATCGTCAAGACGGCGCGCAGCGTGACATACGACATCTTCCGCGAGATCCTGCGCGAGGCGCGCCAGTTCAATCCGCGCGAGTTCCGCGTGGTGGCGTCGCCCAAGGTGATCGAGCTGTTTCTCGATGAGGAAAGCCAGCACCTGGCGGGCCTGATCGAGTTCATCGGCAAGCCGGTGTCGCTGCAGAGCGAGAGTGCGATGGCGCAGGAACAGTACGATATCGTGCTGCTGTAATCTGATGCGCATCGCTGTCCTCAATCGGGTCTTTTCGAGGTCGGGCGGCGGCGCCGAGAGTTATGCAGTGGCGCTGGTAGATCAACTGGCGCAGCGCCACGAAGTCCACGTTTTTTCGCAGGAATCGAACCAGCCGGTCTCCGGGGTGCACTATCACCGCGTCCTGTGCCTGGGGCGCAAGCCGCGCTGGCTCAATCAACTGGTGTTCGCGTTCGACAGCTGGCGCCAGACGCGCAGCGGCTTTCACGTCGTGCATTCGCACGAGAACACCTGGCACGGTCAGGTGCAGACCATCCACGTGCGCCCGCTTCGGCTTAATCTGTTTGCCGGGCGCAGCGGTTGGCGACGCTTGCTGCGCTGGGCGAATGTGTGCTTGAGCCCGCGCCTATTGACCTACATTTGGCTTGAAGGCGCGCGCTTCCATGCAAGCTGCGTCGTGGCCAGTTCGGAGAGCCTGCGCCACGAGTGTGAACAGGCCTATCCGGCATGCCGCGGCGCGGTCGCGGTGATCACGCCCGGCACGCGGATGGGGCCGGCCTGTTTTTCACGCGCGCAGGCACGCGAACAACTGGGCCTGCCGGCGCAGGCACGGCTGATCCTTTTTGTCGCCAACGACTATGCGCGCAAGGGCCTCGACGCACTGCTGCAGGCACTGACGCAGCTGGCGCCGGACGTTGAGCTGCTGGTCGTCGGCAATCCCAGGACCGTGCCCCAATACCGGCAACTGGCCGAACGCCTGGGCCTTAGGGAACGCGTGCATTTTCTGGGCGTGATCAATGATCTCGCCTGGGCCTATGGCGCGGCCGACTGTCTGGCCCATCCGACGCTAGAGGACAGCTATGCGATGGTGGTGCTCGAAGCCATGGCCCATGGCCTGCCGGTGGTGGTGAGCGGGCCTGCGTATTGCGGCATCGCGCGCGAGCTGACCGATGGCGTGCAAGTGATGTTGCTGTCGGACCCGAAAGACGCTGCGGCGCTGGCCGCCCGGATCGACGCGGTCCTGGGCGATGCCGAGCTGGCGGCGCACTTGCGTGAGGGCGGTCTGGCCTTTGCCAAACAGCATTCCTGGGAGGAGGCCGCCCTACAATACGACGCGCTGTACTCGCAGGCAGCTTCGATCAACCCTTGAGCTTTCCATCCCGCGCGCCCCACATGACCGCTGAAACGACCCAACGCTGGCTGGTGATCAGTCACGCTTTCAATATGGATGGCCGGGCCGCGAGCCACACCATTACCGACAAGCTGCCGCATCTGGCGCACGCCGGTGTCGAGGTTGTTGTGCTCAGTGGCGTTTCCGGAAGGCATGACGCGCTGCTGGAGCACTACCAGCTCTGGCCAACGGGGCCGGCCGGCATCCGTTTCGAACTGCGCCATGTGCTGCGCAAGCGCTGGGACAGCGGCCTGCGCTATCGCGCCGTCATGCTGCTGGCGTCCCTGCTTCTGCTGCCCGGAATGCTGATCGAGAAGCTGCTGCGTCCCGTGGAAAGCTCCTGGTCCTGGTGGCTCAGCGCCTACCTGAAGGGGCGCAGCCTGGCGCGGCAGAAACCATTTGATCTGATCTATTCGACCGGCGGTGCGTTCGCCGCGCATATGGCGGGCCGCGCCTTGAAACGCGCGACCGGCACGCCCTGGCTGGCCGAGGTGCACGACCCGATGGTTGTGCCCGGCACCACGCCCGCCACAGCGCGGCAGAAGATGCAGGCCGAGGTGGAGCGCCAGATCTGCACCGATGCCGACATCGCGATCTGGTTCACCGATCAGGCGCTGGTCAGCGCCAAAGGGCGGCACCCGCAGCTGGCGCAGCGCGGCAAGGTCATGCTGCCGGGCATCGACCGTCCCTTTGACGTCCTGCCGCCGTATCAGCCTGGGCCAAAATTCGTGCTCGGGCATTTTGGCTCGCTCTCGCCGACCCGGCACCTGGGTCCGATCATCGCGGCGCTCGACTTGCTGGCCGTGCGCCGGCCGGAATTGGTCGCGGCGACCGAACTGCATGTATACGGCGGCGCGCTGGACCGGATCTCAACCGAGGCGCTGGCCGCATCCCACGTCGGCGACTGCCTGCGCAACTTCGGACGCATCGAAGCCGATCCCGCCACCGGTTTGAGCGGGCGCGAGCAGATCCTGCACCGCATGCGCGCGGTCGACGTGCTGCTGCTCATGCACGGCGAGGACGCACTGTGCTCGGAATACTTTCCGTCCAAGATGTACGAGTACTTGTGGATGCAGCGCCCGATCCTGGCCGTCGTGCACCGCAACCCGCAAATGGCGTCGCTGCTGCGCGGACAGGGCCATGACGCGATCCTGTCCGGTGAGAGCGCTGATGACCGCGCCGCCGTGAGCGAAGCGCTGGCCAGCGCAGTGGAGCAGCTCTTTGCGCGCTGGCAATCTGGTGGCCTGCCCGACAGCGGCCGCAGCAGTCCCTACACCACTGAGGCGGCGGTGACGCAGTTGCTGGGCTGGGTCGATCAACTGCCGGAATCACGCGCCTGATGCCAGTGCTGCTGTCGCTCGTTGTCCTGAGCTTTCGCAATTTCGACGCCACGACTCGCGTCTGCCTCGATTCGCTGCAGCCGTGGCTGGACGACCCGGAGGTCGAAGTGCTGGTGGTGGAGAATGGCTCGCCCGACGATTCCGCGAGCAAGCTTGCCGCCTGGGGCGCGCAGCATCCGACGGTCAAGTGCTTGCTGAGCGAAACGAATCGTGGTTTTGGCGGCGGCATGAACTATGGTGCGGCGCAGGCGCAGGGCGACTGGTTGCTGCTGGTCAACAACGATACGGTTTTTCCGACTAGGGCCATCGACGCACTCAAGCGCGTGATCCGCGAATCGCCGCCCGACGTGGCCATGCTCGGCCCTGTGACCAATGTGGCCGGCAATGGCCAGCGCCTGTGGCGGCCGGGTTCCTCGCATGCCGAATGGCTGCGGATCGGGCACGACCTGCATGACAGCCCGACGCAGCGCCTGATGCCGGTCTACCGCTGCGACTTCTTCTGCATCGCGATCCGACACGATGTCTGGAATGCGCTGGAAGGGCTCGATCCCGCCTTCGGCCTGGGCTACTTCGAAGACTTTGACTTCAGCCTGCGTCTGAGACGCTTCGGCTACCGGCAGGCGATCACGGAAGACGTCTTTATTCTTCACGTCGGTAGCGCGACGTTCAAGGCCAGCGCGGCCGCCAAGGCGCTGATGAAGCGAAACAAGAAGCTTCTGCGCAGCAAGCACCCAGATGCACGCTTCGAACACACGCGTCTGGGCAATCTCGCCATCCTGCAGGCCTACGAGGAAATCAAGGCGATCGGTCAATGGACGCCGGCGCTGGAGCTGCGGCGCAGGCTCCGGATCGGCGCGCTCGCGGGCGATGCGCCGCGCAGCTTCTTTAAGAAGTGGTTGTGGAAGAAGAAGATCGCCCGTTTTCGCGACGATGCGATTTCAGGATCGACCCAGCCGGCGTCGTAAGCGACGCGCCAGGCGCGACGACCAGTTTCCGCCTTCGCGCGGCCAATCCATTTCGCGCTCCCAGGCAGACTGGTAGATGACGCCGCTGTAGAGCTGCGCCAGCTGATCGAGCCCGGCGCCGGCGCGACGGTCACGGTCCAGTTGCCATGCATAGTGGTAGACCTTGAATAAGGGCTGGCACGGCATCAGGGGTATGGACTGGTAGCGCAGCAGGGCCTCGCCGTACCAGCGCGACTCCAGCGGTGCGAGCTCGATGGCGTCGAGCAGGCTCATGGCGCGCGGCGCAAGAAAGCGGGCTTCCAGACTTTCCCAGACGGCCTTGTGCCAGATCACCGGAAACGGCCCGAAGGCAAAGGCCCGGCCGCTGCGCTCAAAGCGGCTTTGAACGCTTGCCGCCTCTTCAAGGAAGTTGCGCACGACTTCCGGCTTGCGCGCCACCAGCGCGGCTTCGAGCAATTCACGGCTTTCGTCCATGACGCTGTAAGGTAATCCGTTTTCGCAGAGGAAATCGCTATGGTGAAAGGGGCGTATGAAGACGGCGTCCGAGTCCAGACACAGGTAAGCGTCGGCGATGCCGAGTCGCCAGAACTCCGACTTGACGATCTGCTGGGACAGGCTGCCGGGCAGGGACGCGAGCCGGACCGGATCGAGCTTGGGGTTGTGCCCGACGATCAACTCGTCGGCAATCACCTCGACGCTGAGGTCTGCGAGGTGTTCCCTGAACAGCGCCACATCAGCTTGCGGTGCCGAAAGATAAAAGACAATGTTGTCGGCATTGAATTGCCGCACGGATCTGGCCAGACGGACTGCCCTTTTCAGATCGGTGCGATAGCTCTTGCAATATAGAACCAGGGACATGGTTCTTACCTGCCTTCGGCTGGACCTGCCGCGTAGGCCTTGCGCGCCGCCAACAGAAACTGTTTGGCCAGCAGGTCACCCAGTCCCAGACGCGTGAGCAGGCGCTTTTGCCAGCGGTCGGTTTCGGTGCCGATGACGGTGGTCACTTTTGCGCCGGCCGTTTGGGTCAGTGCGATCGCACTGCTGCGGGTGAAGAAGCGCAGATGAGTGCGGTCCAGTGTGCCCGAATCCGTGTAGGTGAACTGTCCCCGAAACGCCAGGTCCGCAATGATGTGGTAATTGCGCAGGTTGGGCAGGCTCACGATCAAGGTGCCGCCTGGTTTGAGCAGGCGATCGAGCCGGCGGATGGCTTCCCAGGGATTGACCAGATGCTCCAGCACGTCGAGGCACAGCAGCAGATCGATCGAGCCTTCGGCAATGTCGGGCAATTCCTTTTCGATGTCGAGCTTGAAAAACCGGTCAATGACGCCGTCGCCGATCGCCAGTTCGGCATAGGGCTCGACACCGGCGACCCAATTGCAGTGGCCGGTTTTCTTGAGCCACGCCAGGGTGTGGCCGCCGGCGCAGCCGATCTCCAGCGCTCGCAAGCCCGCGCCTTGCCTTGCAGGCAGCAGGGGCTCGATGTCCGTGCGCGCATGCGCGAAGTAGTCGCCATTTTTTTCCGTGTACAGATTCATGCTGGGGTCAGCCGCGTCGGTCTTCATAGGAGGTCAGAATCTTCAGTGCAAATTGCGGCAGGCTGGTGGCCTGCGCCACCATGATGCGCCGCAGCGCGTAAGGGTCGTCGCCGGCGTGCGCGCGGCCGCGGCGCATTGTGGTCGCGGTGCGGTAGCCTGCCTGCTGCGCCATCGCGCTGTGCTCCGGCTTGAAGCGGCCGTAGGGGTAGCAGAAGTGCCGGACCTCGCAACCGAGCCGGTCTTCCAGTTCGAGCCGGGAGACGGTGATTTCATCGCGTGCGGCATCGGCATTGATCCGCGTGAGGTCGGCATGGCTGCGCGTGTGCGATCCGATCTCCAGGCCGGCCTGCAGCCAGTCGCGGCAGTCCTGAATCGTCATCAGGGGCTTTTGCGCCACGCCGTTTTCCAGGTCCCAGCTATTGCTGGCGCCGAGCATGCCGCTGAGGGCATAGCAGGTGGCGCTGAAACCATGCTTCTTGAGCACCGGCAGGGCGTGCTCGGCGTTGTTCCGATAGCCGTCATCAAACGTAATGCCGACGACCCGTCCGTGCTGCTGACCCTGCAAATAGGGTTCAAGCTGGCCCATGGACAGTCCCCGGTAGCCCAGGCATTTCAGGAAGGCCATCTGGCGCGCAAACGAGGCGCTCGACACCACCAGGCCGCGCAGCGGTGTGCCGCGTGGTGGCGGCTTGTCGATCTGGTGGTAGGTGAGGATCGGAATGCTCATCCCTGCAGGCGGTTCAGGTTGGCATAGTAGCCGGCGGCGCGCAGCAGTTCGGCATGGGTGCCGGTTTCAACGATGCGGCCATGGTCGAGCACAACGATGCAGTCGGCGTGTTCGATGGTGCTCAGCCGGTGGGCGATGACCAGGGTTGTACGGTTCTTCATCAGCACGGCCAGCGCCGCCTGCACCTGGCGTTCGGATTCCGTGTCGAGGGCCGAGGTGGCTTCGTCGAGGATCAGGATCGGCGCGTCTTTCAGCAGCGCGCGCGCAATGGCCAGACGCTGGCGTTGGCCACCGGAGAGCTTGGCGCCGTTTTCGCCGATGAAGGTGTCGAGCCCATCGGGCAGGCGTTCGATGAAGTCCCAGGCGTTGGCGGCGCGCGCGGCCGCCATCACCTGCTCGCGGCTGCACGTCTGCAGCGAGCCGTAGGCGATGTTGGCAGCTACGGTGTCGTTGAACAGGACGACGTTCTGGCTCACCAGGGCGATGTTCTCGCGCAAGCTCGCCAGCGTGATGTCGTTGATGTCAACGCCGTCGATCAGGATCCGTCCGGATGTGACCGGATAGAAGCGGGGTATCAGCGCGCCGATCGTAGTCTTGCCGCCGCCGGACGCGCCCACCAGGGCCACGATCTGCCCGGCGCCGACCTGAAAGCTGATGTCGTCGAGGGCCACGCGCTCAGCGCCGGGATAGCGAAAGCTGACATGCTCAAAGCGGATGTCGCCCTTGCTCTTGAGCTGCTGTGTGCCGTGGTCTGTCTCGGGCGTCGTGTCCAGCAGTTCGAAGATGCTCTCCGAAGCGGCCAGCCCGCGCTGGATGGTCGAGTTCACGGTGGTCAACTGCTTAATCGGTGAAATCAGCAGCAGCATGGCGGTGATGAATGCAATGAAACCGCCTGCTGAGCCACCAGCCTGCGCGGCGGCCTGACCACTAGCCTCGCTCAAGGCCATGAAGGTGATGATGGCAACCGCCACTGATGCGGCGATGTGCGTGATCGGCGTCACGGCCGAGGCCGGGATCGCCTCGCGCATCTGGGCACGGCGGAACTGCTCCGAATTGTCGAAGAAGCGCTGCTGCTGGCGCGGCTGGCCGCCGAAAATCTTCACGACCTGCTGCGCCGAAATGGTTTCCTCGATCGTGTGCGAGATTGCGCGCATCGCCCCCAGGCTGAGTTTGCTCGCGGCGCGCATGCGCTTGCTGAAGGACTTGACGGTGAATGCAATGACCGGGCCGACCGCCAGCGTGATGAGCGTGAGTTTCCAGTCGAGGTAGAGCAGGTAGCAGATTAGCGCCAGCGCGGTCAGCGACTCCCGCACCAGCGTGATCAGCGCGCTGGTCGCGGCGTCGGTCACGTTGCTGACGTCGTAAACGAGTCGCGAGATCAGCTGGCCGGCCGAGTTCTCATCGAAGTGGTGGGTCGGCAGCACCAGCAGCTTTGAAAACAGCGCGCGCCGCAACTGTGTGACGAAGCGGCTCGAGATCCACATCATCAGGTAGCCGGTGCAGTAGACGATGACGCTTCGGACCAGGAAAAGGCTCACGATGCCGACTGGTATCAGCCAGACCAGACGCGGGTCCTTGGCCTGGAAGCCGTTGTTCAGCAGGTACTTCATGATGGCCGGAAACATGGGCTCGGTCGCGGCCGTCGCCACCATGCCCAGGACGGCTAACAGCAGCGCCTTCCAGTAGGGTCGAACGTAGGTCAGGAGCCGGCCGTACAGGACCCGATTGCTGGAGGAAATGGATTTCGTCATCTGTGAATGCGCTGCAGTGCCTGTTCGTTTTCGGCCCGTGCTCACAGCGGGCTTCGCCCGTGTGCACGAAGCTATTATGACGTCAACTTGCTACACTTAGCCGATGCCTCTTTCCGTCATCGTCATCACCCATAACGAAAGCGCGAACATCCGGGACTGCCTCTTGAGCCTAGGCTTTGCCGATGAAGTGGTGGTGCTCGATTCCGGCAGCACCGATGGCACGCCCGACATGGCGCGCGACCTGGGCGCGGTGGTCCATTTCAGCAGCGACTGGCCTGGCTTCGGGCCGCAGAAGAACCGGGCCTTGCAGCTTGCCAGATTTCCGTGGGTGCTGTCGCTCGACGCCGATGAGCGCGTCTCACCCGAGCTGGCGCTGCAGATACAGCGCGTGGTGGCCGAGAATGCGGACGTGGCCTACGAGATTCCGCGCCTGACCCAGTTCTGCGGCCGATGGATCCACCACTGCGGCTGGACGCCGGACCATGTGCTGCGGCTGTTCAAGCGCGATGCGGCGCGCTTCAGCGACGACCTCGTGCACGAGCGTGTGCTGCTCACGCAGGGTGCCACGGCCCGTCTGTCGGTGCCGATCCTGCACTACAGCTATCCGACGCCGGCGCATTATTGGCGTAAGCTCGAGCAGTACAGCCAGGCCTGGGCCGAGCAGCGCTTCGCGCGTGGCGAGAACACGTCCATGTTGCGGGCAGGGCTGGCCGGGGTGGTAGCATTCCTGCGCAGTTATGTTCTTCGTCTCGGGTTTCTCGATGGTGCAATGGGGTTCGCCGTGTGCACCATGCAGGCCCAGGCGGCGTTTGGAAAGTATTTCGCCTTGTATTGCCTGAATCAGAAAAATGACAGTTAACCCATTCCCTCGCTTCACCGCGTTCGTGCGCGTTGCGTGTGTGGGCCTGGCCCTACTCGCTGGCGCTGCGGTGCAAGCCCAGTTCCGGGTCGACGTGGCCGGGATCGGGCTGAACCAGTTGCCGATCGCGGTTTCAGCGTTCCGTGGTGAAGACGCCGCGCCGCAAAAGATTGCCGCCATCGTGCAGGCCGATCTCGAGCGCAGCGGCCAGTTCCGCGCGGTGGACGCCGCCGGTGTGGCGCTCGACGAGCTGACGCGGCCTGACGTCGCCGTTTGGCGCCAGAAGGGTGCGGATTCGCTGGTGTCGGGCAGCGTGGCGCGGCTCGCCGATGGCCGCTACGACGTGCGCTTCCGGCTCTGGGACGTGGTGCGCGGACAGGATCTGGGCGGCCAGAGCTACGCCGTGACGCAGGGCGATCTGCGCCTGGCGGCGCATCGCATTGCCGATTTTGTTTACGAGAAGCTGACCGGCGAGAAGGGGGCGTTTTCAACCCGCATCGCCTACGTTACCAAGGCGGGCCCGCGCTACCAGCTGTGGGTTGCGGATGCCGATGGGGAGAACGCCCAGTCGGCGCTGGCGAGCCCGGAGCCTATCATCTCGCCGGCTTGGTCGCCCAATGGCGCGCAGCTCGCTTACGTCTCCTTTGAATCGCGCAAGCCCGTTGTCTATAGCCACGACGTGGCCACCGGCAAGCGCCGGCTGATCGCCAATTTCAAGGGCTCCAACAGCGCGCCGGCCTGGTCGCCCGACGGTCGCACGCTGGCCGTCACGCTCAGCCGGGATGGAGGCTCGCAACTTTTCGCCATTGACGCGGCCGGCGGTGAGCCGCGCCGGCTCGCGCAGTCCAGCAGCATCGATACCGAGCCGGTCTACAGCCCGGACGGCAAGCTCATCTACTTTGTCAGCGACCGCGGCGGTGCGCCCCAGATCTACAAGATGCCAGCGAGCGGCGGCAGCGCCGAGCGCGTGACGTTTACCAGTAGTTACAACATTTCTCCGGCCGTCAGTCCTGACGGCCGCTGGTTGGCCTATATTTCCCGGGTGAACGGGGCTTTCAAATTGCATCTGATGGAGCTTGCCGGTGGTGCCGTGACGGTCTTGACCGACAGCGCTGCCGACGAAAGTCCGAGCTTCGCGCCCAACAGTCGCCTGATCGTCTACGCGACCCAGCAGCAGGGGCGTGAGGTGCTGATGACCACCACGCTCGATGGCAAGATCAAGGCGCGCCTAAGTGGCCAGGGCGGCAATATTCGCGAGCCGGACTGGGGTCCGTTTCAAAAATAAAGAATTCGACTTAAAGGGAAATTGAATGAAGAAACTGTTTTTGGTTTTGTGCACGGCGGCCTTGATGGCCGGTTGTGGTTCGGCGGTCAAACTTGATAACGTACCGGTGGAAGACAAGTCCGGGACGAACACTTCGCAATCGGGCGCGCAAGGCGACGGCAGCGCGGTCGGCAAGAGCGGCGTTACCTCGGTCGACGTCGGCAAATCGACGCAACAGGCAGCCATGCCGGCCGGCGCTCGCATCGTGTATTTCGACTACGACAGTTTCATCATCAAGCCCGAATTCCAGTCGGTCATCGAAACGCAGGCGCGTTTTATCAAGGCCGACAGGACGCGCAAGGTGGCCATCGAAGGCCACACCGATGAACGCGGCGGACGTGAGTACAACCTGGCCTTGGGGCAGAAGCGGGCCGAAGCCGTGCGCGGCGCGCTCGGCCTCCTCGGCGTGTCCGACGCTCAGATGGAAGCCGTCAGCTTCGGCAAGGAGAAGCCAGCGGTGCTCGGGTCTGACGAGGCGGCCATGGCCAAGAACAGGCGCGCTGAAATCAGCTACCGATGAGCACATTGACCTCCAGCGGCATGACCGCGTTGCGGCGGGCCCTGGCCTTCGCGGTGCTGGGGCTGGCCGCGGCATCGGCCAGCGCCGGGCTGTTTGATGACGAGGAAGCACGCCGTGCCATCCTCGATCTGCGCCAGCGGGTTGAAGCCGTTCGCCTGCAGGCAGAGCAGGGCGCCAGCCGCGCCAGCGAAGACAACGAGGCCTTGCGGCGCAGTCTGCTTGAACTGCAAAACCAGATCGAGACCCTGCGTGCCGAGACGGCCAAACTCAGGGGCCAGAACGAGCAGCTGTCGCGCGACCTTGCCGAGACGCAGCGCCTGCAAAAAGATGTGGTGCAGGGCGTGGACAGTCGTCTGCGCCAGTTTGAACCGGTCAAGGTTTCCGTTGATGGCCGCGAGTTCAGCGCAGAGCCGGCTGAAAAGCGCGACTTCGAAGCCGCCATGCTGATATTCCGCAAAGGCGAGTTCGCCGCGGCGCAACCCCTGTTCATCGATTTTCTCAAGCGTTACGCCCAAAGCGGCTACGGGCCGTCGGCCCTGTTCTGGCTCGGCAACGCGCAATACGCGACGCGCGACTACAAGGAGGCCATGATCAACTTCCGCTCCCTGATTGCACGCGAGCCGGAGCACATGCGCTCGCCCGAGGCCGTGCTCTCCATCGCCAACTGCCAGATTGAGCTCAAGGACATCAAGGGCGCTAGAAAAACGCTGGAGGATCTGCTCAAGGCATATCCCCAGTCGGAAGCGGCGACGGCGGCAAAGGACCGACTGGCGCGGCTCAAGTAGCGCGCTGCCCGGTTATGACAGAGGATCGGCGATTTGGCGGTGTCGCGCGTCTGTACGGCGTGGCTGGCGCACAGCGCATTGCCGGCGCGCACGTCGCGGTGGTCGGCATCGGAGGAGTCGGCTCCTGGGCGGTGGAGGCGCTGGCGCGCAGCGGCGTCGGGCGCCTGACCCTGATCGATCTGGACCATGTGTCCGAATCCAATATCAACCGGCAGATTCAGGCCACCGGGGCCACGTTGGGGCAGGCCAAGGTGCTGGCCATGCGTGACCGCATTCTGTCCTTCCATCCGGATTGCGCGGTGACCTGCATCGAGGAGTTCGTCGAGCCGGCCAACTGGCCTGCGCTGCTGCCACCGGGCGTGGATGCGGTCATCGATGCCTGCGACCAGGTCAAGGCTAAGACCGCCATGGCGGCTTGGGCCCGGGCCGGCGATGCCATCTTCATTTCAGTGGGGGCCGCGGGGGGCAAGCGCCACGCGCATCAGGTCGACATTGATGACCTTGCCAACACGACGCATGACCCGCTGCTGGCGCAGTTGCGTTATCGCTTGCGCAAGGAACACCAGGCGCCGCGCGAGGGTAAGAAGATCGGCGTGGCCTGCGTTTTCAGCCGAGAAGCGGTCAGACCGCCGGACGCATCCTGTGCCGTCGAGGGTGATGGAACGCTCAATTGTCATGGCTATGGTTCCGTGGTCTCGGTCACGGCCACTTTCGGTCAGTGCGCGGCAGGCTGGACCCTCGATCGAATTTCCAGCGCGGCCGGGAAAGCAGCAAAATAAAGCTACAATTCGACCCTTCGCCGCGCATCTGAAACTGCACGGGAACGAAGATTTGGGATGTTAGCTCAGTTGGTAGAGCAGCGGACTTTTAATCCGTTTGTCGTGGGTTCGACCCCCGCACATCCCACCAGATTTGCCTTGCGGCACATGGAAAGCCTGCTACTTAATCGGTAGCGGGCTTTTTTTGATTCTGTTGAAGTAGGCGACGAAGTAGGCATGTTACTCGGAGGCGCTGTACACCATGCATGGTGGTGGGATGTTTAGTGCGACCGCGTCGGCGGTGCCAACCGGCTCCGTACTTTCGTCAACGACGACTTTGTAGTCGTTCATGTACTTGCCGATGTTGCGGGCTGCTTGAAGCACATACTTGACATTAGCGCTGCCATCTTCAGCCGGTGGCGTACCGACCGCGATAAATTGAATGGTGCCAAAATGCGTTGCCTTTACGATGTCGTCGGTAAAGTGCAATCGGCCACCGCCGACGTTGTGCCGGATCATCTCCGTCAAGCCCGGTTCGTAGATAGGTATCTCGCCGTTCTGCAACATACTGATCTTCTCAGAATCGGTGTCAAAGCAGATCACATCGTTACCAACTTCCGCCAGACAGGTACCCGTTACCAGACCCACATAGCCGGCACCGATGACCGTAATTTTCATGGTTTGATTTCCCCAATTTTGAATTAGCAGGGGATTAGTCTGGCGTGAAAATACGAACTTTTGATGACAGAACAAAGTCACTCGTCGACATGCCACCGTATATCTTCACAAGACTGTCACTCGCGCACCTGATGATGCGATCAGAGTACGATACTCGCCGCATATTTTGAAACACTCGTCCCGATGCGGTCCAGATGACCAATCTGGACAATTGATTACGGAGTTGAATGACAGTACATGAACGCCCCCTATGCCAAGCTCTCAATTCGTTCTGACTCAAAGGCTAAAGAAGCAGTTCGTTGCGGCCCGCAAGGTGCTCATTCCAGTCACCGACGAAAGCCAGGACCGGTTGTTCGCAATCGCTGAACAGAAAGCCAAGCGGCCCTTCAGATTGCTGCTCCGTCTTCCTTGAACTGGCAGTCAACAACGCAGCGGAATTCGACAGTCGCGGCGAAGCTTGGGGTTGCGATTCTTTCTCCTAACCGGTCATTGGCGACGTGGGTCCAATTTCTTCATTCTCCCGACACCAAAACTCAGGACCAGTCATTCAGGGAAGCGTGGAGTTTCTTGAGAGCACGCACCATGCGGTGGCTATCGCTCGGCAATGACGATATGCGCTTGAATCTTGCCCTCAACGGCACCATGGCCGAACCGCTCGCCGATCGCATCCGCCGCGGCATTTGTTGCCTCAGCCACGCGCGAGGGGCTGCGCATCTCGATTTCACTACTGAGCAGCGTTCCCTGGCAGTACGCGATCGCAGGGATCCTAGGCGATGCGGCGCGGCTTTTCGCTGCCAACGTATGGAGGATGGGCCGACGGTCGAATCCGCCTTCGGCCAAGTGCCCCGCTATCGCCTCGGCGTCGTTGTACCCATGAGGAATACGAACCATGAAGCGAGGCGGATCTGCCGGGAACATCTCCTGCAGCGCGAACGTAACGGTCTCAGCGAACTCGTTCTGGTCGATCGTGTCCCACACGTTGAAAATGAAGGCGCCTCCCAAGCGCAGGACGCGCTTGGCTTCGGAGAATGCCTTTGGCTTGTCCGGAAAAAACATGGCACCGAATTGGCAAACGACCACATCAAAGCTTTCGTCCGAGAACGAATAGCGTTTATCGGACGCCGCAAAGATGTTTGCCGATGGCACGACAGTTGGCCGGCGTCAGATAAACCACGTTGGACTGAACCGCCACCCA
>Ga0214252_1000270_pt1 | contig 23960 bp, 33 predicted proteins | sample TroBogypolimnion_47_FD_153090 | JGI IMG/M metagenome (GOLD analysis project Ga0214252, IMG submission 153090) | Freshwater microbial communities from Trout Bog Lake, WI - 13JUL2009 hypolimnion | ecosystem: Environmental > Aquatic > Freshwater > Lake > Hypolimnion/Profundal zone | place: Trout...
GCTGCACACGCTCCCATGCCTGCATACGCCCCTGTCCTCATCATCTGTATAAACAGCCCCTTGCTGTTCTCATCATTATTATTTTGGCTCATTTTGTGGGGGTGAGAAGATGGATGTGGATGTGCCATTATCATACTTTTGTTTTACGCTGCTTCTTAAGTAATGTCTCACAACCTAAAGGACCGTATGGAGGAGGTGCACTGCCTGCAGCGCAGTATAAAAGCCCCATCCTGCCCAAGCGATGACATGTCCAAGGAGCAGCAGCAAGAGGGAAGCGTGATGATGATAGCTCACATTGAGAAATACTTGCTGGAATTGCTGGAAATTCGGAGGTCGCAGACCTCCGTGCTGCCCCTCATGACGCAAGAGGAATTCACCTTGAAAATGCAGCGGATCGAAGAGTTTCGCGCCGCGTTTCAGGACCTCGAAACCAGCCTTCTGCTGCCTTCTTCAACTTCTCCTCCTCAGCTTCAGCAGCAGCAGCAGCATGGCAAAAAGAGGCCATCTACAGCCATAACCAAAGTCATCAAGCATCTCAAAGCCCAGTATGCAGCCGCACACGCCGAGCTCGTCGCTCTGCTGGGCACAGACCATATCCTCAATCTCGCGGGCTCCCTCTACGAAGTCCTGCCGAAGAATACCATTGACAGCCACGAATACAAGCGCATCCTCGACAATATGATGTCAGCCACCATGGAAAACGACACCCACAGCAGCGTCAAGTCGGGCCTCCTCCATTTTCTCGAAACCTTTACGCCCATCGATACAGCGGCCTTCACCATCAAGCTCCACGCATTGCTCAACGCCAAGGCCGCTGCCCTCAAGGAGCTGCGCATGTGGCAGATTCAGGGCGTGGATATTGGTGAGCTGCTTCCTAACATCAAAGCTACGGCATCGCAGTGAACAGCTGTATGATGGAACAACAACGACTGTTGCAGTCTTGAAGTGTATATAAATGAATGATGATCCATGCCCTCACAACGATGAATTACCTGTCTTCAGCCAACCCCCATCATCATGCACTTTACCATTTTCAGGAGCAGCTCAATACTCTTTTCCCCTTATCTGATGTAAAAAAGAGCTCATACTTGCATGATATACATGCGATGGAGGAAGTACTCTTGCATATGCAAAATTCACAGACAGAAGAAGAAGTATATCGGGAATGCTGTCAGCTCTATTACCTCCGCCTAGGCTGTATTGACAGCAAGGAATTTCGTCGATCCATGAGAATCCATAGAGTGGATCCCATCAATGTTGAGAATATCACGCAGCTTCAGCCTGCACCATTTCGAAATACTCCCCTGGAACGACAAGTGCTAGCTTTAAAGGAACAAGTGGAATCATCTTTCAGTTTAAACATTTTCAAACAGGGATATGCCTACGAGATGCTTGATGTGGAACGCCATTTGGAGTGGATGCTGTCCAATTTTCCTCATAACGAGTACTTGATAAGCTGTAGACTGTACTATCTGCGTATGGGCCATGTAAAAAGTCTCAAGTATCGCCATGATAACTTTATCGATAGAGTGGACCCTGACGACGTCGAGGTCTTGAGGTATTGACCACTTGACGAATATGATGATGGATGATCCATGAAATACATAGACTGCAAGTGATCCATGAAAACACATAGACTGCAAGCACCAGTGTGAGTATATAACCACCTGCTTTCTTTTTGTGACATCATAGCATCATGGAATCCTTCCACCAAAGACTCGAAGTTTCACTTGAAAGGGAAACTCGCATACCTCGTGACGATACTTTTCTAGCTTTTTTGCTCTGAAACGTGAAATGGCATGATTCCTCCTATATGAGCAGGAAACTCAGCGATCACTCATATGAACTCACGAATCCAACTGTATGGGGGACCAGAAAGGTCCTCTTCACTGTATTTCCAGAACAGTGCAGTTCCCTTCGACAAGCGGCTCCCGAGCATGTGACATCCAATTACGGTTTCTTTTGCTGGTTTGAATACAGCCCTTCGAGATACATATTCGTTGAAACCACCGCGCAATGGGCCAAGATCCGCAACAGCTTTCTTATTTTTACTGAAATGGTTCCTCCAAGTGAGGAGGACAATTGTCTCATTCGCTATGTCTTTGACCCTTTGCCAGTTCACCCGCTCAATCCAGAGGAGCAGGCCCAAATTCAAGCCTTTTGGCACGACGCACAAGACAGCCCCATGCCATGTGACAAAGACACCTTGATAAAGCTTTTTGACCTGGTCCGCATCACAATTCCAGAGATGCGTGCCACCCTGTATCACGAGAATGGGCATGTGGTGATGATGCTATGGCATCCAAGATGGCGAGTGATGCCTCTAGATAAGACAGTAACCCATTTCTTTTCCACATATCCCAAGTATCCTGTGGACCATGATAATGCAGAGCCCATACAACCGGGCTATGGTTTGTACTGGTGGAGATACAACTATGACGAGGAAAGCTATTACCTTCTGACGAAAAGAGAGTTTGTAGGAGACGTGCAAAACATTGAACACATGGTTCAAGAGTATGGGGAGGACTCCTCTGTAGACTCCGTTTTGGGCCAATACCTTTCTGATGATAATGATGACAATTAGCCATGTTCCCAAGTATTTAAGTAGAACCAGTCTTTCATCATATATTATTAGTATGGCATTAAATCAAAACCTTGCCATTTTCATGGCAGATCTGTTTCACAGAGTTTCGTCAGGACTGCCCATGCTGGAGGTTGTGAGGAGCCATGATCTGTCTGCAAGGAGCCGAAAGGCGAGGTATGATGACTATGTCTCTGCCTTGCAAATCTGGGTGGGAGGTGCAAAGAACATCGAAGCCCTTTTGACCACATTTGACACAGCAAAGCTGAATGTTCATGATTTGGAGCCGGACCTTGGCCTCCATGCCCGCTTTCAAGCAATGAGCGAAATTATAGAGTGCTTAGAGCATGTTGAACGGCATTTGGGGCCAAATGCCGAGTACTATCAAGCTATGATTCATACGACGGCTATAAATCCATCCACACTTTGGAGCACATGGCACAAAATCATTGATGCATGGAAGGATCTTTGGGAATTAGTTAAGTTGGTCAGAAGAGTGGTATACCACGCCCCCTCGCTATCTTACGAGATTATTCGTAGCATCACGGTGACTGCAAGCTACAATACACATGTGTTTTGGACGTTTTTTTGGGAGTATGCCCGCTTATCTGATCAAGTGCACCTGGATGTTATTATTACGATATGCACAGAAGTGATTCCTCAGATAGTGAAGTACTATCCGCCACGAACCTCAGCAGCCTTCGTCAGGGAGGGACAGAGTTCTCTCGACACATTTCTCGAGGGGCTGAACAACACAGACCCTGCACAGCTTCAACAGTGCTTGATGGCAGAAGGGATGCGCTTGGCCATACAAGAGACAAACTACCTAGTGCGCAGGGATTATCAAGTCTATCTCTCTGGAAAACATCCTGCTCCTGAGGGAAGGCGCTTGAGAAGTCAACGCTGACAGCATGGACCTCTTTAAAAGCCATCAGCCTTGCTTTCAATAACTAGCCGCCACGAAGCCCCTCACCACCAGGCTCAGAGAAAAAGCGCGTGCAGTGCATGCGCAGCAGCTGCTCATACGACACATGCGAGAAATCCCTGGCAAGGATGCGCTCAATCTGTGCCGCATCGACCTTCAACCCGCTCATGGCCTTGAATGCAAGCACCTCCTGCGCCCTGTGCCACGAGCAGCACGCCTTGTGCACCACGTCGTCCTTTTGCACGTGGTCCAGCGGCATGAACTTGACACACACATCAATGTTGGCAAACGCACAAATGTACCCGGAAGTAAACTCCGAAAATGCACTGTACGCCTTGCCCAGATCCTGGTTGGCCTCCTTCATCTTCGTCAAGAGGGCGGCCGTCAGCTCCTCCTGCTTCTCTCGCCTCTGCTTATGCAGCGTGGGCTCCTCGTAGGTGATCACGAACCGCAGCAGCGTCGCAATCAGGTCGTGCGAGTTGCTGTACGCCTCCTTGGGGAGATCGTCCGCGCTCTCCTGCGATACGATCAGGGGCATCGGCGGACACGGCAGCGCCGCCATGTACATGCTGATTTGCTCGTCGAGGGCCAACAGGGGGATCCCTTTCTTGCCGGCCATCTAGTACTCATCCTCATATTAGCCAAGAGCAAATGTAGGCAATAGGTCCGTAAAAGACCGTCTTTTAGAACCTCCAAGGACTAGGACCTAATGTCTGTTTGCCAACGTCAGTGACAATCTTGCGAAATACGTTTTTCGGCATGCCCCGAAGTGTCGAGCTTTCACCAAGATTGTGATGTGTGCCCATTGCCAACGCTAGAGTCATTTGCTGCCAATGTTGAAAACAAGCCAGGGTCTCTTCCACTGTGAGTTTTAGCTCTTCTCCATAATCTGATTTAATTATCCAGCACTGGTACCCGCCATGTGTTTTATCATCTTCATGTAATTTGATTTTGACTACACGTGAGACATGGATACGCACTCCATACGTGCTGTTGTCTGTGGTGAATTCATATGTCCAAGTATTTCTAGAATAACCTGTGTCAATTCTGCCAGATTTTAAATATGGAATAGGATAAAAGCCTAGTGGAAAATAAACCACGATATAGTCGAAAACAGGCTCTATGAAAAATCCTCCATCATTAAACTTTGCCCTCATTGTATCACAGAAATGCGTGTATAAATTGCCTGATCCAATATATCCGCTGTATGTGAATGACATGCAAGAATACAATTTAAGTATCCTTGCTTAACTTAAATATATGAAGAGGCCATACCGACATCAAAGCAGAATCATATGCCAAGTCTCACAACGAACTCCGAATACGATAAATACCCAATATTCAAACCAAGATACTTTGAATAAAAGCCCCAAGTTATGGGCTTTTGGGACAATGATTTTCACTCCTTTTTTGAAGCGCCTCCTGAAGCAGCTGTCTTGACCACCGTCAGGGCCTTGTGCCGGTCCTCCCGCGCCTTGAGCGCATGCTCGCCCAGCGAAAACCCCACAGACGCCTCAAAGAGCCGGTTGTACGCTGTCTCATCCAGCACTTGCGCGTCAAACAGCGGAAGCAACAGCTCGTACGGCAGGTTGGGCGCAAGAGGGATGCTGAACGTGGGCGCTCTGCCATTAGCACTGTCTTCGTATATGAGCTCGTATGCCATTGTCAGCAGCCCTTGGAGCGCCTGGTTCAGCTTGAGGCACCCCTCGGCCAATACACGCTGATGCCTGTCGTTTTTCTTAGTTACAGAGGGACTGTGAAAATGAAAAGGGGCTTACATTTCAGGGCCGTCGCTCCACGCCGACTTGTTGGAGCCCTGCTTGTGTTTGCCTCATATGAAAAAAATGGAGCAAACCCTCACACAACAGCAATATCCTAAAATAAAAAGCAATATGCGAAAAAAGCAGACGGTAACATGCCTGTCTCGAGCCCTCATGTATGCTGGTGGGAATTCCCAGCGCTCTGCACGCATTCCTCACAAAGTTGGCCTCCAATTCCAGCATATCAGGAGGCGCCTCCAGTCTCTCCAATGGCTTGATGCTGTTGTTTTTCGGTGCAATAAACGCGATGCTCTCGGGCGGCAGATTGCTCTGCTCCTTGGACACCTCCAGCAGCGTATTCATCGTCTCCTGTCTTTGGAATCGAGCGTCGGTCTCCAAGCCCTGAACCCAACACATCAGGCTCTCCTCCTTTCAAATCAACCCAACGCACAAGAGACCTGCGCAATCGGATTGCTCTGCGAAATCTGTGAGATGCAGCTCCCGCTCTCCGCGATGCTGTTCAGCATCACCTTGTCCTGCTCCTCCAGCGCCATCTTGGGCTTCGCGTTCCAGCACGTGGCCTGCAGCGCGTACTCCCGTGTCGTGATGAGCGAGTTGTATTGTGGGATGAGCGAGGAGAGTGGCGAATAGCAGTTCAGCGTCGCGTGCGGCTGCATGTAATTGAAGACGTAGATCTCCTCCTCCGAATCGCAGTACGAGCTCGTCACGTCGTAAAAGAGCAGCTCAGAGCTGCCTCTGGCAGACCGCCGTTTGCTCTGCCGTGCATTGTTCACGCACCACGTGTATGTGCCCAGGGGCAGCACCTCGGGAACTAACAGCGCCTGAGGACCCTCTCGCCTGATCCTGTTGTGATAGTCAGGCCTCTACACTTAAAGGATAGGTCTCTAAACGATAGCAGAGAACGATAGCAAAGAGCTAAACGATAGCAGAGAACGATAGCAGAGAACGATGGCAAAGGAGTAGACAATAACAGACCGGAAGGGTGCGAAGCCCACGGCCAGGAACGATTGAATCGCTTGCTTGCAAAACGGAACAAAATATTTCTGAATGTGGGCCTGAAACGCGGGTGTGGGCGGCGCCTGCCCCCACCGCACAATGATGCCGTGACGGAGGCAGAACCCTTGCAGCATCGATATCATGCCAAAGATGCATGGCTCGTCGTAAATCATCTTGGAAATCACACTCACGTAATCATGCGCGACATTGCCATGTCGGTTCATAGAGGAGGACAGCAGCAGCATGTCATCCTCTAGCTTGGGCCCAGACTATATATGATTGCTTTTGGTTTGATGCACTGACATATCATATGACAACTCCCGTCCGACTCAGCGGGAGCAGCAGGACCCACAACAAAAGCAAAATGTACGACGAGGAGAGCTGGAAAATGCCCATCACCATCGTCCAGAAAATCATGCAGCACGAGAGCTGCGTAGCCATCCCGATGATGCAGCCCGTGACGACCGAAAAGCTCTATTATGTGGCCATCCGCGACATGGATACCCAGCAGGAGTACATGCATCCCGATCCCATCGCCTCCCTGGACAACTACCAGGTCCATTTTTTGAACTGCCCGCTCCTCAGGGCCTGCGACATGTCCGTCGAAATCAAGGCCTTTCCCCTCCTCAAAAACCCGGGCGAAATGGGCATGGGCCCCGTCAGCATGGAACTCGTCAAATTCAAGTCGGGCAAGCTCCTCAAGATCACGGCCGTGGCCAGTCCGGGTGAGGATAACATCACGGTCTTTATGGAAAGCCCTCCCCTCCCGATGAACGAGTCCCAGTATCATCAGATGTACCCCACCTCCATGGACAAGCGCTTCTGCCTCATGCGCTACTCCATGCTCAGCCTTGCAGAGGACGTGGGCATGGATCTGGAGCCCCACGACGCCAAGGACATTAGCGTCGGCTTGTCCACCGAGGAGCGCAAGGATATCGAACTGCAGCATGGCAAGGACGTCCTCGCGGGAAACGGTGTCAGGACCTACGTCTTGAGCGGGTCCTGCAGCATGTACGAGAGGGAGCCCACCGCCGCCACCGTCAGCCTCCCCATGGTCCTCAAGTACCTCTACTTTCTGCAGTTCAACCTGGATAGGAGCGACACCGATCTCACCTACCACATCATGGCCCCCAACAAGTTTGTCTACATGGTCCACCTCCCCAATGTGGCAGGTTGGAAGATCTATTACCAGGTCAATATGAACGCCTCCTACGAGGCCCTGCAGTACGCCTTTGCCGAGTCCCAGAGCCTGGCGGATATTACGCGGATGATGCGGCATCAGACCACCTCCGATTCCATCGTCTCCAACATGCTTGGACGCATGACCCTCAACATGATGACCCTCAAGTCGTCCCTTGTCCTCGACAAGCTGCTGCGTTCCTTGGGCGTATCCAAGCAAACTCTCCAGGACTCTTCTTCCCAAGAGAATCAACCCCCAGGAGGAGGACGCAAGGGCAAGAAAAGGGAGAAGGTCGAGGCCTTTCAGAGCGAAATGCGCATGGAGGGCTTGAAGCTCCTGGAAAAGGACATCCTCCAGCTCCAGGCAGAATACAGGACCCTGAATGCCATGCAGGAGGCTAGGCCCTTGCTGCAATACCTGATCTCCTTCTTCACCACCCTCGGCCTCAATCGCACCAATCATCAGGCTGCCCTCCTCCAGGTCTCGGTCCCCGCCATGATGACCACCCATCAAATTCTCGCCATCAGCCTGGAGGCGTTTCAGGGCTGCGTCGAAGCCGTATGGGATGACTGCAAGAAACCAGACGACCAACAGGATGACGTTGCCCATGTCCAAGAGTTCCTCGAGATCCTCCGCACCCGAGCCAAGGACTGCTTCGCCTTCATGAACGCAGACTATATTCCCATTATCCTCAATGGCTGCATGCGCTGCCCCCCGAAAGCATGGTGGGAAATCATCGCCAATAACTGCAGCGTGCATGATCCCTTGCCCGCCCCCCCCGTGAATATCAACGCCTGCTTATGCAGCACCCTTCTCTATGCCTCCCACATGTACGCCACCTACTTTCCATCCAGCCTCTTCTGGGACCCCAAGGAGTCCATGTCAAAGAAAAAGGTACAGGAAAAGTGGGAGGAGGTCCTCTCCAACGCTTTACTCCCCAACTCTGCAGTTCTCATCGCCAAAAACTGTTTCACCAAGCTGTGCACTTATGACAAGGACCGCTTTGTCGTGGACCACCCTGAAATCGTGGTAGTCGACGGAGCCGCCTCCCCCGACGTCAAGCTGAAAATCAGCGAAATGAAGCAGAAACGAAAGAAGGACTACTGCATGGCCATCAGCTACCTCATGCTCCGAGGCAATGCAGAGGCTGATATTGCCAATTTGAAGATCATGTGATATTTAGGATATAGTATTATTATTGTATTATTAGAAAGACCCTATATGTGCAGGCCGCAGCCTGAGCAGCAGCCTCATGATGATGATCATGTGTCGCCCGCATTTGTGAAAATGCTCCTTCCGAATGTTGTATGCTGGCCCGAAGGCGCCTCTCCTCTGTTTTTCCAAACCGTGTATGCCAATTACTTTCGACAAACCTCAGTGCCAAACCTCTTGGATATGATTCAAAGCGCGCCAACGACCTTGGACGCGCTCAAGGCCCTGCAAGACGTCTTCACCACACACCCAGGCCGAACGGCCCTCATCGAGCTCGCTGCCGAACATGGGTGTGCTGCAGAAGAAGCAGGAGGTAGATGGGAGACCATAGGACGCTATGCTGCCTTTGCCTTTGTCCTGGAAGGATGTACCGTCACGTGTGGCAACCTAGACAGGCATCCTTAGTAGTCCACGAGTGACGCTGCCTCCTGTTTGCACTGTGGGGCTACACGAAGACGGAGGAGGAGGAGGCAACGAGCCTACCACCATGGCGCAGAACAGCACCACAGGATAGCCCTGGCTCACTATCCCAAGAAACAAGGCCCATGCCATCCCATAAAATAAGATGTCATGCTGCTGTTTTTTGTTGCCAAGGCTCTCCCCCACGACCACCAGGCGTCGCACCTTGAGGCACAGGCACGGCAAGATCAGCACGGCAGGCAGCTCCTCGGAAAGCGGTCTTCGCATCAACATGAGGCTTGGCCCCAGCAGAAGAAGGAAGCTGAGGAGGAGCAGGCCACCGCCCCCCTTCCACACCCCCTCCATCCTCAAGATATGATATACCGTCAAGACCAACTGGACCCACCCCATTCCCCCTCCAGGCAGGAAGGCGTGCGCGCTGCTGTGTGTGCATGCCAGGACAATGCCCAACAGCAACCCGATGTAATCATCCACATCGTAAGTGACAGGCGGGGTGTTCACCATCCCTCCAACACATAAGATGACCAGCAACGGCACAGCAAAAATGGGGATGCTGGAAAACAAAATGCCGCCTACATACCTGCTCATAATCATCTCACACACTAGCCCAAAAAGAAAAAGAAAAAGCCTTCTTACATGATAATTATCAAGTGGACCCCTGCCTGCAGTGCTTTACTGCTGCCTGTGCTGTTTTCTGCTTTCGTACTAGTGCTTGTTGGACTGACGCTGCTCTGTGCTTTGGTACTAGTACTTGTCATGGAGAGGCTAGTACTTGTTGTCATAGAGAGGCTGCTCTGAGCTTTACTAGTGCTACTATTGCTAGTCATAGAGAGGCTGCTCTGAGCTTTACTCCCAGTATGACTGACAAGAAGCCACAAGCCCATGCCAAGAGACACCGTGAGCAAAACCACAGACCACCATGGCGCATCCACGGCTCTTGCTTGCCAAAGGCATAGCAGCCACAGCACCACCATTTCCTTTAATCACAAAACTTGCGCCCACTATATATCAGTATTCACACCACAGCCAACAGCCCGCCCATCGCCGATCGATACACGTGACTGTAGGCAGCGTGGATGGCCCGCGCCAGGCAGTGCATCTCCCCCTCCCGATCCTTGAACTTGGCTGCAATATCGGAAAGCAGGAGCTCGTTCCGCGGATCCACCTCCTCCAGCGTCTTGCGGGTGTACACCTGCTGACTGTCAGGAGTTTGCACACAGATGTAACTAAAAATAAAAACCTTGATCAAAACGTCGAGCTTGTACACGACCCACAGGTGATACAGGAATAGAAAGAACTTGCTGCTCACAGTAAAGTTGTTGGCGCCCCTCCCCTTCCCACGAATCATGATGCAGGGTGAGTTGGTCTTCCCTGTGATCAAACACGTCCCAATCGTCAGGTTTTGATCCGATGGCGGCGTGTTGCTCTCCACCACATGCTGCCAAATAATGTCCAAGTTCTTCAGAATGCTCGACTTTTTGATATCCTGTTACCCACCACCCAAGTCATCCAAGCCACAAGCAGCGTGTGCAACAGACAAAGAGACCTGCTCGAGGATCGAAAGCTCCCTGATCGAGTGCTGCACCACCACCACGTGGTTGTTCATCTTGATGGCCCATTCCGAACCCTGATCCTTTCTTCGCAGCAGAAATTTGCGATACGCCCCAGGATAGCCAATGCTGTCCAAAATTCGGAAATTCGTGTAATGGAAAAAGTCCTCCTCGTTCACCACCATCGTCATACCCGTGGCTGTACTACTACTAACACTGCTTGCATGCCCGCCCTCCATTTGGCCTGATTCTTCTTGAGCGCTTGCCTGCTTTTTGACATGTACATTTTTGGTCTTTTGATTTTTCGAGGAGGACGCCGACGGAGGGCGCATTTCGCTCCATTTCGTCGTGATCGTGGCTCATAAGCCAGCAACTTTGCAAAAAAGATGCTTTTTTCTAAAAAAAACCAATTTTCAAAAAAGAAGGCTATTTCGAGGAGAAATTAAAAAATCTATTTTGGGGCAACCTCGGCATAATAAATAAGACCTCACAGCCAGAGGCTTAGCCGAAAAAGAGCCCATATGTCGTCGTCTCAGCCCCTTCTCCCCGAAGGAGGAGGAGGAGGCCTTGAGCCGAATCGAGACGACCTTAGCAGCGGGATGATGGTTGTGCCCCCGAGGGCCATTCATGATAATGAGCAGAATGCAGGGCCCTTGATCTGCTTCCCTTTCCACCTCAAGGAGCAATCGGCGCTGCCAGCAGAGCTGCTGAAAATAGTGTGGATTCTGCATAGTACGCAGTGCAATGTCCAGAATGGAAAAACACATGCCTTTATGAACTTGAAGAAAGACGTACCCTTCACATGCCGATTTCGTGGCAAGAATGAAAAGCCCATCATTGTGGAGGAAGGAGGCGCCATTCAGGCAGAAATGCAGGTCCTGCCTACTGCCAATGCACTCTTTTGCTGTTATGCTGACTTCTTGGTGGTGGTGGTGCAGATGGAGATTCGGATCCTCTCGATGGAAAAGGAGAATTACCTCGTCCTCATCGCGAGAACACATGCCGCCTTTTCCCTGCGCCACGCGCTGATTCATACTCTCTCCCAAACCATTGTCCCAGAGACCGACGAGAGACGAATCGCCATCAATTCTTATGCCCAGAGCCTAAGAGAGACGCTGGGCGTCCCGCTCATGAACGAGCTCGAGCGCGGCGATTCCATCGACTGGATGAAGGTGTCCAACGAGCACTCGTTTACGCCCCTCTTCAGCGTGCAAGGCATGGTCCACTGGATTGCATGCCATTACCTCCAGCTCTACCCGCAAGCCACCCAAGCCCACCTCGAGGGGTTTGGCGACTTGGTCTTTGATGAGCTTGAGCCGCCCTCTGGAACCTTTCTTTTTTCCTGTGCCACATACGATAAGGCAGTCGATATCGCGATCGCCTTGACATACGGCGAACCCAACCCCGATGGCGCCCAGAAGAAGAAGAAAAAGAAGAAGAAGAAGAAGCAGAAGAGGAAATCCATCGGCTCCAAAAAGCAAGCGAGGTCCTCCCTCTCCGAATCCCTTCAGGACGATGTTGAGGAGGACGATGCTGAAGAGGAGGAGGAAGATGCTGAGGAGGAGGAGGAGGATGATTCTCAGAAGCAATTGGAGCAAATCGTCCTATTGCCGCCCCAAGGGTTCATGCTCGATGAGGTACTCTTCTGCTTTTTGGTTGATCATTGCGCGTAGAAGTATGAGTTTGATCATGGATACAGGAGAAGGGCATTACCGGCTTCCCAAGCACTGATATCTGCATCTTTATCTCGACGACTGTGTTTGTGGCGGGACCCGTCACCTTTGAGAAATTCGGACGCATGATGCACATGCTGCCCACCTCTGTCTCTGTAAAACTGTTGCAAGCGCGCCTCAATATCAAGGTTCACAACCCCCAATGCATTCTTTTATTGCCTTTTCTTGATGAGCTTATACGGAGCCGCGGCAGGACCTTGACCTCTCTCAGATTTTGCTGACGGATCCCTTAGGGGAGGAGGAACGGAATACGATCCTCAAGGGCAAGAAGCAGGTTGCTGGCAAGTCGTTTTACAGCAATGGCGATGCCAAGTGGTCCAGGTCTGTGGATCTTCATATGATGGGATTGGATCATCGTCATCATGATAGGATCGCATCCTTTTGCAGGGGCTTTATGAATGCAGTCAATCTCCTTCCTCAAGAAAAGGTCCAGGAGAAGCTGAGCATTGTGAACCAATGGATCCAAATGAGCATTCCCTTGGCTTTTACCCGCGCCAAAGGTAGCGATACATACACCAATGCAAGGGCAGCCATGGCAGGAGATCGGATGAAAGATGGGCACGACGTTTCGGTGTGCCCTTCTCATCTTTTTTTGTTTATACTTGTTTGCTTTTTCTTTTCTAATACCAAAACAGGACGATAACACGGAATGCGGAATCTTCTTTGAGGAGTTTATCATCAAGATGCAGGTCTCGCACTCCCAACCCCTTTTTTTCTTTCCATGCCTAACCCCATACTATGCAGAAGGGTTTGCGCTATGGGTGCACTATGCACGAGGCGCTCATCGCCTTCATCAAGATCGTCCAGAGCACCAACAAGATGGCCTGGAGCCTCCGGCCTGACAATCTGTTCCTTTTTCTTCAATTTTTAATCTCGGATCTCATGCTTTCGCTCAACTTTCATGGCTCCGTGATTGAGGTATGCGTGTTGGCCTAAACCGTCATCATCATATGACGACGAGAGTAGTGACAATGACGACGACGATGACGATGATGCAGGGTTCGGAAAATGGAATCGGATCCACCATTGTCGTCCATGACGGAGGCGGAGCGTATTGCGCACACGAAAAGGTCATTCTCACCAAGAATAACGGATGTGGAGCCGATTTCGTGATCAGCGTCCTGGAGAATATGATTGATATGACCAAGTACGACGAACGGCTGCTCCAATCCAAGGAGGCCGACAAGAAGATCCTGCAAGAGATAAGGCGCTCCTCGGAGATGGGCCTCTACACCTTGTCGTGCAACGTCATCAAGGGGACGGAGGGCAGCGAGGAGATCGTCAGCCGCATCATTGAAGTCAGCGCTCGTTTGTATACCACGGAAATGCGCCTCCATACCGATGCCATGTCAGGCGCAGCTATCCAGGCGCTCATCACCTCCGTCTCACGGCAGACCCGTTCGAATAACCCCAATATGCAAACCTCGACGGATATCGACCCCAAGACCAAGATCAGGGTCCCCGTCAAGTACATTCAGGCCATTATGGGGTACTTGGCCGCATGCTCCAACAATTTGGTCGGCGATAGTATGTACGAGCGTTTCTTCACGTTTACCAAGGTGGCCCGATGCATCCTTTCCAGCGCAGACTCCATGGATGCCGCATCCAAGGACGAGTTCTGCGGTGAGCAGTCTCTCGCCTACGGAAAACGCACCTATGTCCCCTCTGCGCAGCACGCCTCCATCCTCAAGTCCAACAAGTGCAGGTTCTGCCTTTTTCTCTGCCATCGAATCAACCTCCCTGACTAATCACCAGGAGCATTTTTCTCTCTGCCTTTGGCGTCGCTCATTTCACGGCCTTTATGCAATGGACCGGAATGCTGGGTACGGTTTCCCTTCTTCTCTTGTGTTTAGGAGGAGCTGATGCAGCTCTCTCACACAGGCAAGATTTCTGCCTCCATGATCGTGGAGGAGATTTTGGAATCCTTTTACTCTCAGCTGGACCTCTCCAAGGATATGCTCAACACAGTCAAGTACTCCCCTGACGATCGTGGCAGGTGCTTTGAGATCGGCAAGGCCAGAATCATCGCCACCAATCTCCTTGCCACCTCCATCGAATCCATGGTCACTGTAGGAAAGCATCGCCGGAGCGGCAACCGCACAGGCACGCTCTACGAGGCGACTGAAATCGCTGCCTTCAAGTTCATCTACAGAGGCATCTCCCCGTCCTTGCTCCCATGGCTCATGTCCGATACCATGGAAAGCATGTTTGCCACAGACAAGATGATCCTCATGCAGTACTTTTGCAAGAAGTTTCAAGTCCCTCAAGACCTCGCCTTCCAGGACGTCCTCATTTGGCTCAGGTCCTTGTCGCAAATGTGTCATGTGTCCAGTAGTATTTTGACAGGCGCTGATGACAGAGACGGCTCCCTGGACCAATGCTCGGAAAAGTCCAAGCAAAAGCTCACGGATTTCCTCCAGAAATACGAGCAAGTGTACCTGAAAGTAGCCCCCCTTGAGACGCCTATCGTCAGGGATGCCCTCACCTGCGGAATGTACATCTCGCATCCCCACCTCCAGGTCCCCCCCTCCTTGTTTTTATCACCCGCTGCTATGTGACACTCTCTTTTGCAGGTGACCATCAATCCAGTGGAAATCATGGATTTTAAGGAAATCGTCCAGAAAAAATTGGGCACGTTCATCTATCATGAGGAATCCCGCGACTTCAATCAGTACTGCCAGATCAATAGGTCGTTTTCCGCAGCCTTTTTGTATATGGAAAGCCCCTTCTTTGATACTATATGCCAACAGGACATACGGGGAGGAGATTATACAACATACCCTCTCCGAAATGATCAATCATAGCATGGCATGGCCCACAGTGTTTGGCATCGAGGATACTCTGCCTCACTTTTGGCAGGGCTCGCCTCCTCCGCAGAATAATGTCTACAAGCAAAAAAGGCTTATCCTGGAACCCATTCGCATCGCAAGGTCCACGCACGTACCATTCACAATAGAGGAGGATACAATCTGACATCATCATGATAGGATGGAGGCGACCAAAATCTATCTCGCAGTCGATGTTCGCTGGCTGCTCATGATGGGCTCCATCACAGGATGCAAGCCATGCCAGGTCTCTATGATTTTGAAGTCATATAGGAGCATACGATGACAGCCTTCGCGCAGGCGGCAAGAACCCTCTTTGTCGCCACCTGGGTCAAGTATTTTTACAAGTGGTGCGTCCCAGGCTGCCTGACCTACAGCGAGGAACTCATCACAGGTGTTTCTGCTGCTCTCTGCTCATATGTCTCTTTCACATAACATGATCATGAGGATGCAACAGGCCTTCCTTCCCCGAAGATGGGCTATGGCATTATTACGCCAACTGTCATCCCGACAAACAGGAAATTTATCGGAAGGCCTGTGGAAGACATTGCTCGTAAAGACCTCATTCCCTCTCCCACTGGAATGATCGAGGACCTTGCCGTCGTCTCGGAACGCTATCAGCTGGCCAAATTCCTCAACGTATCGCCGGATGATATTCCCACACACAAGGTATCCTACACTTTTCCTCTCAATATATGGGTCCCTGTCGAGTGGGAGGACGATATCGCTTCCATCAAGTACACTGGAAGGTTGGTTCTTTTCTTCCTCTTCTTTCAGCCCAAGCCCTGAGCGTTTGGTTTTTAGGGGGGTCTTCCTCTTCTGTTCCAAGGCAAATCCCACCCTCATCACCAACATAGCAGCACGCCCCGAAGAGTCTGGCTTCTTGGACGGCCGATTGAAGGAGGACGTTCGTCCCCTCTGCTTCTTTGACCGCCCAGGTCCCCCTGACTACCCCAATATACAGCACCTTGTTTGAGCAAGCAACGCGGCAGGTGTATTGCTCTTTCATCCAGATCCAGCCGTAATCAAGGCCTACGACCACACACATGGAGCCTATAGCGTAGTGACGAACCAGATGCAGGAAGCCTTCATTGATCCCAAGGAAATGGAGACCCTGGTATGCAAGATTGGCACCTCCATCCTAATTCAAGGCCATACCATCCAAGCCTCGCTCGTCAAGATGGATGCTGATGAGCATGTCCAAGGTCTTTGCACTCCATTTTTATGAAAGCAATCCATTATCATCATATTTTTCCGCAACAGAGGTGAAGGAACAACGCGATATCAACGAGGCGTGCCTGGTCATGGCGACCCTTCGCATACCCGATCATAATACGCTCCGTGATGATGACGTCCCTGTTTTCGTCATGGGATACAGGATCCATCACAGGTCCAATGATTTGGAAAGCATGGAGGACGAGGATGTGGTATCGGATTCCACCAAGTGCAAAATGCCCTTCAATATCTCGATCAAGGACGTGGTCGCCGTCTTCAAGGCTCAAACTGATTATTATCATGGAATGGTCCTTTGACCTGTAAAAGGGGCACATTTTCCGTGCAACATCAGAATAAAAGCCCGTCTCTTTTTTTGTAGTTGATGCGATGCATGATGATGTTGGTTTCAACTAAGAGTGGCACTAAGAATAGGAATCATCATCCACAACCTAGTACCCCCCATGAGATGGCCCTGCTGCAACTTTATAAAACCATCCATGGAAACTTTCTAGTGCCCCCCAACTACCCTGGGCATGACCATGTCTGGGTTTCACTCGACGCAGGCCTGAACATTTGCAAGATTTGTGGCACAGAGCACATTTGCTTCCAAGGCACCTGTAAAATGATTCAGATGGAGCATAGCGAGTCCATCTGCGCCATAAGCGGCTGTGTCATTATCCTCTCAGAGCTACGATCTGAGTGGTCCACCGCGGCTGACTCGCAGCAGCATCACGAAGACGAGCCCCTCCAACCCTCGACGATGACGATGACCAAGAAGCATTCGATTTCAGATGTGTATGATACGGTCGAGATGGTCGTACGAGAAATCCTGGATTCCTCCAAAACAGCACGCTGTATGCAGGAAGAGACGCTCCGCGACGACGCGCGACGCAGCGCCTACCTCGCACGCATTATACGAGATATAGCCATTGACCAGGAGGCCCTGAACCATCGCCCCAACATCCTTGACTTGGAGGCCAAACTTGCCTGGCAGTGCAGGAAGTTCAGGCGTCTGCTTTCCAAGGTCTTTTGCTTTTCTTTTCGTTTTTTCAAATTTCAATTGTTTGAATCGTTGACAAGAAAAGAGCAGGCCAAGCGGGACAACATCATCCACCGCGTCATTCGACTGTGCGTCGATAATATCTGCAATCTCATCCAAAAGTATGGCTGGCATCGTGTCACACGACAGATGCAGCACTCGTCCAGAGGCCGCGAGTTCATCTGCAGCATGCTCTATCTGATGCGCATGGGCATCACCTTTCGAAACCAGATCATACTTCAAAAAGTAGATATTCTCAATCAGCTGCTGCCCCTGCAGATTTTCCTGCCCTCCGTGTTCCAAATAAGGCCTAAGAGCATCACAGAGGGCGAAAATATCATAAAACTCGACATACAGCGAATGCAAATCTGATGATGCCTCAGGCTTTGCTGCTAAGATGATGAGCCCCCTTACTGCCTTTCTGAGGAGCTAGGCGCAAAATCGAAGCGTCACCACTATTGCTGCTGCTATGGCTGCTGCTGCTCGTCACATCGGTCTTTTTGACCTTAGTCAGAGGAGCACGGCACATGGCAAAGCAGCACAGCCCGGACATGCAGAGGAACAGCACACTCAATAGGCAGGCTCCCCACAACAAGAGATCATTCGCAGTCCATAGCCCAGGAAATGGCACCCCCAGATAGGAAAGACTGTCCCCACTCCATTGCGCTGCGCTCACACTGCACAGAATCGTGCTCCCATCCACCATGGGCACATCCAGGCTCGTCTGCGAGCTCAAGAGCTCCAACGCCAGCACCCCGTAATGAGCGTTGGGCGCTTGAAATACATACAGGTAGCACAGGTTCCCGTTTTGGGTGGTGTACTGCCTATCCAAGTAGATCCCGTTGTTGTTCAGCAGGTTCGAGAGGTACCCCCACAAGGCCTTCTGAAACACGTCGCGCTGTGGCGTCAGGAATGCCGTGTTCACGCACACTTGGATATCCACCGAATTACTGCTGCGAATGATGCTCTCCATACTAGAATGATGGTAATAATTATATACAGGTTTATATACTATGACCTTTTGCGCATGTGAACAGCCCCCCCTGCTGCTGTCGTTGGTGGCGCGGGTGCTTAAACCTACACCCGCGACTTAAAGACCAGCGCACGCTTGTTCAGCTCCTGGATGCTATCTCTCAGGCTATGCCTACTATCCAAAGACCCGCGACTTAAAGACCAGCGCACGCTTGGACCTTACCCTTCAGCTCCTCAATGCTATCTCTCAGGCTATGGAGCGCGCCCACTATCCAAAGACTAGCCATGTAAAACGCGGTCACTAACACGCCTGTGTACAAAACAAGGAGAAACGCCATGAATAACAGCTTTCGTTTATTCTTGTTCTCATGCGCATGAGAAAGTATCTCAGAGGATGAGATCATCCATTGGCCTTCCTTCCTCTCCAGGTTAAATACCGTCCTCATAACGGAACGTATTGGTTAGCTTTGGAATGGTTTGGTGGTGGTAGCCGATGTCGATCCCATCCGTGTCAATGATATTCTCCAGGACGGTGAGCACCTTGTTCCCAAACCCTTTGCGAAACTTCCAACTGCGACCCCCGTTGCCAAACGAGTAGTATGGGCCCCCCATGATCCATACGGGCCTGCAAGGCATGGGCGCCTGCAGCATCCTATCCAGCTCCCTTTGCTTCAGCTCATGCACCTTGTTCCTTGCACCCCCAGACTCCCTCCTCCAGATCCGCTGCACGTTCCACCTCCTCACCGTGGCGGCCAGTCGCATCTCGCACAACACCTGCTCGCGCCTCGCACGACCCAGCGCCTCCAGATCCAGTCCCATCAGATTTTCAAGGTCCTTCCTCACAAAGAAAAGGATCTTGCTTTCGCGATCCTGTGGATCATATGACCATCAGAAAACATCCCATCCATCCAGAAAGACTGAGGAGGGTACCCGCGACTTGACTTCCGACTTGTGGCTGCGCTCCCAGTAGTCGATGGGGTTACCGCTTACCTGCATCATACGACATCCCTCATCCCGTATGCATATGTGAATCAAAGAAAATGATTTGGACCTGGGTGACGAGCCGCTTGTTGTGATTCCATCGGCTCCCATGGCACTTGAGCAACCGCCCGCCCTTCTGATTGTACTCGATGAGAATGTCCGAAAAGTAGATCCCATACACCTCCATGAGCACGCGATTCGATACCAGGCGGCTATGCACGCACCACTGACACAGCCGCGTCATCAGGGGGTAGAAGATCGAGTGACCATATCTGCACCCGCAGTCGCTGCACTCCTTCCCAAAAATCAAAACCAAAATCACCCTCGTCTTCTGCGGCGCAACGCTCAATTTGTTGAGCGTGGATCGGTAGGCGCTGCACGGAATGATGTCCTGCCCCCAAACTTATTACATATCGCCTATGCCTCTACTGCACACAAGCTAGGAAACGCCACCTGATATTTTTTAATGGCTTTGTAAAACGTGTTCCAAAACACCTCATTATCTTTGAGGGCGAGCCAGATGCTCTTGGACGCCCTCATCAGGCGAAACACGCAATGAGGGCTGAAGTAGAGCAGACCACACACCAGCAACCACGTGTCGTCCGACACGGTCAGCAGCGTCTCCGTTGCCACCTTACCACGCTTCGTCTTCCTCTTCTTCGTCTCCATAGGATGATCAGAATTATGCGTTGTTTTTCTTGCGCAAAACGTTGAGATTTAAGTCTTCTGTAGTTCTAAAAGTCTCTATTTTGGGGTGAATTCTAGACAACCGGCCTAGGCCTGTAGGAGACGGTGCATCCTATCCATAGTATGGTGGTCCACATGATAATACTCATGAGGATCTAGTCCTACATCCTCTACATAATGCCTCATGGGAGCAATAAAATACCTCAGCACCAAATACCTTTGTCGATGCTCTGCTACCTCTGTATAATTGGATAGCAGCCATGCAAAGAATGGCGCCTTTTCTTTTGAAAGCTTATCATAAAATACAGAAACCAATGCTGGAATAGGGGGGTTCAAACGTCTGTTATTGAGGGTCAACTCCATGCACACTTGGAAATGCTCATCAGACATCTCACGCAAAAGGGTCCGAAATATCGAGAAGGGGGTTTGGTTGTCTATACCTCCTAACACTGCCCAAATGAAATCGAAAATAGGCGTATAATCTGCATGTGCAGGATCTGTCCGAGGAGCACTAACCGGATTAAAACCACAGAGTCGATTCAAGACTGCATCCAGATGCAGGGCATACTTTTGAATGGATTGAATGAATAGGACTCGTTCCATGCTGGGTACAGAGAGCAACCTTTGAAAAAGGGCACTAGCAATATGATGCTCACATCCCTCAGAGTAGTAATCATGCTGGTGTTTATGAAATAGATCATATGCTCTGTGATCACCACCCAAGGTTTGATCCACATACTGTTGAAAAGTGTGCCCTGCGCCACAGAAGCGCTCCGCCATTGCATTCAGTCTCTCCCAGACAAGATCCAAAAATACGGGGTGGAATGAAATGTTATGATAGGGAATCACCCTGTGGATAATCCTATCACTCCTATTCATATCTCCAAGGAGAATCTTTGTATGGATATATATACCATAGAGTCGCCTAACTGGTGGCCCTGAGGAGACTGTGCATCCTATCCATGCTATGGACGTTCACATCATAATAGTCACGAAGATCAACGTCTACATAATGCATCATGGGAACAATAAAGTACATTGCCACCCACTGCCTTGGGCATTCTGTTAGCAGCCATGCAAAGAAAGGTGCCTTTTCTTTCGCAAGCTTAGCATAATATACAGAAACAGCCTCAGGAATCGGAGGATCCAAATCTCTGTCATGGAGGGTCAACTCCATGCACACTTGGAAATCTTCGTCAGACATCTCACGCAAAAGGGTCCGAAATATAAAGAAGGGGCTCTGAACGTTTAAATCTCCGAACACTGCCCCTATGAAATTGAAAATAGGTTCATAGCGTGCATACCTAGGATCATTCCAACTAGCAGTTTTAGGATTAACACCACAGAGTTGATTCCAGACTGTGACCAGATGCATGAAGTAGTTTTGAATGGAGCGAATGAATATGACTCGTTCCCCTTTTGGTACAGAGAGTAATCCTTGAAAAAAGGCACTGGCTATCGTATGCTCATATGCCTCAAAGTAGTAATCAAGCTTGTGTTTATGAAATAGATCATATGCTCTGTGATCACCACCCAAGTTTTGATCCACATACTGTTGAAAAGTGTGCCCTGGGCCACAGAAGCGCTCTGCCATTGCATTCAGTCTCTCCCAGACAAGATCCAAAAATACGGGGTGGAATGCTCTGTTATGATAGGGAAACACCCTGTGGATAATTCTATCACTCCTATTCATATCTCCAAGGAGAATCTTTGTATTGAAATATATACCATAGAATCGCCTTAAAGGAGGCTTTATTCACGGCCCAAATAGTGCCAAAGGGCCGGTCCAATAGCGACTCCCTCGTTGTCCAGCATCCGGGCCACAATCTCAAGCCAGCCCCCCACATAGACCCCGACCTCCTTTGCATAGACGCCCTGGATCCTCTGCAAAAGGCGCAGGGCCTTTGGATCGCGGCTCTGCAGCACAGAACGCCACAGGCTCTCCACCAAGGCGCACCATACCAGGACGCCCTCCACCTTCTTGCGAAGCGCCCACTTGGCCTGTTTTCATGGGCGTGAGTCCATCCCGTTATCATAATATTATGACAGCAAAGAACGACCTTGGCTGCGCAGTAGTCCCTATAGGCCGCATCGAACTCGTAGAGTTTCCTCACGTATCCTCTGCCGCCCCTCATCTCGACGCATCGCTGAGCAAGGACCTGAACCTTCCACCACAGGAGTGCAGCGGGGCCTGAGACAGCCTCCTCCTGCGAGCCAAGATGGCCTTTGGCAATCAGGTAGCTGTTCACCATCGCCCTCGAAATTTCCTTCTGCAACGAAATCATGGTCATTGTCCTTGTGGAGGATGCCTGGCTGCTATTTATGAATCCCTCCATTTTACAAAAATAGTTTTTTTTTTTCGGCCCGGCCCGCTCAGATTCACGAAAATAGTTTTGTTTTCATCACCCAGAAATAGGGCCCCTGTTTCAAGAAGGGATATGGCACAAACCAATGCAGCTTAAGAGTATATATGTTGGATATCAGAGGTCCGTCATAGTAGTAGAAGCATCATTCAAATGCCAGCACTGGTCCGGTCAGGTTCTTACAAAAAGGCTTTTCATTACAATAATCACAATGATGCTAGGAAGGAGCCTGCCCTCACCATTCCCGTCCCCAAGGAGTCCCTTGCCATTCTCATCGGCACAGCGGGCAGAAACATTTGCCTCGTCGTCAAGTGCGCCAATGTCTTTATCCAGACCAACGAAGACAGTATTGATATCTTCACCAGAAATGCGCACAGTGATGTCGACCTCGCCAGGCGCATGGTCACCTCCATCATTGCAGGAGGCGTCCTCCGCTGGTTCAACCACCCCTCCACCACCAACAAGTATTACCATGTCTCTGTGAGGGAGGAACTCAAGGAATTGGTGGCTACCATGACGGACAACAAGTGCACCCTGGACCTCCTCCGGTCTCACACGGGCCACCTCTGCCTCTTTGTCTCCATCCAGCCAAAGGACTTGGACGACGCCACTGTCATTACCAACATGCGCCCCATCGTCCTCGAGAAGATCAACCAGCTGGCAGCAGCTACTTCGTCGTCATCGTCGTCGTTGCCGTGAGACCAGGTGACGTTAGCATCCCGTGCACCGTGTGTTCTATCGCAGAGGATATGGCCTGCTTTGCATACTTGAAAAGGCCCCCACGATGAATAAACCAAAGGTACCCCAGCACGGGAACCATCACCTCGCTGCTTGTTATCAGATTACCCACCAGCTTTTGCAGGGTCTTGCTGATGATCCCAGCCACCTCGTCCGAAACCGTCTCCGCGAGGTTTAGCTTCTTGACAAAGGCGCGCACCGTCTCCCCCATGTCTACCTCCCCTTGCATCTGCTGCCCCCAAGCCAAAACCTCGTCCTTGAACGCCCCAAACGTTTTGGTCTTGTCGATGATCTGGCTGTACCGCTTGAGCTCGTTGCATTGCTTGTAGAGCTCCTTGTGCTTGGGGTTGCCTTTGAGCACTGCTGCTGCTTGCGCTAGGAGGAACTGATCTTCTCCCATTCGTTTTTCCTTGGACATCCATTTTGTTATCCATAGTACATTAGGGATGAAGTCAGAGAACACAGATGTGTCACTTTCTTCGTTTAATTTATTCAAAACGTATCTTAGGACCTTGGACTTAATTAAGCCTACTCCTTTCATGACTTTCTGAATTATATCACACACCTTAGAAAGGCTGCACCATGGACTAATGGCTAGAATAGGTTTTATGTTAGTTGCTATGTCCCCGTAATACACTCCTTTCTCCTGGGCCTCCAAAGTATTCTTGTGATACTGGGAAAAGAAAGCTTCTTGCTCTCCAATAGAAATTGAGTATAACAGAGTATATTCAGGTTTCTGAAGCATAATAGCATACTCCACCC
>Ga0214252_1000279_pt1 | contig 23282 bp, 18 predicted proteins | sample TroBogypolimnion_47_FD_153090 | JGI IMG/M metagenome (GOLD analysis project Ga0214252, IMG submission 153090) | Freshwater microbial communities from Trout Bog Lake, WI - 13JUL2009 hypolimnion | ecosystem: Environmental > Aquatic > Freshwater > Lake > Hypolimnion/Profundal zone | place: Trout...
GGGATTGGTTGCGGGTGCGATCGTTATCTTTATGGGGGTAACGCACTGCGGTGGACTCATTAAGCGAGTGCCATGGCCCGTGATGGAAGGTTTCACTCTCGGCATTGCGTTGGTTATTGCACTGCAACAACTCCCTTCGGTGTTGGCCGCAAAGTCAGTGAGCGGTGCCAATACCCTGATTACAGCATGGCGCACTCTCCACAGCGCATTCTCTGCTGGAGTGCACTGGAGCTCGATAGTTATCCTGGTAATTACATTGGTAGTGAAGTTCGCCTACCCAAAGATCTCTCGAGCGTTGAAGATAAAAATTCATATCCCTGCTAGTTTCGTCGCAATCTTGGTTGCAACGCTCTTGGTATCAATATTTTCAATTCACACTCCACTTATTGGAAATTTGCCCCGCTCCCTTTACGCTCATGTTTCACTCTCGAAGAGCAATATAGGAATGTCAGCGCTGCTCATTGGGGCTATCCAGATTGCACTTTTAGCTGCTATCGAGTCGCTCCTATCTGCTCGGGTAGCCGATCAGATGGTCCACATTCATGAATCAGCGCAGAGTTATAAGCCCAATCGAGAACTGGTAGGACAGGGGCTTGCAACTATGGTCTCATCCATGGTCGGCGGCATGCCTGCCACAGGAGCGATTGCGCGAACCAGCGTTAACATCAGGTCGAAGGCAGCCAGCCGTATCTCTTCAATATCGCACGCCGTCTTCTTGTTGCTCGTTGTGCTGGTGCTCAATCCAGTGATTGCTCATATCCCAACAGCGGCGCTGGGTGCTGTATTGATAGGTACTTCCTATCGCATTGCCAACCCGGGAAATATTATGGAGATGTTGAAAACAACTCGCCTCGATGCCACCACGTTGCTCGTTACTGCAGCGCTTGTCGTAGTTATTGGGTTGATTTGGGCCATTGCAATAAGTACCGCCGGATATGTTATTGCGACTATTGTTCTCAAGAATGTGAAGAAGTAAGGCCCTTTTTAGCCAGGATTTTGCACGTAAGCGACTAGCGCGATGCGCTCGGAGTCGATTTCATTTACGTGGGACTTAACGATATCTCCGATTGAAATAATCGATATCAGATCGCCAGCATCGTTGACCACTGGTACATGGCGAATGCGACGTTCAGTCATTAAGTTCATTAAATCTGCCACGGTCGAGTTGGGCGTGCAGGTCGTAACATTCACCGTCATGATGTCGCGCACATGAAGTCGGCCCAGTTCATGGAAGTGAATAGGTAGCGCCGCCACGATATCGCGTTCAGAGACGATGCCCGCGATGCGAATTCCATCAGGAGAAACAACTAGCGCGCCGACTTTCAGAGAAGCCAACATTTCAACCAGAGTTGCGATGGATGCTTCAGCGGTGATTGTGTAAACCGCCTTACCGGTGATTAATGAAGAGATTTTCATGGGTACCTCCCTCTTTCAGTGGCTTTAATAGTTCTCCCAAGCGCCGGCAAAGGCAAGGGTTTGAGCCGAAAGTTGTGCGAAATCTAGGTATCTTGTCTCAGTGAAGAGAAGCATTGAAAGATTATTAGCGAACTTCCCAGAGCCATTGGGGAGCAAAGTCCCTGAGATCACGCTCGCCTTCTGGGTAATCAAGATTTTGAGTACGGGAATGGGTGAAGACACCTCTGATTTTTTGGTTCGCCAGTTTGGGAAGGCTCCAGCAGTTATCGTGGGTTTTTTTATACTCGTCGTCGGCTTGTACCTGCAGCTCAAAGCGCGGCGCTATAGCCGCTGGATATATTGGTTCGCCGTAGTTATGGTCTCTGTATTTGGCACTATGGCAGCAGATGTTTTGCATCTTGGACTAGGGATCCCGTATCTGGTTTCGACGATCTTTTTCTTGGTGCTCTTGATTTTAGTGTTTTGGCTTTGGAACCGATCTGAAGGAACTCTCTCTATCGCGAGCATTACGACCCAGCGCCGTGAACTTTTCTATTGGGCGAGCGTTCTCACAACTTTTGCACTTGGCACCGCTGCGGGCGACATGACCGCACATACTTTGAAGTGGGGATTTCTTTCATCGGGGGTCATCTTTGGAATTGCATTCTTCCTTCCTGGCCTGGCTTATCTCACTTTGAAATTTGGCCCAGTGCTTGCCTTCTGGATTTCTTACATTATTACCCGACCATTTGGAGCCTCTTTTGCTGATTGGTTTGGAGCAGATAAAGTCAAAGGCGGAATCGGATATGGCTTTGGTAAGACTGCGCTGGTGTTGACAGCCGCAATTCTGGTCATGGTTGCCTTTACCACGAAAGAAAAAGTTCAATCCAAACTTAAAGATTAAAGGTGGGATATTCGTCAGTTACAAGCAAGAATGCATAACCAGAGACGCGATTCCAGAATTCGATAGTTCCCAGAACTGTCTTAGCCGCTGCCTCTGGATACTTACCGGTGAGAGATGTGATGATCCAGGCGAAGAAAGAGAGAACGATTGAAAATAGGGCGTAGACAATACCGACGATATAAAGTGGAAACGCTAGGAACCATTTCACCAGTGGGAGGTAGCGATTGAGTTTCTTACCACCTTCGATATCCGGAAAGATCACCGCGATATTTGGGTTGCGTTCAATAGAAGGATAGTCATCGGTTAATAGAAAAAGGTAGGCCATGCCCCTCGTCGATAATTCGGTGACTGCATGATTGAAGGTAAGGAGATAGCTGGGATAAACGCCACGAAATACCAGAGCCAGAAATGCCGGAGCTACAAGGATAGGAGTGCTCCAGCCCGCATGGGCAAGTGCCTGAAAAGAGCCCACGAAGATGAAGAACGGAGCGACCAATATTCCGCGCCAAAAGACGGTGGCACGATTGCGGTTTGTTAACTGAACTTCTATAAGTGTTTCAACCTGGTTACTCATGTATTGAGATTAGCCTTGGGTTTAGGCTACTTCAAGGTTAAAATGGCAAAGTCTTTGTGAATATCAGTTTGGCAGTGGAGTTATAGTCGCCATGGCGGCAGACGAGAGGTCTAGTGGCGAGTGCGCGGGCAAGTAGGGCAATAACCATGAAATCCTGCCTGCTTATATTTATTGTTTCGCTCATCTCGCTCCTAGGTTTACAAGTTGGTCACGCCTCAACGACTCTTTTTGCGGGTACGCGTCCATTCAATGTATTTGTGCCAACAGCGTATAGCTCTGTAACACCAACTCCACTTGTGATTGCTCTCTCTGGGTACAACGAAACTGGGGCGCAATTTGAAAAATATCTCAACCTAACTCCGGTGGCACAAGCAGATGGTTTTCTCTATGTGCACCCGGATGGATCAAAGGATTCGCATGGAATTCGCTTCTGGAATGGAACGCCAGAGTGCTGCAATTTTTATACTCCTAAAGTTGATGATGCTGGTTACATCATGAGCATTATCAATCAGGTGTCGGCGCAATATGCAGTTGACCCAAATAGAATTTACATTATTGGTCACTCCAATGGAGGTTTCTTGGCAAATGCTTTAGCTTGCAAGGATGCGGATCGAATTGCAGCAATAGTAAATATCGCTGGAGGCACTTACACATCTAGCACCTCTTGCAAGCCCAGTGAGCCAGTAAATGTCCTTGAAATTTGGGGTACAAAAGATGAGACCTACAAAATTAATCACATACTGGGAAAACCAATTCCTGGTGCCGTTAAAATCTTTAACATGTGGGGAGATATAAATCGATGTTCTCTCCCTTCAATTACTTCGCCGGATAAATTAGATCTCGATGTAAAGGTGCCCGGTGCTGAAACAACAGTGCTTCAATTTCAAGGGTGCCTCGGTGCTACCGCTATTGATTTTTGGAAGATTGCTGGTGCCGATCATGAACCTACGTTTTCAACAGATTTTGATAACAAAATAATGGGATGGCTCTTCTCGCATGCGAAGGTTTCGACTAACTAAAAGTCACGTTAAGGCGGAATAGAGCCTTATTAATCCGAGATACATGGGTTTCACAGGAATATCTCAGCAATGGTCATGTAAAATCGCGACATGTTTCAGGCGCCTCAAGATCAGAGCTCGGGGTCATAACTCTGTGACTCGCGCCGATGTAACAACTAAATCTGCCAGCCTGATCTTGGGGCTTGGTCTGGGAATAACCCTTGGTCTCTATCTGATCACAACTACTGCACACGATTGGCTCTGGCCATACCCGGTAATTATGTCGGCATCCAGGCTCTGTGCTCTCGTGGGAACTTATTTTGCTCTCGTTGGCTTGGTGATGACCTCTCGAATTGCGTGGATCGAACGGGCAGTGGGCCACGATCGATTGGTCTATTGGCATCGCAGACTTGGTCCTTACTCGCTCTTCTTAATTGGATTCCACGTCCTACTCGTGGCGATCGCCTACGCTGGGGGAGATGGTTCGCGAGTTGGTGGAGAGCTCTGGAAGTTCACCACGACATATGTCTGGATGATGCCGGCCACTCTTGGTTTCATTTTCTTTGTAGTAGCAGGGGTCTCTTCGTATAAAAAGGTGAGAAAGAAGTTGTCCTACGAGGCGTGGTGGACGATACATCTCTATACCTATCTCGCCATCGCTCTAAGTTTCATGCATCAAATTCGCACTGGACCAATGTTTATGTCCCACCCATTAAGTAAATGGTATTGGGAAGGCTTATACATTCTTGTCGCCTCCACCATTCTCTTCTGGCGCTTTGTAATTCCCTTCACTCGCTTCTTCCGCCATGACTTGCGGGTTTACAAACTCGTTGATGAAGGCGCGGGAATGGTTTCTGTCATTATGCGCGGACGCAATCTTGATCGCATGAAAGCCGAAGGCGGACAATTCTTTAGCTGGAGGTTTATGATTCCGGGACATCGCTGGGTCTCGCATCCTTATTCTCTCTCAGCCGCACCGACCAAAACAGAATTCAAAATTACCGTTAAGAACTTAGGTGATGGTTCTAGTGCGCTGCGTGATCTCACACCAGGGACTCGAGTATTCTTCGAAGGCCCTTATGGAATCTTCACCGCAGGAAAAGTAACTCAAGGTTTAGGACATGCTGTGCTTATCGGTGGAGGCGTAGGTATCGCTCCACTCGTTGCTATCATGGATGCATTTGATGACTCTATTGATGTCGATGTCTTAGTTCGCGTCTCATCCGAAGAAGAGATCGTACTTAATCGTGAATTAGATGATCTGGCCAAGAGGCGTGGGGCTAAAGTTCACTACCTAGTTGGTTCGCGCAAGAGCCATCCGATGACCGCCAAACAGATTATGCGCTACGTGCCAGACTTTCGTTTTTGTGACGTTTATGTCTGCGGGCCTACTGCTATGGTGGAAGCCGTACGGTCGGCGGCGTCGGCTTGCGGTATTCCAAAAGAGCGCTTTCACACCGAAGTTTTCGAGTTTCATGCTAATTAATACATCGAGTGAAAGAGTGGTTCAACTATGGGCGTAGCTAAAGCCTCATTGATCGTGGTCGGCACGGTTGCAGGACTTGGTGGCGTGCTCGCTTATCAACCACCTCACCAAAGTCTTGGACTTAGCGGGGGTGGACTGGGCGGTGGACTTAAAGGTCTGGGTGGTGGATCAACAACTCCGGCCGCCACTGCAACTCCTACTCCAACCCCAACTGAAACAGCTGCGAGCACACCTGCGCCGACCCCGACGAAAACTACTCCTAAAACCAGGAAGCCTGTGGCCGTTCCAGTAACGACTCCAACGCCCAAGAAAACGACTCCGCCAAAGAAGGCCGCGATAAATGGGACATTTACTGGCGCGACTTCGTCAACCGCTTATGGCCCGGTGCAGATCCAAATTCAAGTTGTGAATTCAAAGATTGTTGCTGTCAATGCCTTAAAACTACCTACCGCCACTCCGTATGATGTTCAGCTCAATGGTCAGGCTGTTCCAATCCTGACGCAAGAGACAATTGCTGCTTCATCATCCAATATTCAAGGGGTTACTGGCGCTAGCTATACCTCGCAGGGTTGGTATGACTCCCTAGTGAGCGCCCTAGCCAAGGCGGGTATGCCTGGATAGTCATTTTTCTTGTTCTGACTTGCTCCAAATGAAGCAGGTATAACGATTGCTTGAGAGTTCGCTTAGAAACATGCTTTTTGTCTAATTTATACATATAGCCGCTATATATTTGTCCCCTACGAACGGAGTCCGCCATGTCCTCGAAATTGAAGAAGGTCGTTGGGATTTCCGCCTTGGGCGCTGTGACTCTCGTTGACCTTTTAAACTTGCAACAAGCCAGCGCGACAACATACAACTACTCTGGACCAAATGTTAACAACCCCCGAGGTGGCAGCGTCACGATCGCGATTACCGTCGATGATTCGAGCGGGACTTATAGGATCGCCGGGATTTCTGCACCAGTTTCCCCTGGTGGAGGCAATTCAGCCTATTTCAATTTAGCTAATCCAACCTTGACGAGCGAAGCCCTTGTGGCCCAAAGTGCCAGCATTTCTGCAGTTTCGGGCGCTACTGAAATTTCAAATGCCTGGAAGCAATCGCTCTCTGGCGCAATTGCTGCGGCTGCTGCCGCGGGCCACCCAATAGGTTCGGCCGCCGTTGCACCTGTTCCAACAACTACGACTCCTGCGACCCCTAATCCCACTGGTACTTCAACGAACGTTCAGCCTACGCCAGGTCCAGTGACAAGCCCAGGTGGAATTACTGTTCCATATTTTGCGCCGCTCAACCTACCGCCGTTAATTTTCGGTTCGATTCCTGGTTTTGCGGCTTACCTCGCTCAGATTAGCAATGTCCAATCGTCTTTAAATAGTTTAAGTGGCGGTCAGTTGAGCGACTCTGCCAAGAACGCCTTATCTAGGGCCAGCAACACGCTAAACCAGTTAAGAAATCAAGTGCAAATTGAACAGAGCCAATATGCATCGGCAGCAGGTACCGTTCCGAGTGCTGCTGCTTACTTAAACCAGCAATTTGCAAATTTAACATCCAGTGCCAATCAGGCGATCGCTGACTATTACTCGAAAGTTCAAAAAGCTGCTGATACCTTATATGCCAACGCAGTTGCCTCAGCCGCTGCAATTCCTACGCCAACGGTCACTGTTACCGTGACGGTTACCGCTTCACCACCCATCAACTTGGCGCCCGGCGTTGTAATCAAGAAAACATTTACCTGCGTCAAGACAGTACTCGGTGTGACCAGGACTAAGGTGCTCAAGGCCGTAATCGTTAAGTGTCCACTTGGGTTTAAGGTGAAGAAGTAATTACCTTCCTTCTGCTTTAGCTTTTAGCATTCCCAACCTTACCTTTGCATCTCTCTTGCCGACGCTGGGAAGTAGTAGTGGAAGCAAAATGCGTCCGGCGCCTTTCATCTTGGGAAAGTCATGTTGGAATGTGACCTGGGTGGAAGAGCCAACCGTTTGCAGGGTAAAAGTATTAATGAAATAGCCGTTCTCATCGTGGGCCCGAAAGACAAACCTTGAATTAGGCACGACCTCAATTACTTCGACCTCGTTCTTATGGTTCTTGTCAGATGGGGGAACAAAGCCCACCGAGCTGTACTTGCTGCCAACCGCACCATTTACTCCTGAATCCAAGTGAACGGCATATGGCTTGGGGGACCATTGCGAGTGCTTAGTAATGTCAGAGATCCATGGCCAGACTGCAGATACTGGGGCGCTAATCATTTCTGAAACAATTAATTGAGCCATCAGGTCTTCCTTCTCTCGTTGGAAGCCATAAATTACACTTAACTAAATAGTTAAGTAAAGGCTTTATGGAATGAATACTCAGTCCATAAAGGTCTGCAGAAACCCATATTGCGCAGAGTGAATCGGTATTACTCTAGGTATAAGTCAGCGATCTAAGCGCTCACCGGGAGGTTGATGATGCAAGAGTTCGTAGACTTCTTATCCAAACAATCTCCATTTAGCGGACTCGGCAATTCAGATTTGGAGAAGATTTCCGCAGAGATCGAAGTCGAATATTTTGTAATGGGAACCGTGATCGTATCTGCTGGATCAGAACCGCTTGACCACTTATTTATAGTTCGGACCGGTCATGTAGAAGTGCTTGATAAAGGAAATGTGATTGACGAACTCCACTCTGGCGATGCCTTTGGCCATATCTCTGTTCTGACAGGTTTACCGCCACAGTATTCGGTGCGCGCAGCAGAGGACACTCTCTGTTACCGCATCCCAGATCCCCGTGCACTTGTCGCCGATCCCAGTGCTCTTAATTTTGGCCATTTCGGAACTTTTGTTACGCGCCATCGGCTAACCGCCAGTGCATTGATGTCTGATGCGCAATCGAGCGTTACTCGCTATATGCGAGCAATCCTCTGGGCGAAAGATAGCGATTCGATCCGCGATGTCGCACACCAGATGACACAGGCGGAACAGTCGTTTGCACTTATCGAATCTCGCAAAGGGGTCGGACTAGTTACCGATAGAGATTTTAGAAGTAAAGTGGGGAGTGGAGAATTTTCAATCGATTCACCCGTAAGCGCCATCATGAGTTTCCCACTGATCACTGTCCCTTCTCGAATAACGTTGGCAGCGGCTTTCTTGCAGATGGTCGAACGGGGAGTTCACCACCTGGTAGTTGTCGATGAATTTGAAAAACCCATGGGTGTGGTTCGGGCGATGGATCTTTCATCCGTACAACTTCGCAACCCTTTGTTGATAAGAGCTGCGATCGAATCCGCTCAAAATATCGATGAGTTGGCGGCAGCTTCCCTTTTACTTAAACCATCCCTAGTGGAACTGCATGACAATGGGATTCCGTCACTTCATGTGGCAGGGCTAATGTCGGCAATTGTCAGCGCTATTCTGACTCGAGTTTTAACGCTGTCGAGTTCGGTGAATGAACCCATACCTCACTCCTGGTTGATCTTGGGCTCTATTGCGAGAGGTGAAGCGCTACCTGCATCGGATGTAGACAGCGCAATTGTCTGGGCGGATCAAGATGGCAAAGATGATGTGACCGACCAAATAACAAAAAATGCCAAGCGCGTCCTAGCACTGATGGAAAAATGCGGCCTGGAACGTTGTCCCAATGGAGCCAACGCGGATAACCCACTATTTAGCAGATCGAGATCGGCCTGGATCGAAGTTTCTAGCGCATGGCTAGCCGATCCATCTCGAGTAGGTGCACTTCTGCTCTCCTCAATTGCTGCCGATAATCAACCGCTTACCCAACCTATTTTGGGAAGAACCATCATGGAGAACATTCGTGAGACGACACGAAGTCGCGAATATCTCTCTGACGCGCTGCGCTTTGCAGTGGCTAAGAAACCCCCGATCGGATTTGTAAAGAATTTCATTGTGGACCAGGGGGGAGAAAACCGCGGTGGTCTAAACCTCAAAGAGGGAGGGTTAGTTCCCATTGCATCACTGGCCCGCTGGATGGCCATCGTTCAAGGCGATGTGCGTGGGGGAACATTGGAGCGCATCCATCGCGCCAGCGACGCTGGCCTGCTACTCGGCGAAGAGCCAGAAATTCTCACCGCTGCCTTTACTGGGATACATCAACTTGTCTTTGATGAAGAGATTGCAGCTATTCGGGATGGACGCCGCCCGACAACGTGGATCTCTCCAGATTCTTTGGACTCCTTAACGCGCCGCCATCTGCGCGAGACTTTCCGGGCAATTTCAGGGATTCAGTCAAAGATAGAGAGCGAATGGATTAGGAGGTTGCCATGAGCATTTTGCAGAGAAAACTCGATAAGGATTGGCGCCATTACAAGTACTGCGCGGTGGACGTTGAAACGACCGGTTTAGATCTAGTGAAAGATGAAGTTATATCGGTGGGTGCTGTCACGATAATTGATGGTCGGTTTAAGGCTGCCGGAAATTTTTATGAAGAGATCACTCCCTTGCAACAGCCTTCTCACTCATCTATAGAAGTTCATGGTCTGCGCGGAATTGATCTAGTGTCTGCGAAATCTGCAGCGGAAGTCATTCCTGACTTGATTGCCTATATAGATGGCAAGTACTTAATAGCTCACGCTAGTTGGGTAGAAGAGGCCTTCCTTTCGCAGCGCATGCAGCACCATGATCACAAGTATCCCAAGGAAGTGATTGATACCGCCGCTCTAGCGCGGTACGCAGGTTATGCTGAAAAGAAGACTGGCCATGAACCTTCTTTGGAATTCTTGGCGCGGAAATTGAATTTAGCGGTCCATACTCCTCATCATGCCCTCGGGGATGCGCTCACCACAGCAGCAGTTTTTCTCGCATTAGCCGCGAAGATCGAGAAGAAAATCTTAATCGAAAGAGGTGAGATTCTCACGCTCAAGACCTTGTTATCACTATCTAAGGGGTAACCAAGAACACCTGCTCTTCTTTATGGAGCAAATCTGTGAGCAGGGTACGATCGATATATGCGAAAGAGAATTATTAGCGCGATGCTCCCTTTGATATTACTTTCTAGTTCGTTCAGTTCAGCTAATGCAATGGGGTCCGGTAATAAATATATAGATGCTCAAGCCGGATTAAGCTATCAAATTTGGCAGCCCGGTTCTACTGGGGATTTGATCTTAAATTCTTTCAAATTACTAAGTTGTGGCGCCAAGAATGAGCAGTGGTTGGCGGCAATATATGGAGAGCAAAGATCTGTGCAATTTCTCGAAACGGATGCTGCGGTGCAGTGCTCAAATCCTGGAATTGGAGTGAAGGTCGCAACAGCGACGATAAATGGTTCCAAGGCAACGATCGTCGCATTTTGCAATCCAGCAATTACTAAGCAGTGGAAGAATTGCAAGACAGGCGATATTCACAACTATGGCGGATATGCCATGTGGAAGACCAAGGCGACAAAACTCTTGCACGCAACATCGATAGAAGTCCTAGTATCGGGACTTTCCTACGCCGACCTGCTCAAGATGTCGCGAGCCATGACGCCAGTGATGAAACTTTAAGCCTGAGCGCTCTTCGCTGCCTTGGCCAGCGATGTGACCGCATGAGCAACCGCAGGGGTTACCGCTGGATCAAAGACGCTGGGAACAATAAAAGTGGCATTGAGTTGCTCATCACTTACGCATCCGGCGATCGCTGTTGCGGCTAAGGCGAGCATCTCGTCAGTTACCTTCGTAGCTCCTGCATCTAAGAGCCCACGAAAGATTCCAGGGAAGGCCAGGACATTGTTGATTTGATTGGGATAGTCACTACGACCGGTCGCAACGATGCGAGCATGCTTGCTTGCCAAGACAGGATCGATCTCGGGATCTGGATTTGCCAGGGCCAAGACAATTGAATCTGGAGCCATCGCAGCAATATCAGCCTCTTTAAGGATATTTGGAGCACTTACTCCAATAAATACATCTGCCCCGACCAATGCTTCGGGCAAGGTGCAATTTCGATTATCGGGGTTGGTGTTATCAATGAGCCACTCGCGCATGGCATTGGGGCGAGCAGATTCCTTATGGATAGAACCCTTAGAATCAAACGCGATGATATTTGTAGCACCTTGAATTATTAAAAGTCTAATGATGGCGTTTCCGGCAGCACCAGCTCCGCTAAGAACAATGCGGATATCGGAGAGATTCTTTTTCACAATCTTGAGTGAATTAATGAGCGCAGCCAAAACGACGATCGCAGTGCCATGTTGGTCATCATGGAAGACCGGGATATCCAGCAAATCTTTGAGGCGAGCCTCAATTTCAAAGCAGCGGGGAGCGGAGATATCCTCTAAATTGATTCCACCGAAACCTGGTGCAATTAGCTGCACGGTGCGGATGATCTCTTCGGTATCTTGGGTGTCCAGGCAGATCGGCCAGGCATCCACGTTGGCAAAGCGCTTGAAGAGCGCCGCCTTGCCCTCCATCACTGGCATGGCGGCTTCTGGCCCAATATTTCCCAGGCCAAGGACTGCCGAACCATCAGAGACCACGGCTACGGTATTTCGCTTAATAGTAAGGCGCCTGGCATCGGCCTTATTTTTTGCAATTGCCAAGCAAACTCGCGCAACACCTGGCGTGTAGGCGCGAGACAAATCATCACGATTCTTCAAAGGGACTTTCGAGTGAACTTCCAATTTTCCACCCAGGTGAAGCAGGAAGGTGCGATCACTGACATTGCGTACTACCAGATAAGGCGAAGCGGCTTTGATCGCTTCTGTAATTACTTCTGCATGATCGGCATCGATGGCATCGCAGGTGACATCGATGGTCACTCGGTCTTGAGTCGACTCAACAACATCCAATGCAGTCAGAGTTCCGCCAGCAGCGGCGATAGCTGCAGGAATCAGGGAGGTAGGCGCTATCTTCATATCGGTATCAATACGGATAGTTATTCCATAGCCCGGGCTGGTGCTGCTCATAGAACTCCCTTGTTCATTTCGCGACTAGTGGCTTGAAATTCTAGTGATCTTCCTCGCGGAGTAGAGGTGTTCTAGGCCACATATCGCGGTAGGCAGGAGTCTGAAAGGAGCAACTTGTGAGGCAGGAGTCAATTTTTTATCTCCCAGGAAGCTGCGGACTATTGAATGATCTCTAAGTCAGGATGGTTCTCTAAGTGGAGAGTCCGAATTGCTTGCATCGCCTTGCGACCTGTTACATTCAATTTTCTATAGATGGCAACGGTCTCTTGGCGGATTAAGGATTCGCTGTAGCCAATCTCCAAGCCAATTTCGGCGTTGTTGTACCCGCGTTCGAGTAATCCAGCAATTACTAATTGGCGATCAGAGAGTGGAATCGCTGGAAGGTCGATTTCCTTCTTCACGTTCAAAGCGACTTCAACCAAATCTCTTGGGGGTCGGCTTGCATAAAGTCCAAGCAACGATCCAATGGCGATGAAGAAGACTCTTAAAGCTTCAGTAGGTAGTATCTCAAGAGAAGAGAAGAGTGAGATCCCACCAATCGGATGGGCAGGTATAGCCACGACTGTCGACCAATCAGGATGGCCTTCGGCCTCGGCCAATTGATTGCGCGAATTTGGTAATCCTTCATTCAATTTTGCTGTGATGATGTCATTATCTCGAATTGCTACACACAAAGGATGATCGCTCTGAATCGGTTGAATTTCGAGAGCTTCGTATTCACCAGATGCCCAACCAAACCCGCCAATTGGACAGAGGTCACCCGTTTCGATCAACTCACTCAAACTAACAGCTGAAAATTTCTCTTCAGAAAAAGTGTTCATTGCCAAGAATCTGGCTATCTCGTTGTAGGACTTGGGCTGACGGGCTAGAAAAGTGGAGAATTCAAGGATCCTCTGGGTGTGCATTGGTGCTCATCTCTTAACAAAGATAAACGGAGTTTGGCAGCAAAACTTTGGCTCTTCTTTGAATCTTTACTTCAGTCTATCTCTTTAATATGCATCCTAAATGCCAGTTTGATGAGAGGTTAGTACGGACTATAAGGAGTAAGTCCAGACTTTTCGAAGAGCTACTTCCTAGTCTTGAGCCTGTAGATGAACGAAATATACTTATTAAGGAATTCAAAATTGTTCTTATCTAAAGGTGCTTTAGGGCGAGTTATAGTCGCATTATCGGTTATTTCGGCGACTTTGCTATCAGGGCTGAACCCCGCAATCGCCGCAACCCCTTCCGCCAGCCTGTGCTCGACGGGAAACTACATGCTTCTTGCAAATATCATCACGAATGGAGCTTCGACCAATTTCACATCTAATTATCAAGGTGCGTTGGTGGGAGATAACTCAGCAGTCGAACTGGCGGGATTGGCTAGCAGCGAATCCGGAACCCTCACCAATGAGCCAGATAACGCCGCTCACGTCACAGCCGTGGCCGATCTGGGATATGCGCTTAATGAATTAAATTCCATGGCTTCTTCTGGCACTCCGCTTCAAACCGCAGATTTATCTTCCAGCAACTCGGGAACGCTGCCTCTAGGTAGCTTCAGCCCTGGAGTTTATGTTGCTCCAGCTGCACTCAATATTGTTGCCAGTTCGGTTATTACCCTGGATGCCGCTGGCGACCCACATGCGAAATTCTACTTTCTCGTTGCCAACGCCTTTACCGTTGGTGCATCAGTAGTTATCAACCTTGCTAATGGAGCGCTTGCGCAAAATGTCTATTGGGTTGCCGGTCTTGCAGGTGGAGACACGACACTTGGCGCTTCGGCAATTCTGGCTGGAAACTTCATCGATCGCGGCACTTCAACTCTTGGAGCGAGCATTCAACTCACTGGCCGTGTATTGGCGACAGATACTTTAACGATAGGTGCTTCTGTTCTTATTCAAGGAGTTCCAGGCGATATCACTTGTCCTCGCACCACTCCAGCGCCCATCCTCTCTATCGTCTATACAGACCTCACCTTGATCCCAGCTACCGCTGGTAGTAGCTATAGCGATTTCTTGTTGGCTCAAACCTTGAGCGATGCCATCGCTAGCTCGCAGGCAATTACCTATCAGATCACCTCTGGCACCTTGCCTGCTGGTCTCACCCTTGATTCTCAAAGTGGTGTTATTAGCGGCACTGTTGATCCCACTACCCCTGCTGGACCAATCTCTCTGACGGTTAGCGCCTCTTCTCCTGGTTATCCTTCAGTGAGCAGCGGTCCACTCTCCTTGCAGATCCTTCCCGCTCCACTTCTCACCGCACTTACCCCTGCCTTTGCCACAGCAACACCAACGATCGATGGCTTCACGATGCAGATCACTAATTACGACCCTGCCTTCACCTGGAGTGGAAGTAACTCTGCAGCAGGAGTCATCACCATCAGCAGTACTGGTCTAGTGACGGTGAGCGCACTTGCTCCCGGAAGCTCCTCGACTTTGAGCATCTCAACATCTCGCACCGGCTACAGCTCTGGCAGCAATGGATCTCCAGTTGTGGTGAGTTCAAAGACCGCGCAATCAAAGCTCTTGGTTTCGAATTCTGTTCTTAACAATCCCGCCAACACCTCGGTTACTTTATCCGCCTCAGGTGGGTTCGGAACTGGAATTACCACCTATTCAGTTAGCGGAACCGGTTGCTCACTTGGAGGAACTAACAACAATATTCTTTCGAGCACTCAGATCGGCACCTGCGTTGTAACCGCCGCAAATCCGGGCGATGCAACTTACTTGGGGACCACATCTAGTTCCGTATCCTTCGTATTCACTGCAGTAACTCAATCTCCGGCAGTAACCATCGGGAGTACGAATCTGAGCATTCAACTGGGTAGCACAGGAACTCTCGTTGCGAACGGTGGAAGCGGCACTGGTGCTTATGCATTCACCACTACCAGCGCGGGTTGCACTATTAGTGGTTCTACCGTTAGCCGCACAACGGCTGGAACGTGCGTTGTGATTTTGACAAAAGCGGCGAGTGGTTTGTATCTAGCATCATCATCTGCACCAGTCACCTTTACCTTCACGGGATTAACCGCTCAAGCTAAGCTTGCGGTTTCAAGCACGACATTAAGTACAAATATTAAGTCCTCGTTCACCTTGGCAACTTCAGGTGGGTCCGGGCTTGGTGCAGTGACTTATGTGATCTCTGGAGGAACAGCGGGAACGCTAGGTTCAATGTGCGTTCTAGCGGGCACTACTTTGACTGCCACTCAGGCAGGAACTTGTATCGTCATTGCTACAAAAGCAGCTAATGGAATCTATTCAGCCGTCTCGTCTGCTGCTTTAACTTTTACATTCACAAAAATTAGTCAAGTCATTGCATTCAACGCAGTTGTTGCGATGGTAGTAGGCGGGAGTAATCAAAGTTTAGTAGCTGTTAGTAACGCTGGAGTTTTGTATCCCGTGACGTTTGTCGCGACGCCTGCTTCGATCTGCACCATCATCGCTGGAATAATTAACGCTGTTGCTGGTGGTACCTGTTCGGTGACCGCATCCCAAGCTGGAGATATCACTTATACGGCTGCTCCAAACGTGATTAAGACAGTTGCAATTACTCAAGGTCAACCAACCTTGTTGATATCTAATGCCGCCCTGGTGGGCGTTGTAGGGACTGCATTTACAGTGAGGACTTCAGGTGGGTCTGTTGCGGGGACGAGGTCTGTTGTGACTACCTCGAGCGGTTGCACTGTCTCTGGAATGAAAGTGAGCCGCACGACGGCTGGCACCTGCTCGGTAGTTGCTAGCAACTCTGCGAACGGCATCTTTAGCCAGGTTTCGTCGATTTCGGTAGTAATCACATTCATCGCTAAAGTGAAAGCTTCTTTTCAGAAGAAATTGGCAGTGACTCCAAAGGCTTACGTCGTAGCAGCATAAGAGTGCTGTGGTTGGGCTCTAAAGGGCTGGAACTTTAGGCCTTGCCTTTGAGCATTTTGCGAATCACATCTAGCGCGGTCTTCACTCGCGCTTCATAACCATGGCTGGTTGGGTTGTAGTACTCGGTGCCGACCAGATCGTCGGGCAGGTACTGCTGCCCCGCGACTCCCGCTGCTAAATCATGGGGATATATGTAGGAGTCTTTCTCTCGGGCGGCGTTGACTTGGATATCTCGCAGCGCCCCAGAATTTCCATCTCGCAAATGTGGGGGAACTGCGCCACCCTTTGAGGCGCGTAGGTCAGCCAGTGCCGATTCAATGGCGAGGTAGGCGGCGTTGGACTTTGGCGCACAGGCTAAATATGTAACAGCTTCGGCGAGAATGATGCGCGCCTCGGGCATTCCAACCATTGCCACCGCTTGGGCCGCCGCTACTGCTAAGCCCAGCGCACCAGGGTCGGCCAGGCCAATATCCTCACTGGCGCTAATCATCACCCGCCGCGCAATAAAACGTGGATCCTCACCAGATTCCAGCATTCGCGCCAGGTAATGCAGCGCAGCATCGACATCAGATCCACGAATACTCTTAATAAATGCGCTAGCGACGTCGTAATGATTGTCACCGCCACGATCGTACTTTGCGATCACGCGGTCAACCGCGCGGCTTAAAGATTCGGTTGTAATTTCACCATCAGCTGCTCCTGCGGCTGCTTCTAGATATGTAAGCGCTCGCCGTGCATCTCCTGCAGCAAGGCGCACCAACGAGCCCAGGGCTTGCGATGAAATGCTCACTTCACCATTCAAGCCCCGAGGATCAGAGATGGCTCGCGTGATTAACATTTGGATGTCCGCGTCAGGTATCGCGCGCAAAGTTAAAACGATAGAGCGTGAAAGCAGGGGAGAGATGATGGAAAAAGAGGGATTCTCGGTGGTGGCCGCAACGAGGGTCACCCATCTGTTTTCAACCCCGGGAAGCAAAGCATCTTGTTGCGCCTTAGAGAAGCGGTGTACTTCGTCAATAAAAAGGACTGTCTCCTTCTTCTCCTTGAGCAATCTCTCTTCGGCTTGAGTCAACATTTCGCGGACCTGCGCCACACCGGAACTGACCGCCGAAAGTTCGACGAATTCGCGAGAATCAGAGTGAGCGATCATTTTGGCTAGGGTGGTTTTTCCACTACCTGGGGGACCATAAAGCAGGACGCTGGTGATGTGCTTTGCTTCACCTTGAATCAAGCGCATAAGTGGCGATCCAGATTGGAGCAGGTGTTGTTGGCCCAATAGCTCTTCAATGGTGGCAGGGCGAAGTCTGACCGCTAGCGGCGCTGCCATATCAATGGCGGGATTTTCGTCCATTCTTGCCCCCACTTCGTGAATCAGAAGCCTATCGCTTTGCTGACTCTACCTCCGAAGCTATTCGAGGTGGGGCTCTCGGTTATCGCTTTGCGATGACCCGCCATTTTTCAATGATATTGAGCTGCGCGGTCACCTTGCTGTATTTTGCGAGTTCGACCTTCTTATTCTTGGCCTTCAATTTCAAGACACACTGTTTGCTTGTGGCAGTATTCTTAAAGCATTCAACTATTTTTTTCTGTGCATTGAGTTCATAGCTGTACCATGCAAATGCAGTTAAATCGAACTGTCGCATAGTTTCTCGAGCTGGATAGGTACCATTCGCTTTTGGACTTAAAAATTTCCAACTTTGAGTTACCGCTGTATCAAATGTTGTGAGGTTAGTTTTGATGGTAAATAATTGGCGATTCATCTTTGACACAGCTGCCTGCACGGTTGCATCCGTGGCTTTAGTGGTGATTTGCCCATTAATGACGCTGTAGTCATGCATACTGATGACCGCGCTATCTAATTGGGTAATCAAATCTGTAGCACTCGAGGTTGTTGGTAGCAGTCCCAGCGGGATTAGCGCTAGGACTGCTACCAATGAGCCAGATCGGGCTTTGATTAAGCCCATACTGCTACCAAGACCAAGTCACCCGTAATGGTTACGGTTGGACCAGTTACGACGGGACCGGATACATCACCAATCGCCCAGGTATAACTTGGGGATGGATCATTTGTCAGGATTGGAAGTGTAATAACGGTACCAACTGGCACTGTCTCATTTATTCCTGCAGAACTTCCCGTTGCATCAACGCCGCCATTGAAATCAATAGTGACTAAGTAAGTTGCAACACTTGGTGCAAGTGCAACAACGGTGAAGATTTTTTCAACCATCGAAGCTGCGGCATAGGTGGAGTCACCCGGTTGATTGGCATCGATGTAGCAAGTTCCTGCACCAATTGCATGCACTACCGAAGTTCCGGATACATTCACGATCGAACAGACCGAACTACTACTGTTCAAGACCGAATAGGTGATTGGCAATCCACTGTCACTTGCGGCATTAAGCACTTGGTCTGGATCTCCGACCCGCATCGCGTTTGGCGTTGGGAATGAAATCTGTTGAAGTGCGCCAGGCAGTACTGTCAACGAGAAGGTTGCAGTCGATGGCCCAGAGAGATTAGTTGCTGTAATCGTGTAAGTCGTTGCGGCCTGTACGGCTGTGACGGTTCCGCTTAGTACTCCTGTCACGGGATCGAATGTGGTGCCAGCCGGGGCGCTTGGACTCAATGAATACGAGAGAACTGATCCACCACTGTTATTGACTGTATATGGTGGAAATGTCGAAAGTTGATTCAAGACGACAGGGGCGTTCAGTGAGATCGCGATATTCGGTGCATAAATGTAAACAGGTGGTGGCGGAGGTGGTGGTGGCGGAGGTGGTGGTGTGACGATGATGATAACTGGTGGTGGTGGTGCAGATGGTGTTGTAACGCTACTTGACGGCGTTGGGGTAGGCGTTGGGGTAGGCGTTGGGGTAGGCGTATCAGTTGGAACTGGCGCGGCCGTTGGGGTAGGTGTAGGGGTAGGTGTAGGTGTTGGCTCAACGGGGACCGGTATCAAAGTCGGAGTAGGCGTTGGCTCAACGAAAGGTGCAGCCTGAGTTGGGGTCGTAACTAGACGCAAGAGTGCGGCTGAGAAAGAACGCGTCACCTTCCCTTTGACTACGAAATAAATTGTTGCAGTATTTGGAATTGTTCCACTGTAAGAGAATTTAACAACTCCTGATTTATCCGTCTTGTAACTTCCAATAGCAGTTCGTTTATTCGGAGCACTCTTTAAGCTAAATGAGATAGCTGCATTTACTAGTGAATACTTGGAACCAAGCCCCACTGTATATGAAACCTTTGCGGCAGATTTAGGGGCCGCCGCTTTCGCTGGAGCAGCCTTAGGAGCCGCCGCTTTCGCTGGAGCAGCCTTAGGAGCCGCCGCCTTAGGCATCACCATATTGCTAGCCATAGGTGTCGTGACAGTTGTACCTGCATAAGCAGATTGACTTAGGAAGCCAGTTGTCGAAATGAGGGCACCGACAAGGACCACTTTAAGTAGTTTCTTGCCACGCGATGCATCGGTATTGATCGTCATTTTTCTCTGCTCCCTATTAAATCTTGACATATACGAGGTTAGATGGATCTGACTGCACAGGTGAAGATGGGAAGGAGCCGAGATCGGTTCTGCCCACTTCATCTATTGCAATCACGCGGTACTGATAGCTCTTGCCTGTAGCGAAAGTAGTCGTGTCAGTTCTGGGTACAGAATCTGTCAACGTCTCTGTCGTGCCAGTAGATAGACCCGGGTCAATAATCAACTGGTGAAGGTTGTCCCACTTAGGTGCTGGTCGATTTGCAGCGAAGACGGTGACCCAAGGATCGCTTGCCAGTGCGCGACGCTGGAGTATGAAGCCAGTTTCGTTGACCGAGTTATCCACGAAGGTGACAGCGACATGAGCAAGGACTGCAGGGGTTGTTCCTACCTTGGCCTTGTATGGCACGTATTGCGTGGATACAGCTGATGGAGCAGTCATTACAACTCCAACGACAATCGGACGCATCATGTCACCTTCTTCATGACTCAAGATGTGACAGTGGAACATGTATTCCCAACCAAAGTTAACGAGCTCATTGGTCGCAGTCACTCCATTATTGAGAGGATCGAAGGCGGACATCATTGGATCTTGTGTAGTGATTGGCGTTGTGCCGTTTGCCTCAAACATCGTCTCTGAAGGAGATGATGGACGAATGCTGTTAGGGATCTGCCAAGGGATGATCGGAACGATCGGCTTCAAGGCCACATAAACCGTTGTTAATTGATCCATCTGAACAGTGTCACGCCAACCCAAGTCATAGGCTGGTAGTGGTTGGTTAGTTCCATCCCAGCCAAGGATGGCCAGGACTTGCACGTTAAACATATGGAAGTGGATGAAGTGAGTATCAACACCGTTGTGGGTAAAGCGCCAGATTTGAGTTCCATCTGGAAGGGCATCCACAGGCTGACCACCACTAGCGGTCAGTTCATTAGGTAGGTTCGTGTTGATGATTTCCGTAGGCGCATCAACGCTAGACCAAGGAAGTGTTGTCTGGGTATTGAAGTTTGTCAGCGGAAGTTCCGAAGACATAATCGCATCCATACCACCATAGGTCAGCTCAAAGAGTTCCTGAATTCCGGTGTAGTGGAAGTTCAGGGTGACATTTTGAGTACTAAGTGTCGCTGTTGCAGATGTTAGATCTGTAGTTCCATCTGGATATAACAACTCAACTGTAGGTGCAGTCAAATAACCAGTACCAGGGTTGGATACGGTTATTGCCAATTGGTTAGCCCCAGTCAGAGCCGTGGCAGTGGTTCCATCGGATAGGTGAACTACATGGGTACCTGCTGCATAGCCGGCCCCTGCATCTAGAATTGTAAACACCAGGGTGCCAGTGCCCATTACGGCAGTAGCTAGTGCTGTCACGCCATTCACGCTCGACGGTGCATCGATCACAATGGTTGGCGGGGTTGCATATCCAAGTCCGGTACCCGGATCGAAGGTGATTGAAGCGACCGAAGTTGGTTTAAGGACAGCCAGTACAGAGGCGGCACTTGGAATATCAAAGGTGACTGTTGGAGTCCCAATGAAGTCATTGATACGACCATTTGTGAAGGCAATATTTGCGACTGGTGATGGCTGTAGGACAGAAGCGAAGGTTGCTCCACCAGTACCAGCTACCGAAATAATCGGATCAGCTGTGAAAGTTCCCAACTGCAAAGGATTGAGTTTTACGCCGGCAATTGGTGCCGCCGTGAGCTTAGCCGTGGCTGTAGGGAGACTTGCGCAGGTCATGCCAGTGGCCGTGATGCCTACCGTTGGCGAAGATGAATATGTAGCCCCGCCAAGTACCACCGTGATGGATCGCAGGGTTACTGTCGTTCCAACAACTGTGGCATTTCCGACTGCAGTAGCAAGCGCCCTTCCAGTTGGGGTAGCTCCGCCGAACCCTCCTCCAGTGAGGATAACGTTGAAATGTTCCGTGGCGGCGTTATAAGCGCCGACTATGGAGCATGAACCTGCTGTTTTAACGGTGAAAGAGGCGACCGAGGTCGACAAGAATGCCGTTGCTGAAGCGGTGCCTACCGTGCTGCCAGTAATAGTAAGAACTGGTGCACTGGTATAGAGCCCACCATTCACCACCGTAATTGCCGACAATGGAGTAGGTGCCAGAACTGCGTTCGCCGCTTGCACATCCCCGATCGCAGTTGGGCCGGTAATTGTGACATTTGGCGTCTTGGTGAAGAGTCCGCCGTAAGCGACCGAGAAACTTGCAATATTTGTCGGCGCCAGAACTGCAGTTGCGACTGCAGGTACTCGAGCAGCACCTGTGACCGTGACATTCGGCGTCGTTGTATAACCTGAATTCGTTGCAACTTTGGCGCCAGCTAGGTCACCAGAGCCACTCAGACTCGTCGCAATTACGGCAGCTCTGCCGTTAGATGCTTGGGCAGGGGTAATGCTTGTTACGGTTGGGGCAGTTGTATACGTGGTTGAACCGGGAGTGATGCTTCCGATACCGTCTGATGGAGCAATAGATACCAGGCCTCTGGCCCCGTTGCCATTTCCACCTTGAGTTTCAAGAGTTGTCGGACTGATTTGATCTCCAATAAGAACCTGTGGGGTTCCATGCCCTGACAACAAAGTGTTTTGATTTACCGAGATCGCGGCAACTCCAGTTGAAGTTACGACAGCTGAATTATCACCGATGTTTGGGTAGGTATTAGTGAGCGTATTGGTGCCTAATGCAGCGTTGTATCCAGTTTGGGGTACAACCGGTGCATCTTGTGAGTTTTTGTAATCCGTGTGGATTGCTGCTGTGAGCCCGGCAATGACTGCACCCGTTGAGTCAAATATTGACGCGCCAGGTGTGCCTGCTTGGTCAACTTTAATTTGCATAATTGTGCGGGTATTTGGAGCGTAACCGGAAATTATTGTTGGGGCACCAGCTGATGCGGTCTGATCTGGTTGTCCCGTGAAGTAATCAAAACGGGGATCCCAACCTGGGAAAGGTGCTGGCGCATCGTTATACAGAATGAGAGTTGAACCCAAAGGAACTTGGGATAAATCAACCAAGATATCGGCACGTTGTGCTGGTCCAAGAATGAGGGCGTGCTCTTTGACGTTAGTCACCGTGATTATCTGGTTGCTAAATTCGAAGCCAATTGGACTAGCAGGGAAGACTGCAGGGTCAGGCAAAACTCCGCCTTCAGAAGATAGTTCTACTATCGGTGGTCCTGCGGTACGCATATCTGGAACCATTCCACCAAAGTGATTCTGAAGTTGATCTGGGAATACCAGACCTTGTGTGCCAGGTGTATTTGGAATTGCTGGGACCATTGAAACTTCACCTAGATCACCACAGGCAGGGGTTGTTGCGTTAGCTGAAGCCCACATGACTGTTGGCGCAGTGGCGCAACCGGTATTCGAGGGATCGGTTGCAGAAGGAACATAGCTCACACCTGAAGGGGGAGTTGATTTTGCATAGTAAATGCTGAGGTTGAGAGATCGATCATCGCTGCCATTTAGGATCTGGAGGCGATAAACCTTTTGCGCTGCATGCATAATCGGATACGAGACCCCGTTGACCGTCATCGAATCATTGAAGGCTTCTGGTGTCTGTGAGACATTGGGAGTTCCTGGATTCGTTATATTTTCACAGGAAGGAACCATCGTCTTGCACACGCCGGTATAAAGAGGGTTGGAAACTGGGCCAAACATCTCTGTTGTGACCGCTGGCCAGAACCATGGGCCGTAGTCCCATCGTCCAGTAGGGGCTGCAC
>Ga0214252_1000285_pt1 | contig 23024 bp, 33 predicted proteins | sample TroBogypolimnion_47_FD_153090 | JGI IMG/M metagenome (GOLD analysis project Ga0214252, IMG submission 153090) | Freshwater microbial communities from Trout Bog Lake, WI - 13JUL2009 hypolimnion | ecosystem: Environmental > Aquatic > Freshwater > Lake > Hypolimnion/Profundal zone | place: Trout...
TTTAATAATAAAGAATTTTTATTCAATTTTATTTCTAATACCTTTTTTACAAAATATTAGATAGTTCACAAATTGTACCATTATGTGAATGTCCATCATCATAATAAAGTCTGTAAACAATTTTACACGGAACAGGATAAATTGGTTTAATAATTAGTTCATGACCTGAATTGTATTTGAAAATAAAATCTTGAATTGTAATACTATTTGAAATTGGAATTTTAATTTTTTCCTTAGTAATATCATTTAAAAAAAAGATTTGAATAATTTCTCTATCAAATTGTAATGCCACAATAGCATATAAATCTAATAAAGTTTGTTTCTTATAAATTGTATTAAATTCACCATATCCACATAACTTAGTAACTTCCAAAATATATTTGTTGTTAGGTATTCCATTACATAATTGTTCGAATTTTGCGTTATATTCTGATTCAACATCCATTATATATTTTATAATATTGTCAATTTCTTTAAGCAGGTTTAATATATTATTTTATGCGTTGCGGCTTTAAGTAGGTTTATAAATAATATAAGGGTATTTAAATATTATAAATAAATAAAATATATATTTAAAAATTTGGCAATTAGATAATATATATATTAATTAATGACAACAAATATGGATTTAAATATTGATAATTATAATTTAGATGATATTTTTAATCTTTTTGGAATTCCGAAGGATTTTGTAGAAGAAGATGTAAAAAAGGCTAAAAAAATAGTTTTGAAAACACATCCAGATAAATCCGGACTACATCCGGATTATTTTCGTTTTTATTCGAAGGCGTATAAAAAATTATATTTTATTTGGAAATTTAAATCAGTATCATCGAATGAAAAACCTTATGATGAAGTTGTAGAAGAATATAATGATAAGGATAAAGCGCCGTATTTAAGCGAACATAAAAAGGGTACTTTAAAGGAATTTCTCTCTACAAACAAAATTGATAAAGGAGAAAACTTTAACAAATGGTTTAATACTCAGTTTGAAAAGAATAAAATACATAATGATGAAGAAAAAAATGGATATGGTGATTGGCTTAAATCAAATGAAGATATAGATGATGAAAAAAAAATATCATATACACAATTAGGCGAAGAAATTGAAAAAAAGAAACAACATGTTCGTTCATTAGTAGTACACAAAGGAATAGATGAATTATATTCAAATTTTAGTGGTGCGAGTAATTTAACAGGTGATAGCCCTGAATGTTTTAGTTCTGATTTATTTAGTAGTTTACAATATGAGGATTTAAAAAAGGCACACGTGGAATCAGTTATTCCTGTCACAATGGAAGACTATAATAATGTGAAAAAATTTAATAATTTAAATGAATATAATATTTATAGAAATTCACAAAATAATGTTCCATTATCAGAAATTCAAGCAGCAGAATATCTAAATAATAAAAATAAACAAGAAGAAATACAAACAACTGAAAGAGCATATAAATTAGCAAAACAACTAGAAGAAACTAATAAAAATCAATCAAATTTTTGGGGTTCTATAATGAAAATAAAAAATTAATAAAAACAAAAACAAAAACAAAAACAATAAAATTATATAAATTCAAAAATAATAAAAACTAAACAAAAAATAATCTGTATATAGGCAAATAAAATATAATAGTATAATATATGTCAATAACCAATTATTTTATACTTTTTTTTATTCTTATTGTTCTAGGTATATTACATAAAAGGTTTGAAGATAAACGTATACGTGAAGAAAATAAAGATAATTCTGAGGCTATTCAAAATTATTTATTGGATGATGTAACTTTAGGTAAGAGTAAAAAACCAATATTATGGATTCACGTTCCATATGACTATAATTCTAGAAAATGGTTAAGTTTTGGCTCGCGAAGTTCTTTTGAACTAAATCAGCCATACTTATATTTAACGGTTAGAAGCATAATGAAACATTGCGACCAATCTTTTACAATTTGTATTATTGATGATAATTCATTTGAAAAATTGTTACCAGGTTGGTCTGTTGATATGAAAAAGATTTCTAGTCCAATTTCAGATAATATGAGAAAATTAGGATTAATGAAATTAATATATAAATATGGAGGTATTAACTGTCCAATTTCATTTCTATGTATGAAAGACTTGACTGGTTTGTATCAAAAAGGTATAAGAGGAGAGAAAATGTTTCTATGTGAAAATAATGATAAAAATGTGACATCTGCTACATTTGATTTTTATCCTGATTTAAACTTTTGTGGCGCTCCTAAAAATAACGAAGTCGTAAAAGAATTCATTGATTTTATGCAACGTGTTATGTCTCGCGATTTTACCGCACAAAGTCAATTTTTAGGTGATTTTGATAGATTTGCGAATAAAAAAATTCAAAATGGAAAAATAAATATGATACCTGGAATAGATGTAGGAATAAAAACGGTTGATGATACTCCTATAAAATTGGAAGACCTTATGTCGAATAATTATTTGAATATTTATCCTCAGACGTACGGAATATGGATTCCTGCGGAACAAATTTTAAGCAGAAGAAAGTATGAATGGTTTGCCCGTCTAAGCCAAAAACAAGTGTTAGAAAGCGACACCATATTAGGTAACTATTTCTTAGTCAATTTGGGAGATGAAGGTGCCAACATTTTGGAACCGCTACAAGTTAAACCTGATTGGGTGGGATTTTTTAAGACACCCCTGTACCCGGGACTATATTCTTTGAAACCTAATATGCTCGGAGATAATGTGCCTAGGGTGCCTTATACTGGTCGTTAAAAATTTACATTAGTAAAACATAAAAGCTTATCAACAAATGTTTGTGTTTCATCAAATCCCCCAATAAAATTACCATCCTTAAACACCATAGGAAAAGTTTTATATTCTTTATTAGCTCTCTCTTTAATAAATAATAAAAATCCTTTTTTGTCTTCAATCAAGAATTCATCACAATCTACCTCTAAGAAAAAAATCTCTTTATCACATAATAATTTTTTGACTTTAGTACAATTAAGGCAACCGCTTTTACTATAAATGGTGAATCCAGTTTCCAAAGGCGCAAAATATTCCATATTATTTAAATAATAAGATATTTTTAAATTATTATTATGTAAATACATATTGCTCTAAATTAGTTTAGTAATATATTTAATAAATCAGCTTAAATATAATACAATAATTACTGTAATAAGATGTCATACGAAAATTACCCTACTGATTGTTTAGTGCTTAGAATTGATGAGTTTGATAGCGATACATTTAAGCTAGATACTTCAATGTATGTTTTTTATGATGTGAATGAAGAGGTGTATGTTATTAGAGGTAAGCGTCCTAATGCTTGGGAAACATATTCTTTTATTTGTGATACTATGCATGACACGATGGATTTCGTAAAAACAGTAATTTGTAAACAAAATTTGTGGAGTTATAGTCTTTATAATTGTGATAATTTGCCTTTTGATTCAGATGATATTACATTTGGCACATTGGAGAATAGTGTAAGAAAGGAAAATGAAATTACTGGTTATGATTATCAAACGTACAATAAAAAGACTTTGAAGAGAATGTTGAGAATATTAAGAAATGTGTATAATTACTATTAATTTTGTAGAATAGAAATATATAATTATGAACGACGTAAAATCCCTATTAATTGCTACAACAGTTTTGGCTATTGGAGGTTTAGGATTATATATGTATAAATCAGAAGAGTCAGAATTAGACGATAATATTGATGATGATTATAATAATGATGATAATTCGGAGACTGCTTCAGAAACTTCTTCTAATGCTTCATCTGATTTAGAAGAATTAGATTATGATGATTATAAACCAAAAGAGAAAAAAAATGGAGGAACTAAAAGAAATTCTAAAAAAAATGGAGGAACAAGAAAAAAATATTAAATAATTTTTCTGTTTATAAAATTTGAAATACTTAATTATTTTTACAATAAAATATTCATACTAATAATATTAATATGAATCATATTCTAAATCATAATCCGCATCATCATCATCATCTTTTATAGGAATATTACGAATAATATTAGCTGTTGGTGTACCATATTCTCCATATCTAAACCTATCCATATTATTTACCATTTCAAGTAATCTTCCTCTAGACATCGCATATAATGATCTTTTATATTCCTGTAAATTATAATTTATCTTATTTTGATAATTAATAATATCCAAATATGCTATTTTAAGGTCACATAATAATTCAGCGTGTTCATATGAAGTATAATTATATTCTGATAGTATGCTATTAAAGTTCATAAATATTTTGAATCTCCATAAGGATTTATTATTAATATCAATATTAAAATCAGTAAATATTTTTCTATTATTCATTTGTGTAATTAGTTTTTTTATTTGAGTCGTACTAGGAGTTCCTAATCCTAGAAATAATATTAATATTTTGTTTTGTAAATCAGGAGGAATTGGTAATAATTGTATTAAATTTGTAGCTTCTTGAAGAGTTGTCATTTTTAAATGTGAATATGGTTTAAATTTAATAATAATAATAATATAATAAAAAAGTAAATCAATTTTTTAAAAAAATATATAATAAATAGTCTCATAATTAGATTTATCATATTTAATCTGAGATGTAAATATTACTTTATTAAAATTACAAATTTGTCTTAATACAGTAGTAAAACTGTTATAAGTAATTTTATTTTCTAAATATTTTTGTTTAGAGATATGATAATATGGTTTACATTCTTCTAAAAAAATATTAATATCCTGTGTAAAAACGCCTTTTTTAAAAGAATTTAAATCGAAAACATAATGTTTATTATTTTTAATACATAATAAATCTAATAAATGAAATATTTTTTCAGATGGAATTTTATTTTTAAAAATTTGTGTAGACATAATTATATAATTATTATATAATAATAATTATATGTTTAAATTATTTGAAAAGCTTAATTAAATTATTTGTAAATAAAGCTAATTCAATCTCATCTTCGTGTATATTATGAAAAATAGTAATATATTTACAAATAAAAGGAATAATATTGTATTTTTGGTCTTCTGTAATATTTTTGGTATTTTTAATAAATAAAAAATAACTATCTAAAATATCCATAACAGAATAGCCTTTATCATAAATTCGATAAATAAGTTTTATTGCGTCATCTAATTTATTATTTTTAAGTAATAAATTATATTCTTCAAATGTTAAAAAACTAATATTAGTGCATAATTGTACGGCAAGTTCATATGTAATTTTTTGATTTAATAATTTGAATTTTTCCATATAATTTAATAGGATTTTAGCTGCGCTATTAGATATATCAAGAATAAATTCTTCAGCAGCAGCATCGATTTCAATATTTTCACTATTTTTAATTTTTAAAAGAATTTTATGTAAATTTTCTCTCTTTAATGGGTTAATTTTGATTATAATAAATCTAGATTGAAGACTTTCAATAACCTTTTGTGTATTACTACAAGAAGATATAAAATGAACGTTATGGCTAAATTTATCAATGCAGTTACGAAATACTTGTTGACTTTGTTCGTTAATAATATCAATATCATCTAATACAACAATCTTCTTTTTATTTTTAATAGACGAACAAGTTTGACAAAATGTTTTAACATCACTACGATAATAATTAATGCCTTGTTCTTTAAGACTATTAATATATAGGACATTTTCTTCATATTGTTTTTGGCTACTACCAGTATAATACTCTTTAATTATAGCATTTAAGAGAGAAGTCTTGCCTGAAGCCATATCACCAATAAATAAAATATTTAAGTTATCCATGTTAATTAATGTTTTTAAAATATCAATAATTTTATTATCTATTTCAAAATCTTTAAAATAAATAGGTTGAAATTTATCAATAAATAATTTTTGTTCTAATTCCATAATAATTATAAGTTATTTATTATTTAAGTATATCTCATTTAATAATATTAAATGTCTGAATCTTTTTATAATATTTTAGGTGTTCCAGAAACCGCAAGTAAAGATGATATAAAAAAGGCATACAGATCTCTTTCTCTCAAACTACACCCAGATAGAAACCCAAATAATTTAGAAGCTGTCAGTAAATTTCAGAAAATAAATGAAGCATACGAAACTTTAGGAGACGAACAAAAAAAGGAGGAGTATGATATGATGAATAAAAATCCATTTTTTAGAATGGCAAGTCACAGCGGTGGTGGTCAAAATATGGGTATGCCTTTTCAAGATATGGATGATATTTTTAGTGCTTTATTTAGTGGTGCTTTAGGCTCAATACCAGGTATGCCACAAGGTATGCCAAAGATTCACGTATTTAGAGGAGGTCCTCCTCCTCAATTACAAAAGCCAACACCAATTATCAAGACAGTAACAATAAATATGGAACAGGTTTTAGCTGGTGGTACAATTCCAGTTGATATTGAACGTTGGTTAATAGAAGGTGAAAATAAGGTATTTGAAAACGAGACTGTTTACGTAACAATTCCAAAAGGAATAGACGATAATGAAATAATATTATTAAGAGAAAAGGGAAATATACTAAATGATGAAATTAAAGGTGACCTAAAAATATTTATTAAGATAGAAAATACAACTCAATTTGAGAGAAAAGGTATAGACTTAATAATGAACAAAAAGATTTCTCTCAAGGATGCGCTTTGTGGGTTTAGTTTTGAATTGAAATATATAAATGGAAAGGTTTATACATTGAATAATAATAGTGGTAGTATAATTCCTCCAGAATATATAAAAATTATCCCAAATATGGGATTAACTCGCCAGGAACATACAGGTAATTTATTAATACATTTTCACGTAGAATTTCCAGAAAAATTAACGGAAGAACAAATAAAATCATTAAAAGAAATACTTTAGTATACTTTTAGAAAAAATATAGCAAAATATAGCAAAATATAGCAAAATATAGCAAATATAAATTATAATAAGTATTTTAAATAAAACAACTTAAAGACAATAATATATTGTAATATGGGGAGAATAAATTCAAAGCATTCATTGGTTTAAGTATTTAATATAACTTAGTATGTTAGTAAAATAACGAAAAGTTTAATATATTATTACTTAGTATGTTAGTAAAATAACGAAAAGTTTAATATATTATTACTTAGTATGTTAGTAAAATAACGAAAAGTTTAATATATATATATTATTATTTATATCATTAGGATTTTCCTGGATGAGTTCTATTATCAGTTAGAATATTTACTTATTATTTGAGAAAGATTTTGGTGTTGGTTGTGTAAGTAAATTATATGTTTATTTTCCCCCTTTTGTAAGCTCCATTGGCTTAGTGGTATAGCATTTTCCTTGTAAGAAAAAGATCTTGGGTTCGATTCCCAAATGGAGCTAATATTTATAATTAATTATTTGAAAATACTTAATTATAAAAAACGTGTAAATAATAAAATTGAATTACTTTTATTTTAAATTATTATAATAAAAACAATAATAATAAAATGAATACAACTATGTACTCAATTATGATTTCAAAATATCAAAATAAATATAGTAAAAATAAAACTAATAAAAAATATAAAGTAAAAATAATACGACGAAATATTCCACCTGATACTGATTTATCATCTATTTTAGGTAAGCGCACTTATGAAAATGTTTTTACACAAGAAACATATGATGATTTAAGATACGGACAACATATCGATATAAAATTTTTCGAAAAAAATATAGGTCACATTGTAGTATAAAACCTATTTTAATTATAAAAAAAATTGAAATACTTCATATAAATATTATAAAAGATATAATTAAATATTAAAAGCGAACTAATCACAATGAACTCAAGTTTAACAATGAATACTAAATTTAAAGTGAGTGATGGATTAACAATAGATTTACCAAGTATTAGTATTGGAATAATGCGAAGTAAAAATATTTGTGGACCTCCAAGAGAAAGAGTAACATGCGAAAAATATTTCAGACAAGCAATTTATATATTCAATGAAGAAGGTAAATATGTGGACTCAGGATTCGTCCAGATAAATGATTACACAAATATGTGTAAGATGATAAAAGTTTGTAATAAATCAAAAAAAATATTTCATCTTTATGAAAGATGGGAACATTATAGTACAAAATATTATAAAACAGATAATTTCAGCATAACAGACTTTGTAACTGGAAATATTATTGGAATATTAGGAGCTAGGTATGTTTCTGATTTTACTCGTGATAATAAATCTTGTTTTGTTGGAGACTTAGAAAAAGATGAATACAGTGAAATGCTCTTAGAATGTTTGAATGAATACAGTAGAGTAAATTCTCCTTTCACAAAAAAATCAGAAGATAAAATGTGTTGCTGTAATCTACTTGAAGAATTAGATATTAACGAATCATTCAAAAATAGCGAGATAAATGAAGAACAAAAACAAACAATATTTAACAAATTAATATGTAATTGTAAAAATATATCGCCAAAACCAAAATTGACAGAAGAAAAAATAAAAAGAGCTGGCCTAAAATTACAAGCACAATCCGAAATAGCACAGGTTTTTAGAAATTTAAAATTAGAAAAAGCATCAGAAGTAGAAGAAACAGAATTATAGATAGTTAGTATCTAGTAGATAAATATATACGTAATAAAATAAAAACATTTAGAAAAATAATTATACTTTTTTTATTTTATTATAAAAAGTGGATATATATAAATGGCAGGCAGACCAAGAGTTGTAAGATGTAAACAATCATATATAAATCATATTGATAATAATACATTTTCTGGACCAATGAAAATGGGAACGAGTCCAAGTATAGGAGTAACTAGAAATTATTGGTATAATTATCAAACCCAATGTAATCAAAAAGCAGACGCAGTTAAGAAAAGTTATGATAATATGGTATTCTTAAATATAAATTCAGCATCAACCCCAGTACCATCAGGATTTAGACCAACGACAAATAATAATTACACATATATTCCCACAGGTAACGTACAATATTTTGATGCGAATCAAAAATACCGAAATCATTATTACAGACCTTATTCAGTGCCTATATAGAAGGACAAGGAATATATCCATTAGGATTATGTGTATAATTGCTATATTGTCCTAGTGTTGTATAACAAGGAAAACATTTTTGAGCATCACACACAGTAGCTAGACGATTTTTAGCACGTCGATTTGAAGTACTAGAGGCACCTACACCTCCTTGTCCAGGCTTATATTTATTATACAGATAAGTTGAATTATTACACGTAATATTTCCTCCAGGGCCCATTTTAGTGCTTCTTCTGGCTCCTACACCATTATTTTTTTTATATAAAAAACCAGGAAATCCTGTAGACCTTCCATACCAAAAACTTCCATTTGACATTTATATATATATATCCACTTTAAAAAAATCCATTTTTAGAAAAAATGGAGTTAAAGAATTTTAGTAAAGCAAAAACAAAATTAATATTTATATAATATTTGATTCAACCTTTCTTTACTTCGTTATAAAAGGTTGATTCCATTATTTCTGTAATTAATACATTGATTACAATTATTTTTCATTCCCAAATAATGTCTACCTGAACCGCAAAACTCAGGCATTCTGAATTCTTTAGATAACCAATAATCTTCTAGTTTATCAAGTGAATTATTTTTATCATAGCTATAAATATATCTTTCAAACATTTCAGGATATCCTAAACTAGCTCTACACATTGGACATCTTATAGTGCTAAATGGTTTTGTTTCCCATTTTGCCTGAATAGTATTAAATAAACATTTTCTGTGAAAAGAGTGCCCGCATCCAGTTAAATATGCGTTTTTTTTGTGCTCTATTGGGTCAAAACAAATAGGACATTCTTCGCCAAACTTAATATATGTTTTAACTTTTAATCTACACGGGTCATCTTGGTTACCTATTGTAATTGGTAAAACAGGGTCTAAAGATTCGCAACAACAATCTGTACCAAATAAATTCGGGCAAGGCTTACATAATTTTATACAGTCATTATATTCTTTATTTTTATTTCTCTCATAAAGCCAAAATACATCTTCAGAAGTAGTCATTTTTAATAGTTATATTTATTAGTTAATACTAATAAATATAAATCAATTTTTTATATTAATATTATATATTATTCATTGAAGTTGGCAATTTATGACCAAATAAAATCATATATATCAATATCAATGCAGCCAATAAAATACTTCTGTTTTCAGCGACACTTTGTGTTTGTCCGAGTACAAAAATCATAAAAAGGTATAATAAAATACCAATTATTACAGAATGTAATACCATCATTCGGCCTTTTTCCATTATACATATACATTTTATTATAAAAATAGAATTTAATATACTTTTTTTATTTCATTGTAAAAAAGTATATTAAGACCCAGTACAAATTTCAAACTGACATTCACTATTTTTTGGATACCTATTAAATCCTTCTAAAAAACAATGATTACAATCTAACTCTAATCCTCCTTCTATCAGTTTAGAAATTATAAATTTATTTGTCATTTTTTCACCAGTTATTACAAAATAATCAGTAGGTTTTTTAAAATTATCATAACAATAACAATTATATGTATTTTTAATTACAATAGATTTAGCATTTGTTACAACTTCATCTAATTCTTCTAAACCTATTGCTACAACAAATTTAGCTCCTGGAAACATTGAATCTACCTTAGCAACATCAGCTTCATAAGATTTAATTTGTTCTTCTGTTTCACACATTATATTATTTGTATTCTTATATTTATATTATTATCAATAAGATTATATTGCTTTTTCTTCTAGAAGCTTTGCCTTCTCTTCTAATAATTTTGTTTTCTTTTTTGCTTCATAATTTAGTCTTCTTTTTTCATTTAATCGTTCTTTATTAGCTTGTGCCCAAGCTTTTTTCTTTGCTTGCATATGTTCCTTATTAGCTTCCATATATTCTTTTTTCTTTTCATATATTTCTGCCTTATGTTCTTGACGATATATACGCATTTGTTCTTTAATTACATCTTTATGGTCTTGTTTATATTGTTGTTGTTGTTCTTTAATTAGTTCAACGTGTTCTGCTTTATATTTAGTTGTTATTTCTTGTTTTCTCTTTTTTCGTTCATCTTCAGTAATAAATGCCCTTAGAGTATTAATATTAGCATTGTGTTCTATAATAAGTTGTTGTTCTCTCATTCGTGCTTCTAATTTAGTTAAACAAATATATTTTTCAAGTTCAATCATTTCCCAAGCATCCCAACCACCATTTTTATAAATGGTTTGATAAATTAGTTGATGATGTTTATTATTAGATGTATTTGTAGCACAATTATTATGTTCGTCATTTCTTTTATTAAAATCAGCCGTGTGACCTACATAACAATATATAGATTCTTTATTTTTAGGAACAATTTTATACATTGAATAAATAGTGCTTTTTTTATTACTATATTCAGCTTCGCTATCCGAGGATTCTTCATAAGCTTCGGTTGTCATAATATATATATTATTACTACAGTTCTATTTAAGTTGTTTGTAATAATATATATTTTTATTTTTGCTATACTTTTACAATGAAATAAGAAAGGTGTATATTTAAGAAATTTTTCTGGTGGGAATATCACTAGAAACCAAATAAATTGAATTTTCAGTAATAATAATATACTCGGTTCCACTTTTGTAAAACTTCGCGATAGAGGACGTATATTCTTCCTCACTACGCACTAACAACTTCTCCCCGTTCTCTTTAACGCCAATCAAGGCTTTTTTATCGAGAGAGGCGGTCCAATAGTCCAACATAATTGGCTTATCTTCAACCATCCCAATTTTAGCGGCGTGTTTCAAAGTAACATCTGATGGTAATCTATATGATTCTTGAGTAGCAGGAGTAGCAGGAGTAGCAGGAACAGCAGGTTTTTTTTCTGACATTATTATACTAATAGAATTTATTTCTCTTTAAATACTTATTATTAATAAGTATTTTAATTTAAATACTAAAATATAATACTTATTAATAATAAGTAAAAAATGAAATCTCACGGAAATCCAGAAAATATATATTCTTTACACAATGTAGATAATTTTAATAAAATATTAGACATAAGTGTAAATGATGTAGTGAATAAATATACAGAATTAGTTGTAGAATATTTAAAATTTATTTATGAAAATATTAAAGTACAAAATCTGACATATTCAAAATTTATAGTAACAAGAGGATTGGAAACAATAACAAACGTATTTAGTATTATATTATATTACACAAAAAACATAGATTTAACATATTTTCAATGCCAAAAATCATTTTATTATTATATTGAATTTATAGGACAAATAACTGAAGAACAACACACCTTTTTACAGTTAAATTCTAGAGACGCAATAACATATGTTTATAAAAAAACATTTTTTGAAATAAACAATGATTATAAGAAAAATATGTTACCTTTATCAAAAGAAAATATAAAAAAATTTGATTTAATTAACGAATATATTAAAATTTATAAAATAATATTATTAAAAATAATTAATACAGATTCAAAAATAAATACAATTTATATTGACGATTTTGAAATTTTTTGTAATAAATTAAATAATACAAAAAATGATTTAGATAATTTAAATATTTTTGAATCTCTTATCACTATTTTAGATAATAAAATAAATAACATAGATAAATTTTTAAAAATTATTTTATTTATGACAAAAAAAATAAATAAAAAAATAGATTTTATAAAAAAATATAAGGATAAACTTTGTACCGAGGATTTTGATTTATATATTGAAGAGGATGTTGAAAAATTTATAAATTGGCTAACAAACTAATTATATTTTATATTTTATATTTTATGTTTTTAGATAGAAACCGTGATATTTTTTCTGCGAATTTTCTTCTTTTTATCTTTATCTTTACTTTTAAATTGAAGAGTATCAGGTTCTCCATTTAACTTAATATTTTTTTGGCAAATTTGTTTATATTCATTATTAAGAATAATCTTAAGAAATTCATAAATAGTCATTAGCACACTTTCATCACATCTTCCAACGATTAGGACACTTCCTGTTCTAAATATCATAAATGATACTTCTTTCATATTTTTGTATTTTTTTTTATCTTCTTCAGAAATTTGAGAGCCTATTTGATTTTCTAAATCAGGATTATAATAAAATTTACATTGTATTCCTGGATATGAACAAGGGTCGTATATTGATTGAATATTATACTTAAATTTCAAAGTATCATACAATGTTTCCCTGTTGATAAAGAATCCACAATTAAAATTAGAATTAATCAAAACAGTTTCTTCACTATCTGTATTATACTCTAATTCTTCAGGAATATATGGTTGTAATATTTTAATTACTAATTTTAATAACATTTGAAACACAACTTCACTTTGGATTCCTGGTATTTCAATTTTCCCAGTGTTAAATATTTTAACGTGAAACTCCTTGTACGTTTGGTCGACTAATATTCTAACAATCATCACAAAACAATTATAAAATGCGCTTTTCTTTTTACTTCTGTAACTCATAATATCTTTTTTTGATATTCCAATGCTAACTTTTCTAATATCCTTAAATTTAATACGACCTGTAGGATTATTAATGCTGGTAATGATATGCTCTTCAAAATAATTTTCAGATTTTAATTTTTCTCTAATATATTCAAGTTCTTCAATGGTAAGAGAATTGAATTTCTTTTGTTTTTTGATGACACCATTAGAAGGCATAGCATAAGGAATTACAGGAATTTCCCAAAAAACTTTATTGAGATCAATTATTCTATTTAAATAACCTAACTTAGTTTTTGTAGAAATATAAATGTCAGAAGCTTTAGGAGATTCGGAATTAAAATCAAAAGAAAGATTTGCTGAAATTAATTCTTCATCTTTTTGAATAAATGCATTTAAATCTAATATTTCATCATCAGATATATCATCAGCATCATCTTTTCCTGATGATATAAAATTGTTCCATTCTTCATTTATGTCGTAACTCATCTTTTAAGATATATATACTTTGTAATATTTCTTTATGTTCTTTATATTAATTTTATTTCAATTATTTTTTTTAATATATAATATAAAGAATGTTAAGTAATTCACGCGTCATCGATGAAAGAAGTATTATCATACCTACTTCAAAAAATTTATCTACATCAATGAAAGAGCTTAGAAATAATAATCTAGGTGAATATAGTTTAAAACAAAATTTTTTTGACCCGTCAAAGAGCTCACCTCCAAATGATTTTATGATTAAGTTATATATGAGAATGTCTCACTATACTCCATTACATATAAAAGTAGATAACCGTGAAAGTGAATAATTAACAAATGTCTGATTATTTGATTCCTGTGAATGCAATAAATTTTCAACAAATTCTAAAAATTCAATTGTAATTATGTTTGATTTATTTCGAATAATATAATTTAAATAATCTTTAATTATATTTTTTTTATCAATATTGTACTTTATACTAATATTATGTATATCTAAAACTAAAATATCTAAACTAGCGTTTTCAATTATTTTATTGCTAAGAGATTCCCACACATTATTATCAATTATATTAAAGTTTAAATTATTATTAAAATTATCGTCCTCATTTTTAAAATTATATTGATTTGACTGCATAAAATTTATCATACTTCTTATATCTGATTTATATAATTTTTGAATACACTCAATTGACTTTTCATTTATATTTAATTTTTCAGATTTAGCAATATTTTTTAAAAATAAATTTATATCTTTGCTTGGTAACTGATTAAATCTTAATCTAAGAAATTCATTTTGTAAGCCTTCATCAATTTTGCTTATATAATTACAAATTAAACAAAACCTAGCAGTATTTGAATAATTTTGTAATAAATATCTTAATGCTTGTTGTGCGTTTTTTGTCATATAATCAACTTCATCTAAGATAACAAATTTCATGCCGCCATGAAATAAAGGTTTTGAATTAACAAAAAAACTAATTTGATTTCTAATAATATCAATGCCTCTTTCGTCTGACGCATTTAAATGAATTACTAAATCCTTGTTTTTTATTCCTACCTTTTCTTGATACGCATTTATTAAATTAATAATTGTAGTCGTTTTACCCGTTCCTGGTGGGCCATAAAATAATAAATTTGGAAAATAAGAGGTGTCGATAATATTTTTTAAGATTTGCTTATTTAATGGGTCTAAAACAATATCATCAAAGCATTTTGGTCTATAAAATTCTACAAGTACATACCCATTGCTAGACATTTATATTATATAATTAAGATGTTTTTAATATATAATTAAATAAAATTATCAAAGTATAAATATTGTAATTAAACAACCAAATTATATTAAAGATAAACAAATATTTATATTAATAATGTCTGAATCTAGAAATCACTCAAGCTATTTAGAGTTGATAATTGGTCCCATGTACTCTGGGAAGACTTCACATCTTGTTGAGATATATAATCAATGTAAATTTTGTAATATTTATGTTGCTGTTATAAATCATTCTATTGATACTCGATATGATGAAAAACTATTGACAACACACGATCAAATTAAAATACCTTGTATTCAAACAACATTATTGAGAAGTATATGGGATTACAAAGATGTAGATTCTCATTTTAACGAGAATTCAGATAGACATATTAAGCTAAGAACCGCGGATGTTATTTTAATTAATGAAGGACAATTTTTTGAAGACCTATATGAAGTTGTTGTTGATATGTTAAAACATAATAAAAGAGTTTATATTTGTGGTTTAGATTCTGATTTTGAGAGAAAGAAATTCGGTCAAATTTTAGACTTAATACCTCTTTGTGATAAAGTAAGTAAGCTAACTTCTCTCTGTTCTCAATGTAAAGATGGCACACCAGGAATATTTTCAATGCGTTTAACATCAGAAAAGCAACAAACATTAGTAGGTTCTGATAATTATATACCAGTATGTCGAAAATGTTATGAAATGAAAAATGAAATTTTTTAATGTATTTATTAAAACTATTTAAATTGGAGTTATATTAATAATATAACAAATGACAAAGGAAAAGAAAATAGTAATTGTAGATGAAACTATTATAAAACAAAAAAGAGGTAGAAAATCCAAGAAAGATTTACAACTTGCTGCCGAACAAAAATTAAATTTTAAACAAGAAAATACTATTGAAATAACAAATGAAGATAATATTACGTGTTCAATACAAGAAATATCAGAAACTAATGAGGATAATGAAACTAATGAAACTAATGAAACTATTTTAAAACCTGGAGCAAAAAAACGAGGTCGAAAACCAAAAGGTGGAAAAATAATTCAACAAACTATACATTTGAATAATAATAAAGATACAAAGCCTAATATTATTTTACATTTAAAATGTTCGTTAAAAGATTTACAAACAAATACTTTATTGTCATCTAATGTTGAAAGTTTTAATTTTTCAGAATCTAAAGGTGATTTATCATACGAAGTTATTAATTCTTCTGAACCAATATTTATAAAAAATTCATACTTAGATATTTCTAATGAGAACTATAATAATAATAATAATAGTAATAATAGTAATAATAGTAATAATAAATTATATGACAGCCAGTATGATGATGAAGAAGAAAATTGCTTTAATAAAGACTCTGATACTAAAGAAATATGGAAAAAATTAAAACAACTCGAGCATAATTTACATATTAATAATATAAGTGATAAAAAATCAGCGTGTTTTTGGTGCACGTATGAATTTGATAATCCGCCAGTTTATATTCCAAAATATTTAATTAAAAAATCGTATCAAGTATATGGTTGTTTTTGTAGTCCAGAGTGTTCAACCGCATATTTAATGGAAGAAAATATTGATAGCTCTACAAAATTTGAAAGATATCATTTAATTAATCATATTTATTCACAAATTTATGATTATAAAAAAAATATTAAACCTGCACCTAATCCATATTATATGTTGGAAAAATATTATGGTAATTTAAATATACAAGAATATAGGTCATTATTAAGAAATGATAGATTATTTTTAATAGTTGATAAACCACTTACGCGTATTCTTCCAGAATTACATGAAGATAATGATGACTTTATTATTAATAATAAAATTATACCATCAAATACATATCAAATCAAAAAAAAATTACAACGGAAAACACAAATTCAAAATAAAAATAATATTTTTAATGAGAAGTTTAGTGTATAAATTCAATATATTTATTATATTATATTTTATTTAAGTATAATATATCAATGTCATATAGTTATATAGCGAATGAAGAATTAAATGAATTAAATTTAAATGAAGAATTAAATAAAATAAATTTAAACACAAATAATTCATTTGATATTAAATCAATTATTAATTTTATAATTGACAAGCATAAACAGATTCTTTTATTATTACTTGCTGTTTTTATTATTTTTGTGGTAGATTACATAACATATTATAATAATTTATTTTATGCAATGGCACCTATTATTCCTGGAGTTCCTCAACAGCAACAACAACAACAACAACAAATAAAACCAAATAATTTTAAAAAGAAACCTAAAAAATTAAAAAATAATTAATCATTAAATATTTATATATATTATATATGTCTCTTTTTAAAAATTTGATTTTAGACACATATAGAAATGACGTAAGAATTGTTTCTGCACTAAAAGGTATCATTTTATTAAATTTATCTGAATTTAATGCGTGGTTTGCTCCAGTAAGTAAAAAATCTTTAAGAATAGCTAATGTTGCCATTGCTGCTGGTCCAGAAGAAGAGAAAAAAATGTTATTAAGAAGACAAACTAGTTTTAGTGAAAAAGAAACTATATCTAAGAGTGTATTAGAACAATTAGCAACTACTGTTTGTCTTGATCCAAAATCTGGCCAACCAGCAATTGGTGACTCTTATGGTAGAAGTGCAATTAGACGCTTAGCTGATTCTAATTTTGACATAATAGTTGCTATAGAAACAACACCAATACCGGTAGGAGCAACTGAAACTGTATCACTACATAAATTAAGTCGAGTAGTAGGATTTATTATTGCTGAATTAGGCGAGTGTAAAATGAAACCTGACGTATGGAGTGTTAATTTAATTTGTGGTAGAACTCTAAAAAATGGTTCTTTAATTAAAGGTGCTATATTATTAGGAGCTTTTGTATACTGTATTAAAAATAGTAAATATACACAAGAAGGTGTGCTTGAATTAGCTGGCGGATATAATAATATGAATGGATTTATCACTTATACAAAAATGGGGTTTAATAAAGATTTATCATTATTTGGTAGCAATTGTTTCGATGATTTTAATAATTTACCTATGAGTTGTAATATATCTACCATGAATAATGAAATGATTATTAATCGAGCAGGAGAGAGAGAAAGACGAATTGTTACTTCAGATGATGATGATTCCGGATTATATAGTTCCGGAAAAATAGGTACGTTAATACAAAATAGATTAATTTTATGTAATGATTTATTATATAGAATACATTTAGATTTCAATAATATTTCGAATGATCCTAACTCCTTATCAAGCCAAAGATTAGTCGATAAGTTTAATGCTCTAAATGTAATGGTTGGGAACAATAAAAATAGAATAATACAAGAACTAACAAATGAGAGGTCACAAATTTTGCGAGAAATAGCTCCTGTTAAAAAAAATTGTATCCAAGAATGTATTGAAGGTATTTGTAAATGTATAGGTTGGAGTGGTGGTAAATACAAAACAAGAAAAGCATATAATAAATCATACCATAATAAATTACGCCATAATAAATCACGCCATAATAAATCACGCCATAATAAATCACACTATAATAAATCACACAGAAAAAGAAGACATAGAAATGTCTAGACTATAATTAATTTATAAATTAATTTCAAAAAGTCCATCTTGAATTATATTTGTATCACCAAATTCAGAATTGTAACCTAATTGGTTTGATAATATTCTTGTATTATTTAAATTATTAGAATCATTGTTATACATTATATCATACGACCAGTGTGTATGACCACTTATCCACAAAGGAACATTAGTCATTTTTAAATCTTTTAAAACATTATTCCAAGCAAAATAATTTTTTAAAACTGATGATTGTTTAATATATGATGGATTACTAGTACCTTCTTGTACTGGTGGAAAATGCGTCATTATGATTGTTTTTTTTGTTGTTGTTTCCAAATGATTTAAAATACTTTTAAAATCTTCTTCTGATAATTTTTTCATAAAATTATAGTCAATTTGTATATTTTGCTTTTTTATTTCAGAAAATTGTTTAATCTCTCTATAATCATTTAAACTATTATGATATGAATTAGTCCAAAGCACACACCCATATACATCTATTTCATCATTTAATGGAACTGAATTTCGGTTTAAATAAAATACATTTTTATATCTTTCTTTTAATTTTAAATTATATTCAAAATCTATTTCATTATAATTTTTTTTACCAGAATAAAATTCGTGATTTCCTGGAGTATAAAAGATTTTTTCCCATAGTGGAGAACAATAATCAAAAAATTTAAAAAATAAAGGATGATTTAATCGGCAAATATCACCCGCTAAAAATAAATATTTAGATGTAGGCAAAATTCGTGGAATTTGTGTCATAAATTCAATATGAAAATCAGAATATACTTGTATTGATATTTTATTTAACATTTTATACTAAATATACTAAATATTTTTAATATATTTATATTTTTAATATCTTTTTTTGTCCTCTTTTAGACTTTGTCTTTCTTGTTTTTCTTGTTTTTCTTGTCTTTCTTGTTTTTCTTGTCTTTCTAGGTCTCCTTAGTTTTCTTGTTCTTCCTCCAAGAGTTGTCCATTTTCTTTTTATACTTTCGTCTTTTGTTACAGGTTGAGGCATTCTATTACCTAAGGCATCTACTCCGCGTTTTAAATCCAACATTTTTAGGTCATCTATTGTTTGTTGTTTATTTTCTTTTACAAGTTCATTTGTAGCTTGATTTGTTAATTGTTTAATTTGCTCATCTTCATTTAAAAACTGTTGAATCATTGATTCAGGAACAGGTCTTCCCTTTGGAATATTTCTTTTAAAAGCTAATAATTTATTTAATGCTTTTAATTTGTCCCCTGTTAAAGGATTACTACCAGTTTCTTCTTCAATATAAAATCCTATGTCTTTTGGATCTATTCGTATTATTTCTTCAACTGATAAATTTTGTAAGTCTGTTTGAGTTTCATATTTATGTTTTTTTCTAAAAAAGTTCATATATTATTAGAATATATTATTTTATTTATTATTCTCAATATTTTCTTTTTTAACATTAAATTCACGCATTGAATTATCAAGTTTGTACCTTAATTGTTTATAAATCTCTTGATTTTTAGATTTTATTGGTAGTGCCTTTTTTTCAGTGATTCCAAGAAATGTTTTAATTACAGATGTATGATCGAAATCAGCTGCTATTAGTTTCTCTCTAGCTACATCTTCTGATAAGTCTGTTTGTCTTAAAATTATTTGGACCTTACTAGTAATATCTTCAGTTTCAATGAATGAAATTTTGTCCGCCATATATGAATTAGATAAATTATTATTTAAATCATATTAAACGAATAGTTATATATTAAATTATCATTAAATGAAAGGAGAAAATAATTCGCAATCTAATATTGAACTAATATTTAATACGGAACCATTGTTAAATGACTTAAATAATGTTATTCAAATTGGCGTGAATAAATTATTAAGCAAATATATTACTAATTATAAATTATATGAAGAAACACATAATTGTATAATGAATTTACCAAGTGTTAAAATGGAAATTGCTAAAAAGAATGAAGTTGATGAAACATATGATGACTTACCAGATTTAATTAGCATTTCCTCAGATAGTAATTCTGAAGAATATACTGATTATTTTAATGTCCCTTTAATATCTGGAATTGATGGTAGATTTTGTGGTAATTTTAATGAACCAATAGAAAAAATACTAAAGGATTATAGTGATAAGGAAGAAGAATTTGAAGATACAATATTATCTATGAAAAAGATGTTAAATGATTTATTAAAAGAAAAGGAAGAAAGGGATTTATTTAACAAGAAACAAGAAGAAAATTATAAAAAAATTATTGAAACATATGATAATGAAATTTCTGATTTAAAAAATCAACTAAATAATTGTGTTAAAGAATGCGAATTAACTGTTGAAAAAGAACTAGAGCAAGAACCAGAGCAAGAATCAGTTCAAGAAGAAGAAGAAGAACCAGAACCAGTTCAAGAAGAAGAACAAGAATCAGTTCAAGAAGAAGAAAAAGAACCAGAACTAGTTCAAGAAGAAGAAGAAGAACCAGATCAAGAAGAAGAACCTGAACTAGAACAAGAAAAAGAAAATATTATTTTACATATTGAAGAAGAGGAATTGGAGGAGGAAGAAGAAGAGAAATTATCTGAGGATGAAGTTGAAACTGAAAAATCTGCTTCTGATGAAGAGGAAGAGGAAGAGGAAGAAGAAGAACTAATTGAAATTGAAATTGATAATGTAACTTATTGTACGAATGATGAAGATAATGGGTTTATTTATGAATTAGATAAAGATGGTAATGTTGGAGAAACTATTGGTTATTTAAAAGATGGAGAGCCATTTTTCAATTAATCAAAAAAAATAATATTTAATATAAATATATTATAAATATATTATAAATAATGCCGAGTTTATGTCCCCCAGCTATAATTTATTTAATATTTTCAATAACTCAAATACTTATAGATACGTTCAAAGGATTATATAATACAGCTTTTATTAAATTTGTAGTTATGTCTATGTCTACATTATTATTAAATATCTTATGTCAAAGTGGTTTAGGTGTTATTTCGTGGATAATTGTATTTATTCCTTTTATTTTAATGACTGTTGTAGTTAGTATGCTTTTGTATATTTTTGGGTTAAATGCTACTACAGGAACATTAAATTATACGTGTCAAGGAAGTTCAACAAATAATGTAACAAAATGTGGTAATAATACTGCTATAGATGCGTCTGGAAATATAATTATTTATGACCCATATTATGACCCATTAACTAATCCGGTATATTTTAATTCACCAAATGTTATTGTACCAAAACCACAAACCAAACAAAAACATATTCCAACAAAATCAAGTGACCCATCTTATCATAGTTAAAATTAATAAATAAACCATTTAAATATAATTATTTATTAATTGTTATATGTTCTTTTTTTTATGTGCGATTCTAGTTTCAACATTAACAGTTATAAAAATATACTTATTTTTCGCATTTATTTATTATAAAAAATATGGTGTAGTTCCGAATTATTTATTAAACATATCATATAATTTATCATATAATTCAATTTATTATTACAGCAAATTACAATTGGATTTTAAGAAAACACAAAATATTGTTACTTCATATGTAAAATCTGTACCATTTTTAAACAATTTGCTAACATATATGAAACCTAATAAAAATATTTATACATATACAAATATAAATAATGATTTAACTATTTGTAGTAAATATAACGAAGAACAAAATTTGGATTTAAAAATTATTTTACATTATAAACCTGATGCTGAAAAAATATCTTATATTGAATCTTCACATATAAGAGAACAAGCAGATTATAAATTTATAATGACAGAGATAACTATTGATGATAAAAAATTTGTAATTCATTTTACAACTGATAAATATAATTATTTAATTGAATATAATAAACTAGATAAGGATTTTATTTATTATTTTTTAAAAACACATTATAATGATGTTGTAAAAGATTTAGAAATAGAAAAGTATAGAATAAAAATTATAGACCATAACGTGAATATAGTAGAGTTTGACAATACAAAGACTCTTTTTATAAATAAAACTGATTATATTTTACTAGATATTTTTCAAGATATTTTTCAAGATAATAAATATTTATTAAAACAATATAAAAAAAATTGAATTAATATATAATAGATGGTTGATCCGCATAGCACAATAATGACAACAGATACATCTAGAATAGTTGAAGAACATAATAATTTATCAGATAAATGGACTCTTTGGGCTCATTTACCTCATGATACAGATTGGAGTATAAAAAGTTA